>JFJP01039639.1_pt1 | contig 21960 bp, 16 predicted proteins | sample 431651 | NCBI WGS metagenome assembly JFJP01 (sample SAMN02602958, study PRJNA72255) | Microbial mat metagenome, whole genome shotgun sequencing project. | biome: fresh water; feature: sink hole; material: water; isolation source: purple microbial (photo- and chemosynthetic) mats found in...
CCGACTCAGAATTTGCTCACCATCGAGACTGCTGAAAAAATCAATTCACTGACAATATATAATTTAGCCGGTAAGAAACTTAAAAGTTTCGAACCCGAAAATTCAAGCATGACGATTTCGCTGACAGGTTTTACACAAGGCTATTACCTGTTAAGGGTAGCCACCAAATCTGGATATCAGGTTGTCGAGATACTAAAAAATTAATATCCACATTTCAAAAAACATAAATACGTAATTATGAAAATCAATACCAATTTCATCATCTTTTTGGGTTTATTAATGGCATTTATAGCATGTAAACCAGTTGTTAATAATGAGAATGCCCAATCAAATACCGCAACCGCCCAATTCGAAAATTTAGCCCAAACACCTCCAATGGGCTGGAACAGTTACAACTGCTATGGCGGCAACGTTACCGAAGCCGAAGTGAAAGCCAATGCCGATTATATGGCTGCAAACTTGAAACAATTTGGTTGGGAATACATTGTGGTGGATTTTCTGTGGTATTGCGACGACCAGAATTCGGCAGAGAAATTTGCTAATCGTCGTCCCCACCAGTACATTGACGAATTTGGACGGTTGATTCCGTCGGTTAAACTTCATCCTTCGTCGGAAGGTGGAAAAGGGCTGAAGCCTTTGGGTGATTACATTCATTCCAAAGGATTGAAGTTTGGACTACACATCATGCGCGGTATTCCACGTCAGGCAATTGCCGGAAATACACCAATTAAAAATGCCAGCGCAAAAGCAGTTGAAATCGCAAATCTTCCTGATACCTGTATCTGGTATGGCGGACTAACCGGAGTAAATATGACCAAACCGGGCGCTCAGGAATATTACAACTCTTTGTTCGAAATGTATGCCGAATGGGGGGTTGATTACATTAAGGTTGATGATATCGTATTCCCGTATCATGCTGACGAGATTGAAGCCGTGCGAAAAGCCATTGATAATTGCGGTCGTCCGATTGTGTTGAGCCTCTCACCTGGTCCCGCATTTATCGGCAACCCAAAACATTTGCGCGAGAATGCCAACATGTGGCGTATTTCCGGCGATTTCTGGGATAAATGGCCTGCACTAAAACGCCAGCTTGAATTATGCCGCGACTGGGCGCCACACGTAATCGAAGGACACTGGCCAGATGCCGACATGCTACCATTAGGAAAACTGAATATTCGCACTGAGCTGAAAGATCACCCTGAACGTTTCACCAACTTCACCAAAGATGAACAGTATTTTCTGATGACTTTGTGGGCAATTTTCCGCTCTCCGCTGATGATTGGTGGAAACATGCCCGACAACGATGAATTTACCACTTCGCTGTTAACCAATGAAGAAGTAATCAGAGTTAATCAAAATTCAACCGGAAACAACGAAATACGGTTCGAAAACGGCATCAGTGTATGGACGGCAAAAGACAGAGAAAACGGCAAAATTTATATGGCAGTTTTGAATATCAACGACACAGCCGAAAAAATAATCTTGCCACTCGATAAAGCAGGTGTTTCTGCGGATGTTAAAGTTCGTGATCTCTGGCTAAAAAGCGATTTGGAGAAATTGGCTGGTGGTTATGAAATACAGTTGCCCCCACACGGTGCAAGGTTATTTTCGCTTGAATAGCTTTACTTGCTTCAAAATTACTTTTAAAAAAATCACTAAACTTTCAAACCGACAAACATGAAAGCGCACATTCGTATTAGCATCATTTGTTTAAGTTTTCTCGCATTAAGCTATAGCGCAACTGCTCAGAAATGGCAGGCCATTCCACTTGTATCCAAAGCAATAAAACAAGCCGGACACATTGGCGGCGAGGGCTGCCAGGTGGTGCAGGCTATCGAGATTGACCACACCGACGGATCATTCCTGTTGATGGGAACTGATGTTGGTGGTATTTACCGCAGTATTGATGGCGGCAAAATTTGGTCGCCTTGTAATATAGGCTATTCGCCTCGTGGTAATGCCGGTTTTGCCATTGACCCCAACAACAACCAACGCGCATTGGCTGTGGGAGGAAACAGCACCAAAAACAGTAGTCATGGTTTATATCTGACAACCAATCAAGGTGCAAGCTGGAAACAAGTGTTGGTTGACGGGAATTACGATGGTTATCGCAGTTTCGCCGATAAAGTGGAATTTGTTAAAAGCAGTTACGATGATGCTAAAGGTTATTCGCTTATTGCTTATTGGTCGAGTCCTGCGGGTGGAATTTACAAATCGGTTGATGGCGGCTCTACATGGAAGAAAGTGAATACTTTGTATGGAAATAGTTTGTTAAAAGTACATCCTGAAAAGGCTTATGTTTATGTTGCCAATCAAGATGGATTTTTCAAAAGTTTAGACAGTGGAAAGACTTTTACCAAAAAATTTGCTGAGAAAATTATAGATATGGATGTGGTTTTATCGCAAAAAGATAATGTATATTTAGCAGCAGCCGGTAAACTTTTTAAGTCGGTTGATGCAGGTGAAACATTTACGCCGGTAAGCTCAACCACTTTTCCACTAAATGTTACAACACTGAATGTCAGTTCGGCAGATGCCAATTATATGGTGGTTTGCAATAAGGAAAACGACTGGGGAGGTCCAATTTACTACACCAAAAATGGTGGTGTGTCGTGGGCAAAAGCAGCCCGCAGTAATGCCTTAGCTTTTATGCCATACAACGACAGAACCCAGAAATTTGCATGGCACCCCACCGATGTCAACAAGGTTTGGGCACTTGGTGGCGACTGGATTTCGAGCAGCAAAGATGCCGGAAAAAGTTTTGCGTGGGATGCTGATGGTTACAACGGCATTCTCATCGGTGGATTTTTTAACTTCAACATACAAAATCCGAATCTCCTTTTTGTTGGTTCGCAGGATTCATGGCTGTATTGCAATGCTGCAAATTTAGGTTGGGGTGGTTTTACCTATGGCGCTTATGCCGCCAGTAATAAAGTGCTTGTAACGCAGGTTTCGCCGGGTTGGGGACAAGATGGATTGTTGACAATCAGCAAAAACGGCGGCATATCATTCACATCTACAACTCTGGTTTGCAGTGGAATTGATGTGGGTTGCGGCGATCCGAAAGATGAAAAAGTAATCTATTTTTGCAATTACAGGAGCGGCGATTTGGGCGAAACATGGCAAAAAATGGTTGGTTGTCAGGGTGTTTTTATAGCCAACTTGTTTGGCGAACAAGAGCTGTATGGCGCTAATGGCAGAGATGTGGTGAAATCAACGGATAAAGGTGTTACATGGTTAAAAGTTACCACCTTACCGGCTAATGTCGAAGATGTGGCGGTTGACCATGTGTTGAAACGTTTGTACATTGTTAGCTCAGGCGACAGGCTATATCAATTTGAGGGAAATACATTGACCGAAATAACCAATAAAATTTCGATTGACCAGTTCAACAGTAGGGCAATCAGTGCAGTAGCCGTTGATCCACAAGACCCGAAATGGGTTTATGTAGCTGGAGCAAAAAATGTTTATAAGACTGATGCTACCATAAAACGCTCAAAAGATGCCGGTAAAACATGGGAAATCGTAAACCCTAATAGCCGGACTAACAATGGTGTAGATTTGGGCGACGGACCCAATGAGGTATTTGCCATCCGCGTTAATCCTGCAACGCGCGAACTTTGGGCTGCCGGTGGATGTTATGGTTTATGGAAAGATGCCGATGCCAATAAAACTTCATTATGGATAAAACCTCCAGCGAATAGCAACTTCATTTCACCCACCGACATACTTATTGAAACAGGAATAATGGAGCTTGGCGGCGCTATTTCAAAAGTTGAATTTTATAACGGATCTGAAAAAATTGGTGAAGACACTTCTGCACCTTTCTCATTCACCTGGAGCAGTGTACCTACCGGCAATTATGCCATTTATGCAAAAGCCACTTATGGCAGTGAACTGACTATCACTTCAGCGCCAATGAATGTAGCTGTACTATTATCGAAACTTCCGGAAACAAAAATTACGGCACCTGCAAACGAAAGTATATTTCCCGAAAATAGCACCATTGAGATAACCGCCACAGCAACAGATAGTGATGGCACCATCACAAAAGTCGAATTTTTTAACGGCACCACAAAATTAGGTGAAGATACCGCAAGTCCATATAGCTTTACATGGGCAACTGTACCAAGTGGCAGCTACACAATAACTGTCAAAGCCACAGACAATACCAACCAAACTGTGGTTTCATCGCCGACACGCATAATTGTAAAAGGACAAGCCGGAAAGATTACTTATTTTGAAGATTTCGATGATGGACTTGCTCAGGACTGGTTATATAGTTCAGGCACTTGGACTGTACAAGACAAGCAACTAAACCATCCTTCGGGCGATGGTGTTTATCAGGCAATTTACGATGGGTCAACTTATGCAAATTATACTTTCACAGTAAAAGCAAAACCATCGTGGGACAATAACTACGGCGTGATCTTCAATTATGTTGACAGCAAAAACTACTATATGGTTGTGCTTGATGCAAAGCCCTTAGACGCTAATCTGATACGGGTGAAAGACGGAGCTGAAACTACGCTTGGCAAAACGACTTACACTGGTGGTGGCGCCTATATTTATTCAACCATAAAAATTATCAACGACACCAAAACCACAACAGTTGAAGTAAATGGCAAGATAATTTTCGATAAAATACCAACCATGGATTTCCGCTATGGAAAAATTGGTGTGTATGCCTGGTGGAATCCGCTCGGATTTGATGACGTTACAGTTGAAGCAGTTGGCGTTGACCTGATAACCGACATCCCGCAAATCGAAATCAAGGGCGATTTATTAATATATCCCAATCCAGTTAACACCACTACTTTTAAAATAGAATTGCCTGCTACAGGAAAAAATTGTGCTGTTGAAATTTTCGATGTTTATGGTAAATTGGTCTTTACGGAAAATAATATACATGAATCAAGTCTGATTATCAGAACCGAACAACTTCGGAAAAGTGGATTGTACATTGTCAGGTTAAGATATGACAATTGTTACAAGGCTGCAAAATTGATTGTGATGAAGTAATTTATCCCGGTTTGCTGCGGTTTACGTGTTAGCCAGACGGCTAACACGACGTCGCTTGCCGAATTGTAATCAGCAATTACATGGGTTCACCTTTTTGATATAGCACTTCGGGATCGAAATCAAGCTCATTATCCCATTCAATAGCATCGAAAACAACCCTCACGGTTTTGAATTTATCAATATCTTTTAATTCTTTAAAAAGCCCCAAATTAAGATAAGGATTCATATCAAATCGCTTTTTTTCACCATTTTTAAAGGTCAAAAAAAGTGTGTAATCATTTTGGGGGTTTACTTCACTTACTGCTACGTACATAATAATTTACTTTAAGGGGTCAATAGGATAAGGTTTTTCACCATTTTGACAAAGATTCCAATTGGCGATTAGTTCTTCTCTGTGAATTTCAATCCAGGCAATAACTAACCTCAATTGTTTTGCAGGCAAACTTCCTTCAGTAATTTCGCATTCCGCAAGTGATAGTACTGCGGTATAATCTTGATAATAAACATGTATATGGGGTGGATTATGTTCCTTTGGTGCATAATACATCCGAATTAAAATCCCGAAAAACATTGATAATGTGGGCATGATATTTTGTTTTTTTATTTAATCCTTCGACAATACATTTTGGCAAATTTACTTCACATTTCCTAAAAAACAAAACCGGATTTTATGAACTTGCAAATAAAACGCCGGTATGTCCTTCGGACGATGCCGTTTTTGCAAAACCTGCCGTCGTCATCAGACACGTTTATCCCGAAATAGCGGGAGCAGCGTTTTTCTTTTATATGCGCCTTTTTTAATAGGAACGCTGATTGAACGGATTGAACGGATGAACACGGATAAGAAAAAATCCGTTCTTATCCTAGAAAATCAGCCAAATCCGCGTCATCCGCGTTCCAATTGAAAAAAACAGAACACTGATTGAACTGATTTTTACTATCTATGAAAATCAGCCCAATCCATATTTCTACTATTTGGAAAACTATTCATTCAACAATCTTATCTCGGTTTGTTGCAGATTACGTGTTAGTCTGACGGCTAAGACGACGTCGCTTGCTGTATGTAACAACAAGCAGGAGGCTTGCAGCAACAGTGCGAATAAGCACAGATTTTTTATTTTAGAATCTGGAATTTATTCAGTATTTTTGTTTCATAGTAAAAACAAAATTTTAAGCTATGACTTCACAAACACAGGAAATAGTTGAAATGATTGAAAATATACCTTTTGCCGAATGGAACGAAGTTTGGCAAACACTACTCGAAAAAAGCAGTGAGAAAAAACTGATAAGTTTTCAATCCATTGTGATTGATGAAAAAGTTAGGTTTTTAGTTACATTGACCGAACCACCCAAAGAAACTACCAAAAGAAAAAGGAAATTTGGGTTGTTAGAAGGAACTCCCTATTACATGACACCCGATTTTAATGATCCGATTGAGGAATTAGCTGATTATATGTAAATATCCCGACAATCAATTTTATGATGAAATATTTGATTGACACGCATTATATTTCTTACCTATAAATCACCTACATATTTTTACAACATTGGATATTCCCTTAAACACTGAACATAAAGATCCTTTCGACCGTTTACTCATCGCTCAGGCAAAGACCGAAAACCTTACCATCATTACCGATGATTCCAAATTCAAACTTTATGAAGATATAAAGGTTATTGGAAATTTTTAAATGGGGTTTCGTTTGTATTGCGCTCAGTGGCAAGTTTAAGTAGCCACAAAACAATGGAAAAAGTAATTTAAAATCATTGAGATTTCCATAATTTAAAATGGTTTCAACAACACATTCCTGCGAAACATTTTCCAGTTCGTTTTTGGCAACACCCCAAAACAGCGATTTTCGCTCTAAAATAAATTGTTTTTTATCCATTCGCATTTATTGAACAGGTACCGGATTTCGAAATCCATTTGCATTGCTCCAATTGATTAACCCCCTAATCCTGATATATGAATTCATCTATGCTTCTGCCATTTCGCAGTGCTTTTGTCCATGTTTTAACTTTATGAATATCAACATTAAAATCTACTTCTACATTCATACGTTTCAGGTATTTCACTTCTCTGATTGATACTACACCATCTAACAAAACACCGAATACGATTAATTTCACCAAACCATTTTTAACTTCCGGTTTTATGGTTTTTAGATTATTTTTGAATTGGGGATTCAAATCATGGTCTTTTTCAATTGGTATGTTAAACACCGTCAAAATCTCCTTAGCTAACAAATAATGGTTATAATGATAATCGCGTTTTGTGATAGCCACAAATTGCAGCACATCGTAGATCATACTTTTGAATTCTGTATCATTGGCGTATTGCTTATGGAGCTGAGTTACGAATTTTTTAATTACTTCAGGAGCTAACGTCCTAATTTTGGCTTCTTTAATCACAGTCCATGTTGCCCAAGCATCCCAAAATGCGTAAACCGGCGCACCTGCCATATCCATAACCATACGCAAGGTGTAACGACCTAACAAGCGTTTGACAACAATTTTCAGAACTATATTGCTGAATAATGCTTTTAGCTTGAAAATCAACATAAACAATACAAAAGCAAACTTCGACATGCCATCATAAGGATTAAGACCTATTTTCAAAATCCGCTTGTCGGGTTTTTCCAAACCCACAGATAGCAACGCTTCTATATGACTTTGATGGTCGGGATCAGTTATTTGAGGAAAACCACAAATATTCGATATGCGCCTCACCGAAACCATACTTAGAATTGTGAGCAAATATAGCTCTATCATCACCAGAATAATAGCATAGATATTGGTTATCACAGCCAAATCGAAATCGAAAACCGGAATTTTAATCATCCACTTATTAAAAAAATCTGGATACCAGTATTGCGGCAGGTAAAGTATAACTACGAAAAAAGCACCTAAAAATGCAGATATTGACACACTTATTATGGCTAAAGTGTCAATCTTCCTTTCTCGCAGCTCTGGGTTTGGCTCTAATTTCTCGGCAACCGGTTTCTCCAATAAGTATTTCTCTGCCAAACGGTCAATTAATCCTTTCTTGTTGCTCATGTTTTTTACTTTTTTTAACAAAGATAGTATTTTTTTTGTTTTACATGAAGCCTGAATAGAAATATTAGCTAATCCCTATTTTAAGTTGTTAAGAATTTTGGAATTAATAAAATTACTAATTTTGCTGCTTCTGTAAGCAATTTTAATTTTATCGGAAAAGCATCTTTATGCGCAAATAAATCTCCATGAAACAAAAAGTAATTCTTTCAGGCATTTTCATATTTCTCCAATTGTTCTTTTTAGTTTCCCTGAATTATGGTCAGGTTAATGATGCGAAAATGCCGTATATCTCAGAGTTTATGGCATTGAACTCAACGACAATTACAGATGAGAATGGCGATTATTCCGACTGGATTGAAATACACAACCCAACTGCCCAAGCGATAAACTTAAAAGGATGGTTTCTGACCGACGACTCATTGGAAATGAAAAAATGGACGTTCCCCGAAATTCAATTAACTTCAGACAGTTATATCATTGTTTTTGCTTCGGGAGACAATAAAACAGATCCGGCGAAAAAACTTCACACCAATTTCAAACTAAGTGGCTCTGGCGAATATTTAGCCCTGGTTGAACCGGATGGCAAGACAAAATCCTGTGCGTTTAGCCCATCGTTTCCAGAACAATATCCAGATGTTTCGTATGGACTGTTCAACAGCGAATGGCAATATTTTACCATACCAACTCCGGGAAAAGCCAACAGCACAAACGAATATCTACCACCTCCTAATTTTAATGTCGAACGGGGTTTTTATACCAGTCCTTTCGAACTCAAACTGACTACAGATATTGAGGATGCTACAATTATTTACACAACCGACGGGAGTAAACCCCAGGCAGGTAAAGCCAAATTATATGGGAAACCAATCCCAATAAAAACAAATTACAGAAACAGTGAAAGCGCATCAATAACACACACATACATTTTTCTATCCGATGTTGTAAAACAATCGAACAGTCCGGCAGGTTATCCCAGCTTGTGGGGTCCGTATGCACAATTAACCGGAAATACCATAGCCGATTACGAAATGGATCCTGCCATTTGCAACAATCCGCTCTATGCCGGTAAAATGAATGAATCACTGCTGTCGCTACCAACTCTTTCGGTGGTTACCCGTATTGGTAATCTGTTTTCGCACAGCACCGACCCCGATACCGGTGGCATCTATATCTATACCGCTCCACCAACCGGAGGCATTGGCGAAAATTGGGAACGCGAAGCATCGGTAGAATACATAATCCCCAACAGCGCAAATGGATTCCAGATTAATTGCGGATTACAATTGCATGGTGGTCATAGCCGCTTACCCGAAAAAAGTCCGAAACACTCGTTCCGCCTCAGCTTTAAGGATGAATATGGTTCTTCAAAATTAGAGTACAAATTATTTGACTACGCCAATCCTGTGGATAAATTTGATAATCTGGTGCTGCGAGCCGGATTTGGAAATACATGGCATCATCATGCAAGTATTCAACGGAAAGCGGCACAATACATGCACGATTCGTGGGCGAAAGACACCCAATTGGCAATGAACCATTTTGCAGCACATAATTCGTTTGCTCACCTGTATATTAACGGATTATACTGGGGTATCTATAACATCTCCGAACGGCTGAACGATAAATTTATGGAAGCCTACATGAAAGGTGCTGTTGAGGATTACGACATTATAAAAGACTATGCCGAGGTTACCAGTGGTAATATTGATGCCTGGAATGCCATGATGAAGATGGCAAATGCCGGTCTTGCCGATAAAGCTGCATATCAAAAAATTCAGGGAAACAATCCGGATGGTACGCCAAATCCGAATTACGTGAGTTACTTAGATGTTGAAAACTTGATTGACTATATGTTGATCAATTTTTATGGTGGCAACACCGATTGGGATCACCACAACTGGACTGCTGCCCGAAACAGATTAAATCCGGGAAAAGGATTCAAATTTTTTATTTGGGATGCCGAGATGATTTTAACTAACGAAAATATAGTGAATGAGAACAACGACAACCGTCCCAGCAGGTTATATACAAAATTGCGCGACAACGAGGAGTTCAGATTATTGTTTGCCGATCATGTAAACAAGCATTTTTTTAATGATGGCGTATTTACTCCACAAGCAGTGATTGACAGGTGGCAACGTCGGGCTGCTACTTTGGAATCAGCCGTGATCAGTGAATCGGCGCGTTGGGGCGATTACCGGCGTGATGTTCATCAACATTCGAGCGGACCTTACGAGTTTTATACACCCGATTACTGGACAACAGAACGAAACCGGCTGGTAAAAGACTACTTTCCAGTACGCACTCAAACTGTTATTAACCAATTAAAAGCTGCTAATCTGTATCCTCTGATTGATGCCCCGATATTTAACAAACATGGTGGAACAGTTGATGCAAATTTTGAGATACAAATCTCGGCAGCTACCGGAACAGTCTATTACACAACCGATGGACGCGATCCACGATTAACGGGTGGAGCTGTTGCCGGATTTATAAAAGTATATAGCGCAAGTCCATTTAAAATTACTGAAAAGACGGTTGTAAAAGCCCGTGTAAAAACCTCTTCTGGTTGGTCGGCATTAACTGAGGCTACGTTCTATCCATCAGCAACCACAGGAATCGAAGATCAAATTACAACCATAGAAATTTCAGGCAATTACCCAAATCCATTTGCTGATTTAACCACAATTTACTATACTCTACCCATTGGTGGAAACGTGAATGTGTCGGTTTATACCATTGATGGACGATTGATTGAAACAATACAGGCAGGTTATCAATGGTGTGGTAAGCAGAGTATTGTATGGCATCCTGCCCACCTCCAAAATGGCATCTATTTTTTCCGGATATCGTGTGGTACTTTCAATGCAACCGGACGCCTTATAAAAGTAAGCAGTTAAATATGTGATGCAAAGTTTTGAATAAGATATGCAAAAAAGACTGAAAAGCATTTTAAATGAACTAATAAATATCCGCCAAAGTATATGTTGCAATTCTTTGGCGGATATTATATCTTTAGTTTACATAACATCTCAAAAACGAAAACTACAATTTTGAAAATTACCACAAGTGATGTACCTTTGCTAAAATAAAAAACTTTAGGTATGCACATAGCGAATCCGATATACGATGTAGTATTCAAATACTTAATGGAAGATGGTAAAATTGCAAAACTTATGATTTCATCTATTATTGGTGAAACCATTAAGGACTTGACCTTTCTACCCCAAGAATTTATCAGTGATATTGAAAAAGCCAAACTCGACAAAGAAACGAAAAGCAAAAAACGACCGAACAGGAAAGATACCTTGACAGTATATCGGCTCGATTTTTCGGCTAAAATAAAAACAGACGAAGGTTACAAACAAGTAATCATAGAAATACAAAAAGCTAAATTTCCGACCGATATCATGCGTTTTCGCAAATATCTGGGCGAGCAGTTCTCGAGTAATGAGAATGTACAGAGGGTAAAAATACACAACCGAGTACGAAAGACGGGTGTTCCTATCATAAGTATCTATTTTTTAGGTCATAAATTAGACCATACCACTGCCAGCGCCATAAAAATAAGTCGGCAATATACTGACATGATGAGTAATACACCTATCGAAACTAAAGAGACTTTTATTGAAAGTTTAACACTCGACAGTTATGTCATACAAATTCCCTATTTAACTGCCAAGCGCCGCAACGATTTGGAAATATTGTTAAGCGTATTCGACCAGAGCAATATAATAGACAACGAACATCATATATTGAATGTAAAAGAAACTGATTTTCCTGAAAAATATCGGCCGATAATTCGTAAATTGCAGAGCGCAGTAGAAAACAAAGATATAAAGAAAAAAATGCAAATGGAAGATAGCATAATAAACGAGTTGGAAGAATTGGAACGCGAGATTGAAACTTTAGAAGAGAAGTTAGAAACCACAGGACAGGAAAACAAACAAGTTAAACAGGAAAACGAACAAGTTAAACAGGAAAACGAACAAGTTAAACTGGAGAACGAAATATTAAGAAAAAAACTGGAAGAACTTGAAAATCACACAAAATAACAAGACAAGTAACATGCTACACTTTTGCTACTTTAGTATAGTAAGACCGACATTATTGCATTTAACTATTTAAGCATTAGTTGCGCTACGACTGACATCATCCATCGAACAATGATTGAATTAAAAGACGTTTATAAATCGTTTGGCAATCACACCGTATTACTTGGTGTATCAGCAAAATTTGAAATGGGTAAAACAAATTTGATTATCGGACAGAGCGGCTCAGGTAAAACAGTCCTTCTGAAAACTATTGTCGGGCTACACCAAATTGACCGTGGGGAGATAAGCTACGATGGCAGGGTTTTTTCGAAAATGCACAATCGCGAACAAAAGGAAATACGTAAAGAAATGGGTATGGTCTTTCAGGGTGGCGCATTGTTCGATTCGGCAACTGTGCTCGAAAATGTACTTTTTCCACTCGAAATGTTTACAGATATGACTTTGGGTGAACGCTTAGACCGCGCAAATTTTTGTTTGAAACGGGTTAACCTTGTTGATGCTAATAAGCTGTTTCCCTCGGAGATAAGCGGTGGCATGAAAAAACGGGTAGCTATAGCGCGCGCTATCGCTCTAAACCCCAAATACTTGTTCTGCGATGAACCAAACTCTGGTCTTGATCCCAAAACAGGCATTGTGATTGACGAACTTGTGAGCGAAATTACGCACGAGTACAACATAACAACTGTTATCAACACCCACGATATGAATTCTGTAACCAGCATCGGCGAAAACATACTATTTCTGGATAAAGGAAAAGCGTGTTGGATCGGCACCAAAGAAGAAGTCTTTGACTCGGACAATCCTGTACTCAACGATTTCATTTTTTCAACCGAACTGATGCAACGCTTACGAAAAAAATAGGCTTTATTCAAATTATCGAATAATGGTTATCTGCCCTTTAGGACACAATTTAATAATATTTGAAGGGGAATTAATATCTTGCTCTTCTTGCCTCCAGTTTACTATATAATCAATGGATTGTTTAATCGCTATATCAATCTCCACAAAATTACCCGGGTAGCTCAATCCGCTTATATTGGCAGATGTTGAGATTATCGGTTTATCAAATTTCTTTATTAAATTTTTACAAAACTCATCGCCTGTTACTCTTATTGCGATACTGCCATCGGCATTTATAAGATTTCTCGGCAAATTTTTTCCCTTTGGATAAATAATAGTAAGCGGTCGTTCAGCAAGTTGTATCATGTTGATTGCTATTTTGGGCATTGCATCAACGTATAATTTTAACCGCTCAACAGTATCAACTAAAATAATCATACTTTTAGCATCGTCGCGTCGTTTAATCTGATAAACTTTAGCTATTGCCTCTTCATTTGTAGCATCGCAACCTATGCCCCAAATTGTGTCGGTTGGATACAAAATAGTACCTCCCTTGTTTAAAGCTGTTACGGCTTTTTCTATCTCGCTGTTCATTAAAGTTTTTGCGCTGACATTAGTGCCATTCATAATTTGATATTATACTGATTGTGAAACTGAATACGGATATAATTTATTGAAATCCTTATAATTGAAAAAACTACCCTAAAAACAAAAAAAATCAACTAAAAAATAAGCGTACAACTCCGACTCAGGCAGATTTGCATTAGCCTAATAAAGAACGAGAAATAACGAAATAAATTTAATGCTTAAACCCACAACTACACATACAATTCGAGCAACCCGTCAGGTAAGTTGATTACAATCCGCTTATTATCAAAATCAAACTCCGCGATTAATTCCTCGTGAAGTGGAATCAGGATATCGTTGCCCAAATATTCAAGTCGAATAAGGGGATTCAGTGGAACATCAATAATTTCAGCGATTTTCCCCAGTTCGCCAACTTTTGAATCTGTAACTGTAAACCCCTCTATACTACTTAAATTTAAAGCTGGTGCATCATTATTTTGTGTTGTGGTTTTTGGAATAAACACGCTACAATTAAGCAATTCTGTTGTTTCCTCGGTTGTTGCAACGTCGTCGAGTTTAAGAATTACTTGTCTATCGTTTTTGTAGCGCGTACTGTCCACGTCAATAAAAAATGGAACTAACCCTTCATCAATTTCGATGAAAATCAGTTCCATTTCTTCTATATCACCGGTAAACTCTTGATTTAATGATAAAATCAATTCACCATGAATTCCGTGAATCTTTGTAAGTACACCTGCCTCGACACACTGTTGCTTTTCTATTTCATGCAATGGTTTCACCATTTTTTGTCTTATCGAACTCAAGTGTATCGTTTACAATTTATTCATTCTCAACCGGAGCATCTACATTTGCAGCAGCTGTAGCTACAGCTTCGGCTTCAGCTTCTTGCTCCATAACGCCAAGTTTTTTAGCAAGCTCTGAATTTTTACGTGCTAATTCTTGTGCTCTTGCTTCTCTAACTTTCGATTCTGCAGCCATGCGTTTTTTAGCATCTGTGTCGCTTTTTGAGCGGAGCGTTTCAAGCTCTTTAACCATGCTGGCTTCGCTTTGTTTTTTCCACACCTGATAACGTGTCTCGCACTGCTCTTCGGTGATTGCACCTTTTTTCACACCTTTAATCAGGTGATTTTTGAGCAACACACCTTGCTGCGATAAGATTGACCTGACTGTATCTGTGGGAACTGCGCCTTTTTGATACCAGTCTAATGCCTTATCGAAGTCTAAATTGACGGTAGGCGGATTGGTATTGGGATTGTATGCCCCTATGCTTTCGATAAATCTGCCATCCCGTGGCGCTGTGCTATCGGCTACCACTATGTGGTAGTATGGGCGTTTTTTACTTCCATGTCTTGTTAGACGAATCTTTACTGCCATATACTTCTTTTTAATCCCGTGTAAAATTTGTTTCGGGCTGCAAAAGTAATCAGTTATAGTGTTTGAACAAAAAAAACGTAAGGTTTTAATTAAAGAAAAACAAATTATTTTTTTTCAAATAAATCACATTAAATATTTGTCTGATATTAAACATATTAATAAAACAGTTTTTTTTAAAATAATCTCTAACGAAACTGATTTTGTTTTTGAATAAAATTTACATAACTTTACAAAAAGGTTACTCTAATTTTTTATAATGTACGATATTATTGCTTTTATTACCACCTAACAATGAAATAGTGCTGTGATTATGAATGAAGTACTAATTCTTCTAATAACCAAATCGAACACCAATATTGCAAATTGGCTTTACAATATTAGCAATAGTAGATGGATAACTCAATTATGTTCATCTGGTTCTGATATTATACAGTTAATCGAACAGCATCGCTACAACATGATTTTATTCGATGCTAATCTGGATAATTGCAATCATATCGAAATATTACATAGAATAAAATTGACACCAAAATACATTGACATACCGATAGTTAGTTTTGGCGAAAATGTATGCGACGAAAAAACACTTGCTTTTTTAGAAAATGGCACAGATGATTTTATCGCCTTACCTATACACGAGCAAATTTTTTCGTTGAAAATAAAAAAGATTTATCAAAATGCCAGATTGACGCAAAATTTACACCTCGAAATTGAGAAATATGAAAAAAGCCAAAATGAACAGAAACAAATAGAAACAGCATTGCGCGAAAGCGAAATTAAATATAGGATGCTTACCGAAAACATTTCGGATATTGTTTGGGCGGTTGACATGAATTTGAATTATACCTATATCAGCCCTTGTAGCGAAAAATTGTTTGGTTTCACCGTCGAAGAGCAATTTAAAGCTGGGTTAGCACTGACTTTTACACCCGAATCGTTTGAAAAGATAAAGCAAACAGTTGCGAAAAACCTGCATTTGTTATACACAGGTAGTATGATTGAACTGCCTGTGCGGATGGAATTAGAAGGTTATAAAAAAAATGGTTCATCCGCATGGCTGGAGATTACTGCCAATTTAATTACACAGGAAAATGGCGTACCAATAGGAATACAAGGCACTACCAAAGATATAACCGCGCGAAAAAAAACAGAACTTGCACTGCGCGAAAGCGAGGAAACCTTGCGGCTGGCGCTCAATAGTTTTAGTAGCGGATTGTTTAAATATTGGATAAACGATAAACGAGTAGAAGTGGATGAAAGAATTAAACAATTATTTGAACTTGACGATGATCCAAAGTGGAATCGCAGATCTGGTTTGTTTTCCCTAATGCATCCTGAAGATATTATTCCTTTTCAGTTAGAATCAAAGAAGTATCTAATCACAGGAGGTACGTTTAGCAAAGAATTGCGCGTGATTATCAACAAGGAATTGAAGTGGATGAACATTAATGCTATAATTTCACCAGATAGACAACCCGAAATAATTGGTGTTATCAGCGATATAACTCGCCAAAAACAAATAGAAGAAAGCCTTCGCAAAAACGAACAATTGTTTCGTTCGATGGTAGAAGCTGCGCCGGCGCCTCTTTTAATTTCTGATTTCGATGGCAATATAGTATTTGCCAATTCGACGTACCTCGACTATTTTGGCTATCAGGCTGATGACATAACCCAGTTGAATACAAAGCATCTTTATGCAAACCAAAAGGATAGAGAAATTGTGATTGCCCAATTGCGGGAAACCGGAATACTACCAACTATGGAGCTGCAAGCAAAACGCAAAAATGGCGAAAGCTTTGATATTATGATGACAGCAAAGGTAGGGCAGTATAGCAATAAAGAAGTGATTTTCTCAAGTATATACGACATAACAAAGCTTAAAATAGCCGAATACAAAATTAAACAAGCAAATAAACGATTAAAACTTACGCTGGATGCCGGAAAGATGGCATGGTGGGAAGAATCGTGCTGCGATGGCAAAATTATTTCGTGCGGCAAAATACAAAATCTGGGTTTTTCGGATAATCTTCAAAACTTTGATACCCAAATCTTGCGTAATTCAATATATCCTGATGATTTATTAAAATTTGATGCCGAAAAGGATTTATTTATCCACAAGCAATCCAACGAATTAAATTCAGAATTTCGTATAAAATCAGCCAATAACGAATGGCATTGGTTTCAATACAAAGGACTTGTATCGGAAACTGATGGTAGCGGATTACCCACCCGATTGATAGGCGTGGCTTACAATATTACTGCCAGAAAAGAATTTGAAAACAACATGGCTTTTCTTAGCCAAAGTGCATCTACTCTGATTACATTACCAGATGAAGATGCAATTTATGATTTTTTAGGCACCAACCTAAATCGAATAGTACCTAATTCAATAATCACCATCAGCGATTTAGATATTGATAATAAAACCGTTCAACTAAACAAGGTTTTCGGATTCAAAAAAATGTGGATTGATAAAGTGATTAATTTTCTGGGTATAAACCCATTGAAATACAAATATAAATTTAATAACGAAAAAGATATTCCTACATTGCTGAGCGGCAAACTAATAGATAACGACGAGAAGTTTTCTGATTTATCCGATCAATTTTTATCGAAAAAAATGATTGGTACGCTCGAAAAACTAATCGGAATTAACAAGGTATATAACATCGGTATTGTAAGAGATAAAAGTTTATTTGCTGCGGTTGCTATTATAACACAGGAGAAATCAGTGGTTAACAATCCACAAGTAATCGAAACATTTATACAACAAGCTGCTGCCGCTCTACAAAAAAAACGCTTGGAAGAAGAAATTTTCAGGCAGAAAGAACAAGCAGAAATAGCAAACCGAGCGAAAAGTATTTTTCTGGCAAACATGTCGCACGAAATACGAACACCGATGAACGCTGTTTTAGGGTTTGCCGATATTTTAGACAAGCAAATAGACGAACAGGTACATAAAAACTACATAAACTCCATTAAAACAAGTGGGAAGACTCTGCTTAATATTATAAACGATATTCTCGATCTATCAAAAATTGAAGCCGGTAAAGTGGATATACATCTCGAACCTATTGATATTAGACTTATGTTAAACGAGATGTACTCTATTTTCAATTTGAAAGCCCAAGAAAAAAAGATAGAATTTAAAATTTTTGTAGCCAATACTGTGCCGCAATATCTGTTGTGCGACGACTTACACTTGCGTCAAATTTTACTCAATCTAATCAGCAATGCTATAAAATTCACGCATGTTGGTTATGTTGAAGTGAACATAACTTTTGAAACAAGTAACCTCGACACCACCGATTTGCATATCTGTGTCAAAGATACAGGAATTGGTATTCAGAAAGAGAGCCAAGCGTCAATTTTTGAAGCTTTTATGCAGCAAGACCAACAAGACAACCGGCGGTATGGAGGTACTGGTCTTGGACTAACCATCACAAAGCGATTGCTACAAATGATGAATGGAGAGATTACTCTCGTTAGCGAACCCGGCGTTGGGTCAACATTCCTTGTAAGATTGAACGATATCAAACCTACCGTTTGTCAAATTACACAAAACGCCACAACTATTGATTATCATACTATTGTGTTTGATAAAGCTACTGTATTGATTGTAGATGATGTTGAGTCGAACAGGAATGTTATAAAAGGCTATCTAAATCGCTATGCGCTGAATTTATTAGAAGCACAAAACGGTATTGAAGCAATAACAAAAGTAGCGGAATTTAAGCCAGATATAATTTTAATGGACTTACGGATGCCTGAAATGAATGGATATGAAGCCACAAAAAGAATTAAAATGCATAAAAGTCTAAAAAACATACCAATAATCGCGGTTACTGCATCCGCATTCGACACTGCCGAAGATGGACTAAAAAATCACAACTTTGATGGCTACCTTCGAAAACCAATTTTAACCGACGAATTGATCGGAGAATTAACCAAACACCTAAAATATAAAATTGAAAATTTTCACACGGATTATGCGCTGTTACAAATACAACTGACAGATAACAACGCTACCAAGTTGCCCCAAATAATTGCCAGACTTGAGCAAATATATCAAGAAAGATGGATAAAACTGCAACAATTGCAATCAATCAGAGAAATGAAAGAGTTTATTGATAATTTGTGTAGCATTGGCGACGAATATGAAATAAAAGCTATCAAAGATTATACAGAAAAATTAACCGAAAGCGTTAATAGCTTTGATGTTAATACGATGCAAGAATTATTGATGCTATTTCCAAAATTAATCGCAAATTTCAAAACGGTTAAATGTCAATGAGTTGTTTTTTGATTAATGATAAACATTTAGTAAAAGTTCAATTATTGAGCTAACCTAATATCATGCCAACGATGGTAGCCGACAGCAATGATGCCAAAGTGCCGCCAAGTAAGGCTCTCATTCCAAACTCAGACAATAGTTTGCGTTGGTTGGGCGCAAGCGAACCAATACCGCCGATTTGTATGCCGATAGAAGCAAAATTGGCAAATCCGCATAGCATATATGTAGCCATAACCATTGATTTTTGTTCAAAGAATTGTCCGGCAGCCTTCATTGTAGCAAGATTTTCGTAACCAACAAATTCGCTTGCAATAATTTTAACACCCAACAATTGCCCTAATAAGGCTATATCTTTGCTCGACACGCCAATAAGCCACATCAAGGGTGCAAATGTGTAGCCCAAAATAAATTCGAGCGATAGTTTGGCGTACTGTCCATCGGTAAAACTTTGAATAACTGCATTAAGGTTTGTCCAATCACCAATTTTCACTAAAAAGTAATTGAAAAATGCGATAAACGCGAAAAACACCAATAACATAGCCGCAACATTAGCAGCAAGTTTTAAGCCTTCGCTGGTACCATTCGACATGGCATCGAGAAAATTGCTACCCACTTTTTCCATCGTTATCTCAATGTTTGAATTTATCTCTTCGCATTGAGGCATAAGGATTTTAGAAATAACAACCGCTCCGGGCGCAGCCATTACAGAAGCGGTAAGCAAATGTTTGGCAAAAAACAAGCGTTGAACCGGATCATCGCCTCCCAAAAAACCAATATATGCTGCCAACACACCACCGGCTACGGTTGACATACCAGCTATCATCACCAAAAGTATTTCAGAACGATTCATTTTTTCGAGGTAGGCTTTTATCATCAGCGGTGATTCGGTTTGACCCAAAAAAATATTTCCGGCAGTGGCTAAACTTTCGGCGCCCGACAACCTAAGCGCTTTGGTCATCAACCAGGCAAGCGCATATACTACTTTCTGAATGATACCGAGATAAAATAAAACGCTGGTAAGTGCCGAAAAAAAGATAATGGTAGGTAATATCTGAAATGCAAACACATATCCAAATTTTTCAACATCTAAAAAGCCTTTAAACAAAAAATCGGTACCAGCCCTTGTAAACTGTAATAGGGTAACAAAAATTTTCCCTACAAACTCGAAAAATAGTTGTAATACAGGAATATAAATAATTCCCAAAGCTAACAACAATTGTATTGCAGTACCCATAATAACAATACGCCACGAGATAGCTTTTCGATTTTTGCTAAACAACCAAGCGATGCCTAAAAGCACAAAAATACCACCCAAACCTCGCAATACCCCGACAAAAGAAAGACCTTGACTCGCAACCAAATACGGATTGATTTGTGTAGGGACACCAGTAGCATTTGGGGTGCTGGCTTGCACTTGAGCTGTTGATAGGCTACCGGTTGAATTAATAATTATGGAATCGGGGCTAACTTGTGCCTGAATAAAAAAATCTAAAGAACCAAGAAGTAAAAAAATGGCGATGAAAAATGGCAAATACTTTTTCATAGTTCGTTGGTTGCGTGTTTATTAATGGTACTAATACGTTGTTATGCTGTTCTGCGTTTTATTTCGTCGCGTAGCACTGATGCCTGCTCATAGTTCTCTTCTTCAATAGCTTCACTTAGCAACTCTTGTAGGTCATCCACCGTGTATTCGTCAAGTGAGTGTGGCGGGCGACTGGAAGGTGGTGTATTTTCCGTGCTTTTTTGATCGTCGGGATCGAAAACGATACCTGATTTGGAGAGGATATCTTCGGTGGTGTAGATAGGGCAACGAAAACGCAACGCTAATGCTATGGCATCAGAAGTACGTGCATCTATCCTAACTCGCTCACCTTGACGATCGCAAATTATCTCGGCGTAAAAAATACCTTCTTCTAATTTGTAAATATTAACTTCTACAGCTTTGATATAAAAAGCGGCAGCCATATCAACAAATAAATCGTGAGTCAAAGGACGCAGTGGTTTTAAGCCTTCTAACTGTATTGCAATAGCCTGTGCCTCAGCACCGCCAATAATTATCGGTATTCGCCGATGCCCCGATTCCTCTGACAGCACCAAGGCATAAGCCCCTGATTGAGTCTGGGTGTACGACAGTCCGAGTATGGTCAATCTTTTTTTCTTCATCTTGCGGTTGAATTCGTTTTTTTCAGAATAGCGAAATAATTAAATTCTCGCCATTGCGAATCGCATTTCTAATTCGTTATAATACAATATCAAAAGAATTTCAAAGCCAAAAATAATTCTTTTTGCATTGCGAAGCAAACTTAATTAAAATCACAAGAAAAATGAAATTGTTTTTTATTCGAGCAAAATATTTTCTGTTTATTTTGAAATCACTTCTAACAAAAACAAAAATTTAATGCTTGATTGCATATTTTGAATAAGTTAGGTTACTGGTTAACAAATTGTAAACATGTAATTGCTACCATAAAAAAATCACCTCATTTTTCGGCAAAGCAAAAAGCCGGTTTAACCATTGGTGAGTACAATATAAAAGCTATAATATTCATTTAATTGCCAACTAAGTATCTGATAATTAAACGACCCTTCGAGGGGCTACGACTTTTATGTTAATTCTGGCATTATTTTAAAAACCAAAATTAACACGCAAGTTTACGACCGCTCGAAAGGTTATTAGGCTACACTCATAGTTTAATAAGTTTACTTGTTATGGCACGCTTACTATCTGTT
>JFJP01040540.1_pt1 | contig 21959 bp, 14 predicted proteins | sample 431651 | NCBI WGS metagenome assembly JFJP01 (sample SAMN02602958, study PRJNA72255) | Microbial mat metagenome, whole genome shotgun sequencing project. | biome: fresh water; feature: sink hole; material: water; isolation source: purple microbial (photo- and chemosynthetic) mats found in...
TTAGTGATATTACAGAACGTAAACAAATTGAAATTGAATTATTAAAAAGTAAAGAACATTTCAAGGCAATTTTTGAGCAAGCATCGGCAGGCATAGCGATTGCACTTCCGAACGGGAAAATAGTAAATTCAAACTCAAAATTTGCAGAAATGCTTGGTTATTCGATAGATGAGCTACTAACATTAACCTCTTTTGATATAACTTTTCCGGAGGATATACAAAAAGAGTTATTATTAGTTAATCAAGTATTAGACAGTAAATTAGATACATTTTATATTGAAAAAAAATATATTCATAAAAATGGACACATTGTTTGGGCTTATTTATCATCAAATGTTGTTAAAGATGAAAATGGTAATATTATATTTGTTATAGGAGTAGCAATTGACATTTCTGAACGAAAAATTATTGAAAATGAACTTATTGTAGCCAAAGAAAAAGCAGAAGAAAGCGAAGAAAGAATTCAAAGTGTATTTTCTGTTGCTCCAACCGGTATAGGATTGATTAAAGAAAGAATTATTTGGGAAGTAAATCCTAAAATTTGTGAAATGACAGGCTACACTTCGGAAGAACTTATTGGGAAGAGTGCATTAATATTATATCCTTCGCAAAATGAATTTGATTTAGTAGGGAGAGAGAAATACAGTCAAATAAATGAAAAAGGAACAGGTATTGTTGAAACAAAATGGAAAAGAAAAAACGGTTCAATAATAGATATAATACTTGCATCAACCCCATTAGATTTGTCAGACTATAAAAAAGGTATTACTTTTACTGCACTTGATATTACAGAGCGCAAACGGATAGAAATTGAATTGTTAATTGCCAAAGAAAAAGCAGAACAAAGCGACCGCTTAAAATCTACATTCCTACAAAATATGTCGCACGAAGTGAGAACACCATTGAATGCAATAGTTGGTTTTTCGCAATTAATGACAAAACCGAATCAATCGCCTGAGAAACTTAAAAAGTTTACAGAAATAATTACTGAAAGTAGCGAAAAACTGATTGGAATAGTAACTGACGTTATCGAAATTTCGCAAATCCATACAAACCAAGCCAATGTAAAATTATCAACAAAAAATTGCAACTTATTGATTAGTGAAAAAATAAAAGACTATTTTACAAATAAGGCAAAAGGAAAAAATATTTTATTGGAATTTGCAGAGAATTGTCCATGCACAAATAATCAAATTTGTACCGATTTTGAAAAATTGGATAGAATAATAAACCACTTAATAGATAATGCAATAAAATTTACAATAAAAGGCTCTATAAAAATATCTTGTTGTTTGAAAAAAAATTATCTTCAAGTAACAATTACTGATACAGGGATAGGAATTTCGCAGGAAATGCAAAAAGTGATTTTTGAACCATTTCGTCAAGTTGAAACAGGAATGACACGTAATTTTGGTGGTAATGGTTTAGGTTTGGCATTGGTAAAATCGTATGTAGAGCTTTTAAACGGTTCAATAACGCTACAATCTGAATTAAACAAAGGAACAGCTATTACTATTGGTCTTCCGATGATAGAAAATACAAACGAAATTCCAATAAAAAACAACCAACAAAAAAAATATTCCGTAAACACAATTCTAATAGCAGAAGATGAAATTGCTAATTTTGAATACTTAAAAGAGTTATTATCGGATACAGGAATTGAAATATTACACGCAACAAACGGACAGCAAGCTATTGATTTGTGCCGAAATAGCAGGAAAATTGATTTAGTTTTAATGGACATTAAAATGCCAATAATGAACGGAGATACTGCAACAAAAATGATAAAAGAATTTCGACCCGAACTACCAATAATTGCGCAAACGGCGTATGCTTTGGAAAGTGAGCGTACCGGATTTATTGGCATTTTTGATGATTATTTAACAAAACCAATTTCAGAAAAAGCATTAATGGAAAAACTAAAATTACACATAAAAGATTGATATAATGAAAGATAAAATACAGCTAATTAAGTAATCAAGTGAGGCAGAAACTGGTTTAGATTTACATAAAAAACTCATTCAGTATTTTCGATAGAGAAATTCTTTTGTATTTTAGAATATGACTGCTTTGTGCGGTTTGTTTTTTGCTTGGAAGGGTGTTTTGTGCGGAGTGCTGAATGGGTTTTTTGTTTTAGGAAAGAAAAGCTAGAAAAACATTGATTCCTCATCAAGAAATATATAATTTTGCTTGAAAATAAAAAGCGGGTACTGTTTTTTGGGGGCGTAGGGTAGGCGGTTGCACAACAAAACAGAACGATGCTTGAACATTGATTGATTATTTTTTGAAAGATTGATATACTAAATCAAAAAATGATTAATTTTGCATTAACAAAAAAATTGTAAAATTATGAGCAAAATAAACCCGAAAATAGATTTAGTTTTCAAAAAAATATTTGGAACAGACGAAAATAAGGATTTGTTAAAATCGTTGATTAATTCTGTTTTGCCTGAAAATCAAAGAATAACAACAATCTTTATAAAAAATCCTTACAATGAAATTGATTTTGTTGGAGATAGATTATCAGTTGTAGATATCAAAGCTACCGACAATAATGATCATTGGTATAACATTGAAATTCAAATAAGAGAACAAAGTTTTTTTGGACGAAGAAGTTTGTTTTATTGGTCAGAATTATATAGTGGACAATTATTTGAAACAGATAGTTTCGACAAATTAAATAAAACAATATCAATTAATTTACTTGATTTTAGGTATTTTCCAGATGATAGATATGTAAGACGCTATTGTTTAAAAGATTTTGACACAAATGAAACATATCCTGAAATGGATTATATTGATATGTATTATATTGAATTAAAAAAATTCGATGGAGAATTAAAACACATTAAAAACACACTTGACCGTTGGATAACCTTTTTAAATAAAGCAGGTGAATTAGAGAAAGATAAATTACCCAAAGAACTTGCTGAACCAGAAATTAAACGAGCGATAGAAACGTTGGAACGCATTAACTTAAACAAAAAAGAGCGGGAATATTACGAAGAACGAAAGAAATTTTTGCGAGATGAATATGCAGCAGATAAAACAGCCGAAGATAAATTGAAACTTGAAATTGCAAAAAATGGAATAATTGCAGGTTTTTCAAACGAAATAATAAAAACAATGACAAAATTATTGGACGAGCAAATTGAAAAATTACGCAATGAATTAAATAACAAATGATTAATGTGCGTAATATATAATCGAATAGATTGCTCACTCTCTAAATGACTGTGAGTAAGCCTCTCTCAGACGCAGCGTACCGTCAAAAATTGAATAGCTTTGGTAATATGCCTTTTAAGTGAAAATGAAAAATTATCTTGTTTTTGTGGTTTTTGTTTTGTAGTTTTACCAATGTAATTTTTTCTTTTTTAGAATTAACTAAAAACTCATTCAGTATTTTCGATAGAGAAACTCCCTTGTTATTAAGATATTTCGGCTTTGTGCGGTTTGTTTTTTGCTTGGAAGGGTGTTTTGTGCGGAGTGCTGAATGGGTTTTTGTTTTTTAGGGAAAGTTTTAGTATATTTGTAGAAACAAAAAAACGCAAAGAATGAGGCTTTTTTGTGGATAAATGATGTTATAGCCAATTCAATATTGAAAGGATATGACAAGCAAGAAAAAAATAGATGAAAAGATTTGATAATAGCTATTTAATTTAACAATATGACAAGTAAATTATATAAGTTAAATAACAAAGAACAACATCTTTTATCCGAATTAATTGAGATAATTGAAACTGGACAAAAGCAAGTTGCAATAAATGGTCAAAATATCTTATAGATAAGCAGGAATTAGGTTCTAAAGTACTCAAAATTATACACGAAAATTATTCAAAGTGATTTTTTTTGTTTAATGCATAGAAAACACTAATTTTGTAATACTAAAAACTAAAATAAATACAAATTATGTTAAGTGTAAGGGCAATATATGACGGAGGCAATATTCATTTTTTCGACAAATTTACAGTTGAACAAAACAATCCTCAATTTGTAATAATTACTTTTGTTGATAAAATAGAAACGGATATTTCAAAATATTTAATCAAATATTCCGTAAAAACTGATGAATTAGATATTTCAAATAATGAAATTCAACAATTATTGACAAAAGGCAAATCCTTTGATTTTCTTAATTCAGTGGAGGAAGATATTTATTCAGACGAAGACCTTAAAATTAAGTACTAACATGGACAAAAAGACAATTGTATTAACAAAATTCCCGTTTACAGATTTAAGTTCATCAAAACGAAGACCAGCAGTAATTATTTCAAAAGTTACAGATAGTGAGCCTGATGTAATTGTATCATTTATATCTTCTGTGATACCAGAAAATCCAAAAGAAACGGATTACATATTAGACCCAACTCATAAATACTTTAATCAGACCGGATTAAAGAAAACATCGGTGTTTAAAATGGATAAGCTTGCAACACTCGAAAAATCCATATTTACTGGCGAACTGGGAGCTATTTCAGATGATATTTATAAAGAATTGAAAGTTCGTTTGGCAAAAGCATTGGATATGGAAACGGATTAAGATGAATGAAAAAGGCACTTAACCGTGTAGATAGCTGCTAGCCAAATGGCTACCAGTACACCCCTCACACAAAAGAAAAACGCAAAAAAAGCATCGATAGCTCACCAAAAAATGTGTAATTTTGCTGGAAAATAAAAGAGCGAAAGCTGCTGGGTGATGTTCTCAAGGGGGTGTAAGCTACCGGTGGGCTAATTAAAATGAAAATCTACCTTATTGTATTGATTGCATTTAATGCTAATTTTGTAATTGGACAAGACCGATAAACAATGATTAAGCATTTCAAAGTTTTTTCCGTAACGTAAAAGAAATTGCTTTAAAACTTTGAAATGCTTAGTAACGTTTAACCATTAATTTTATTAAAACTTGAAATAGAGAACAATATGATTCTATATTGCGTAGTTTTCTTAGAATTTCGGTCGCTATTAAGTTACGCTATCAATTATTTGTCGTTCATAGAAACTAAAAACTCTTCGTTGGAGCGAGTTTTTTGAATTCGGTCGCGGATAAATTGCATGGCTTCAATCGGATTCATATCGGCAAGGAAGTTTCTCAATATCCACATGCGTTGCAATGTTTCACTTTCCATCAACAAATCTTCGCGGCGAGTGCTCGATGAGATAATATCAACAGCCGGATAAACGCGTTTGTTGGCAAGTTTACGGTCAAGTTGCAATTCCATATTTCCGGTACCTTTGAACTCTTCAAAAATAACTTCGTCCATTTTAGAGCCGGTGTCCACAAGTGCAGTAGCTAAGATGGTAAGTGAGCCGCCATTTTCGATGTTTCGAGCTGCACCAAAGAACCGTTTGGGTTTGTGCAAGGCGTTAGCATCTACTCCACCCGAAAGCACTTTGCCCGAAGCAGGCGCAACGGTATTGTAAGCTCTAGCCAAACGAGTAATCGAATCGAGCAAGATTACGACATCGTGTCCGCTTTCTACCAAGCGTTTTGCTTTTTCGAGCACAATGTTAGCAACCTTTACGTGTTTTTCGGCAGGTTCGTCGAATGTAGAAGCAATAACTTCGGCATTTACGCTGCGTGCCATGTCGGTAACCTCTTCAGGTCGCTCGTCGATGAGCAAAATAATCATGTAAACATCGGGCTGATTGGCAGCTATTGCGTTGGCTATTTCTTTCAAAAGCATGGTTTTACCAGCTTTGGGTGGCGAAACGATAAGTCCCCTTTGTCCTTTACCAATGGGCGAAAACAAATCCACTATGCGAGTGGAAAGCGTTCCATTGCGGTCTGTGATGTTGAATTTTTCGTTTGGAAATAAAGGAGTTAAGTAATCGAAAGGGATTCTATCGCGCACGACTTCTGGCTCTCTGCCGTTGATGGTTTCAACTTTTATAAGTGGGAAATATTTTTCGCCGTCTTTTGGTGGTCTAATGCTACCGCGAATAACGTCGCCGGTTTTTAAACCAAAAAGCTTGATTTGCGACTGCGAAACGTAAATATCGTCAGGCGAATTGAAGTAATTGTAATCAGCCGAACGCAAAAAACCATAACCATCAGCCATAATTTCCAATACGCCAGAGTTTGAAATAATTCCTTCAAATTCAGAGCCGTTGCGTTTTTCTTGTCGTTTGCGGTCGCGTGGGTCTTTGTCGTAGTAAGCGTTGCGGTCGTCGCGTTGGTTTTTATTGCCGTTTCTTTTCTTTTCTTCTTTGTCAAATAAATCATTTCTTTCAAAATCATCTACTTTATCAAAATTTTCGGCTCTATTAAAACGGTCGGGTTTTTCTATATTTTCTAGTTTATCTATTTTTTCAGGTCTATCAAAATTTTCGGCTCTATTAAATTTATCGGGTTTTTCAAAATTATCATTTTTATTGAAACGGTCGGGTTTCTCAAAGCCTTCGTTTTTATTGAAACGGTCGGGTTTCTCAAAATTTTCGGGTTTATTGAAACGGTCAGGCTTCTCAAAATTTTCGGGTTTGTTAAAGCGTTCGGCTTTGTTAAAATTTTCAGTTCTGTTGAAGCGATCGTTTTTGTTAAATATTCCGTTTCTTTCTATTCTTTCGGGTTTTACATTTTCTTCGCGATTTTCGGGTTTAATCGAAATTTCATTTTCCGGATAAATGCGTTTACCAATAAAAATACTTGGGTCGTCTTCAGGGAAATCGAGAAAATCATCGTGCACGATGTATTCTTTTTTCTTTTCTATTGCCATTGGTTTTTCTGGTTTTTTTACATTATTCAAGGCTTTTTCAACGGGGATTGCTTTATGCTCTTTTTTGATAATGGGTTGCTTGTTTGAATTATTTTTCTTTTCAGTTTTAGGAAAACTATCTTCTTTTTCAGAAGCAATTATTGCTTGTTGGTCTAAAATTTTGTAAACTAATTCTTGTTTTTTGAACGAATCAATTTTTTTTATATCCAATTCCTTAGCAATATCTCTTAATTCGGGAACAAGTTTTTTACTTAATTCAATAATGTCGTACATATATTCTATTTAATTTTAATATAGAGAGTCAAATTCATGGAGGTATATCTGAGCAGATATTTTTTTGAAGAATTCGAAACAATTTTCTTTATGTTATATTTTGTGTTATTTTATTACTTTTTTAGTTCAATATGCTTCTAAAAAAATGCTTTGCTTAAACTTACTTTGATTTTAAAGCTGAAGTGGAAGTTAGAAAAAAGCAATTTTTATGAAGTCTAGTTTTATGATTTTGAGTTTGTTAATAGTGGCTTCTTCTCAAAAAAAAAATTCTTAAAAATAGTGCAATATTTTAAAACCAAAGCTTACGTGTGTAATTAAGAATTTTAAAATCCAAAGGACAACTAAGAAAAAATAATTTTGTAAAGAAGTCCGTTAATATAATAGATTACACCAGATTACATAAAAAATAATGAAAGAAAAGACATACGTCTTTCAATGTTTTTTTATATAAACATACGAAATTTTTTTTCAAATGAAATATTAAAATCAGATTTGATTTTAACTTGCATGGAAATGATTTTTATTATTAACGCTGCAAAGATAAAAAAAGTTTTAATTGTAACAAAAAAACTTTTTATTTTTATCAAACAAAAAACTTTATGCGTTGAAACATTGTGCTTTGCACTCAATTTTACAAAAAAGAGCAAACGTTTGCAGTGTTTTAATGTACTTATTGAATGTTTTTTACGCAGCTCTACGCAAAATCGGTTCGACCGGCTTGTCCGGTCTGTCCGATGATTTACTAACAGTCTAACCGACAGACCGACAAGTCGGTCGAACGGTTCTTATTTTTTTAATTTCCAAAAAAATGATGAGTTTTCTTTCAAACACTATTTATTTTGGCTCCTTTGAATGAGTATTTTATATTTTACCTATTTTTATTTTCAAAGGCTTATATTATCGGAACGATGTTTGTAGAATCTTTTTTTAAAAATGACGACTATACATTAAAATTAGAAAATTTAAAACATAAAGAAAAGTTTTTTTTAGGATTTTAAATCTTAATTTACTCAAAATGAATAAAATAAAAATATTTTATTTATATAATGCCTCTTAAAAACATATTTTTTGTAAAACTAAAACGGTATTTTGATACAATAAACTAGAGATAGCTATAAAAAAATAAAACAATATTTTTAGATATTGAAATTATTTATATTTTTACGGCTGTTTTGTTTTCACATTTTTTAACCAAAATAAAATCAGTATATAAAATAAATATTTGATTTTGAAATAATTATATTTTATAATAAAATTTTAAAAGTTAAAATAACAAAAAAAAACTTATAAAAATTAGAACTATTCAGTGGCAAAAAGTTTTAAAATTGGCATTTGAACCAATAAATAATCATTTGAATAGATAATTTTTAGAAGTATAAAAAGCAATTTAAGTATAATAGTTAGCAATAATACTGTTATTTTGTAAAAAAAACATGAATATTTAAACCCCAAAAGTAAATGAGGCAACTAAAAATAACAAAACAGGTTACTAACCGCGATACTCCTTCTCTTGATAAATATCTGCAAGAAATAGGAAAGGTTGAATTGCTTACTCCTGAAAAAGAAGTAGAGCTTGCTAAACGCATCAAAAAAGGCGACAAGGCTGCTCTTAACAAGCTCATAAAGTCAAACTTGCGTTTTGTGGTTTCGGTATCAAAACAGTATCAGAATCAGGGCTTAGGCTTGCCCGATTTAATCAACGAAGGTAATTTAGGACTCATCAAAGCCGCTCAGCGTTTCGACGAAACTCGTGGTTTCAAATTCATTTCGTATGCTGTTTGGTGGATTCGTCAATCTATTTTGCAAGCTTTGGCTGAGCAAGCACGCATTGTGAGGCTTCCGCTCAATCGTATTGGCTCAATAAATAAAGTTGCCAAAGTGTTTTCGGTGCTCGAACAAAAATACGAGCGTGCACCTACACACGAAGAGATAGCACGCGAATTGGATATTGCGCCTTCCGATGTAAGGGATTCGATGGACAGCTCAAATAGGCATGTTTCCATTGATGCGCCTATACAAACCGGAGAAAGCGGTTCGCTCGAAGATATGCTCATTAGTAGCGACTTACCAAGCCCCGATAGAAATTTGATTTCGGACTCCTTGAGCACCGAAATAGAGCGTTCGTTGGCTACACTTACCCCGCGCGAAGCCGAAATCATTAAGCTTTATTACGGATTAAATGGAGTTCAGCCACACACTCTCGAAGAAATTGGCGAGGTTTTTTATCTTACACGCGAACGAGTGCGACAGATTAAGGAAAAGGCTATAAAGCGATTGAAAAATACTAGCAGAAGTAGGTTTTTAAAAACATATTTATAGTTTGCACTTTTAAAGTAGCAAACTGTAACTATAAAAAACCTTAATTGATTGGTTTTTAAATGTTTTCCAAAATATAAAATGTCGTTTATTCTTGTTTCATTACTTAACAAATTGTTTAGATTGCTATTTTGCCAAAAAGCAAAGAAAAATTTATGATTTTAGCTAACTTTTTTTTAAAAGTTATCCGTTTATTACAATCTTTAAAACTCCAATAAGTTCATAGGCACATCGCGTATATCTTTAATCTCTTCGCCATATTCCAAAATGTCGTCGTCGTCGTAATACCAATTAATTACCACTTCGTGTTTTTCTAAATAAATGGTTTCAAAGTGTTTAATTAGAGTCAAAAACCATTTAGAGGAGCTTGTGTCGAAGTAGTCGAATTTGAAATCAACCACCGTTTTTGCAGCCGGATTTTTGATGTATTCCAATAACCAATCTTCGATAGGTTCGTAAAATTTAATTGACGATTCGGGTCTTGAGCGACCTGAAAATTCCATAGTTCCTGTTGCCGGATTCAAATTTACATAAGGGGTTTTTTCAGTTCTTTCAATGATTAAATTTTTCATAAACGTTTTTATTTTAAAATCTTCGATTTGGCTTATTTATTTTCAATAAAAATATACTGGTTTGCAAGTTCTTTAAAAAAGGACGTTTGCCTTGAATTTTAATTTTAAAATGCTCATTTTCAATTGTACTTGCATTATTAAAATCAAATGATACACAAAAACTTCTGTTTTTTAGAAGCTTGTTTATTCAAGTCCAAAGATAGTATTTTTTTTGTAAAAAATACAGAAATTTTAAATTTAACTAAAAAAAATTTCTTTTTTTCTTTTTATTGGCTATTATTGTATCGCAAAAGAGCAGCAAAAATTAGCTATCTTTCTTTACATTGGCTTTATAATGAGTACGAAATACAATATAACTTTGCATGATAACGATTAAAAAATTTATAGTAAACCCAATACAAGTCAATACATTTATTTTGCACGACGAAACAAAAAAATGTGTAATAATAGATGCTGGTTGTTTTTCGGAACAAGAACAACTCGCTTTGGTTAATTATTTAGAACAAAACGAACTAAAACTAGAGAAACTGCTCATTACACATGGTCATTTCGACCATATTTTGGGTAATAAATTTTTAGCACAAAAGTATAACGTTGCGCTTTACGGGCATAAAGACGATGAAAAATTAATTAAAAACTTGGTGCCTTATGCCGCATCGTTTGGTTTCAGTGTTGCCGAAAGTGTGTTGATAGATAATTACTTAAATGATGGCGATGAGGTAACTTTTGGCAACTCTACGCTCAAAGTACTTCACGTGCCTGGGCACTCTGCCGGAAGTTTGGTATATTACTCTGCCGAAGGAGGTTTTGCTATTGTGGGCGATGTTCTTTTCAAAGGCAGTATTGGGCGCACCGATTTGGTCGATGGCAATTTGGATTTATTGCTTTCGGGCATTGCAACTAAGCTTTATACTTTGCCCGACGAAACGGGTATTTTTCCTGGGCATGGTGCTGCTACCGATATTGGCTACGAAAAAACCCACAATCCTTTTACTTTGGATATTTACTAAAAAAAAGTTGCAATTCAATCGTTTCATAGTTTGAACGGATTTAAGCACTAGTGCTATTTTATTTTTGAGCAAAACTTTTGCTATTTACTTATTTTTAAGCACTTAGCAAAACGAAATATACAATTAATTTTGGTTCGCTACTTAATACGTTGTTTAAATTTTATTTTAATTAGCCCCGANNAATTTGGGCTAAAGCCCGAAAATGTATTCTTTTACTTTCCCCGACCTAAAGGTCGGGGCTATTGATTTACAATTATTCTTTAAAATTTTTAAAACAACCTCTAGAGCTAATTCTAAATTTCCAATTTTTACACAGTCAAGTGCCAATTCTTTTTTTTCTGTTAATTATTCTTAATCATGCTGATACAATGATTTAGTATTCTTATTTTTGCACACTCAAATTAGTTGCTCTGTATAATCTAACGCGTCATGGTTCGTACAAAGTTAGATTAATCGAACTTCTAAAAATACGAAATAATCAATAATCAATAATCAAATACTTTTTTATCAAAAAAAAATATGGCACAAAGCGTTAACAAATCAAAGCGAACATTTTCAGAGGTATTGAGATTAACTCATCAAAAGAACATTAGAACTAAGCTTTATCCTTTTTTGATTAAAAACACCATAAAAATGACAATTACCCTGGGCTTAATTGTGGTGGCAATACTTGCTCTAAATCATTATTTTGACCTAGGTAGTGTGCTAAAGAATTTTATTCAAAACCACACAACAGGCTATGTATTAAGTGTTTTTTTAGTTTCCGAATCTATTTTGGGTTGGATACCTCCCGATTTTTTTATTGCTTGGGCGCAACAGTTCGATCTTAAATTTTTATACCTAGCCATACTTGCAACCATTTCGTATATTGGAGGTATCAATGCTTACTTTATAGGAGTATATTTGAATAAATTTCCACGAATTAAACGATGGGTGGAAGAAAAAAACAAAGAAAGCTTCAAATTGATTAGAAAATGGGGTGGTTTTGTTATTATTTTTGCCGCTTTATTTCCATTGCCTTATGCAACAACCTCTACTGCCGCCGGTATGATGGGCTATCCATTCAAACAATTTCTTTTGTTTGGGCTTACTCGCTATTTGCGTTTTCTCATTTACGCGCTGGTTATTTTTGGTGCTATCAGCCAAATAAGTTGATAGTCTTACTTAGGAAAAGTGAAATAACTTCAATACTATAAAAGAAAAGTCGCTTATTGGTTTTTACTAATAAGTAGTGAACCCAAATTAATTGTATATTTTGTTTTGCCAAGTGCTTAAAAATAAGCAAATAGCAAAAGGTTTGCTCAAAAATAAAATAGCACTAGTGCTTAGTTCTACTTTACGAAGTTAAATGTATTTGAATTTCAATTATATAAATGTATTTATTCTGCCTCCATCGGAGGCAAATAGCGATAGAAATGGTGTTTTATTTTCCTATCGCTATTACACCTCTACGAGGTTAGTAATTCTTGATTATATGATATTTGCAACTTCGTAAAGTAGAAATAAACTCTAAATCATTAGCAACGGCATTTATGCCGCCATGAAAAAATCAGCAACAGATTTGGGCTTTAGCCCTTACTCTAAACGTTTGGGCTAAAGCCCAGATACATATTTCTTTATTTACTACGGCATAAATGCCGTAGCTAGTTATAGAAAACTTTATGTTGGTTACTATAAACTAATTTTGGAAACTTACTTATATTTTTGAGAAACAACAACTTTACAAAAACACACCAATTAACGGCTGTTTGTAAATTTAAAGCAAAGTAGCAAACAAGTGCTTAAAATGACAATCAAGTAAACAAAGTAAGGCAGAAACTGCTCTCGCCAATTTTTCACACCAAAATAAAATCAGAACACAATCCATTCTATTTTCCATTATTTTGCAAAATTAGGTAAAGAAAAAACTTAAAAAAACATTGATTTCTCATCATAAATATATAACTTTGTACCAAACAAAAACAATAGAACTTCTAAATGATGCTTTGGGCTGGCTAAATTTCAATTTTTAGAAGTTTTCTTATTTTTTTTTGCTATTGAAAAGGAAATATAAGCTTGAGCGTGCTAATTATATAAGGCGTTTGTAAGCAAAGGAAAAACGATGGAGGAAGTATTATGAACGGAAATAAATTTTTAGAATTACGACAAAAAGCCGAAGAAGTAATAAAGCAGAAAGGCTTAAATAAGTCGGCGGATTATTTTTACGATGTAGAAAAGTTGATTGAAGAACTAAATATTTTTCAAATAGAATTGGAAATGCAAAATACCGAATTGCAACTTACCAATGAAAAACTGACTACCGAACAGAAAAAATATCGCAATTTGTATCAAGATGCTCCAATCGCCTATTTTACACTCAACGAAACCGGAAATATATACGACATAAACCATGCTGCCGCCCAAATGCTAAATTTGCCCATACAGGCATTTAACAAAACATCAATTTTTCCTTACTTAAAGCAAAGTTCAAAATCCCTATTCAATCAGTTTTTTAAAAAAGTATTTAACAGCGAAAATGTTGAATATGCCAAAATCGATTTTGTAGATACCAATCAGCAAGTTGTTCATGCAAAATTAAATGCTCAGCGGTATTTTGATGATGCTCTAAAAATCAATCTTTGTAGATGTGCAGTTACCGACATAACTCGCGAAAAGGAATACGAAAAACAGCTAACCGAAAAAAATGAATTATTGAACCTTGCCTTTGATAACGAACGGGTTGCATGGTGGGATTGGGATTATGCCAGCCGGCAAGTTCGGTTTAGCCCCAACAAAGCTACAATGTTGGGCTATTCGGTAGAGGAATTTCCTACCGATGTGTATGAAATTACTGCACTTATTCACCCCGACGACTTTGCCGAAACCATGGAAGTTATGCGAAATCATTTGCAGGGCAAAACGCCTTTTTACGAAGTAACTTACCGGATAAAAACAAAAACCGGTGCTTATGTTTATTATTACGATTATGGCAAAGTGATAGAACGAACCCACGAGGGCAACCCCAAGCGGCTTAATGGAATTGTTTTTAATATTAACCAACAAAAACAGTTTGAAGTTGCCCTTCAGCAAGCCCGAATAAAAGCCGAAAATAGTGAGAATTACAACAAAATGCTGTTTGAAATTTTGCCCGTGGGTTTGGCATTGCACAAACCTAACGGCGAGCATGTGTATGTAAACAAAGCCTATACCGAAATTATTGGCTATACTGCCCACGAAACCTTGCAATTAACAAATACTAGCCTTACACCTCCAAAATATGCACGCCAAGAGCAAGAGCAATTGAAAAGTTTAGAAACTACCGGATTTTATGGTCCTTACGAGAAGGAATACTTGCACAAATCGGGCAACTTGATTCCGGTACGCTTGCAAGGAAGGTATGTAAGCATTGACAATGAGACGTATATATGGTCGAGTGTGGAAAATTATAGCGAAAAGAAAAAATACGAACAAACAATTTTGGCAAAAGAACAGCGGTTTAGAGCAATCTTTGAACAATCGGCAGCCGGTATTGGCATTGTAGATAAAAGCCAGCGATTTATTGAAGTAAACAATAAATTTTGTGAGCTTTTAGGCTATTCAAAAGAAGAATTATTGACCCTAACGGTAAAAGATATTACGTATATTGAAGACGCGGAGAAGAATTTTGACCTTGTAAAAAACAATTTTAAGCAAGGGAACAATTCTTTTTTTAACATCGAAAAACGCTATGTTTGCAAAAACGGAACTGTTTTTTGGGCAAATCTTTCGACCAATGTAATAAAAGATGAAAATGGAAAAATGGATTTTGGCATTGCTACCATTGTAGATATTAACAACCGAAAAAATACAGAGCTTGAATTAATAGCCGCCAAAGAAAAGGCTGAAGAAAGCGATATGAAATTCAAAGCTGCATTTTATACAAGCCCCGACTCGGTGAATATTAACAAACTAAACGGTGAATATGTAGATATAAATGAAGGCTTTACACGCTTAACCGGCTATACAAAAAACGATGTAATCGGCAAGCTTTCGTCGGAAATTGAAATATGGGCAATACCCGAGGATAGAGTAAAATTATTGAATGATTTGGCTCAATTTGGTTTGGTAGAAAACCTCGAATCTATTTTTAGACAAAAAGATGGAACGCTAACGCCGGCGTTAATGTCGGCTAAAATAATAAAAATAAACAACCAACCACATATCTTGTCGGTAACCAGAGAAATAGCTAACCGCAAGAAAATGGAGCTAGAGCTACTAAATGCCAAAGAAAAAGCCGAAAAAAGCAAAAGTATAATTCACGAAATAAAACAAAACTATGAAACTTTTTTTGATACCATTGATGAATTTCTATTTGTATTAGATGCGGCAGGCAATATTATTCATTTCAACCAAACAGTTGAAAACCGCTTAGGCTACTCAAAAGAAGAGTTGCTTGAAAAACCGGTTTTATTAGTTCACCCCGAAGCACGAAGAAACGAAGCGGCTCAAATAGTGAGCGATATGTTAATGGGAAAAGCCGAATTTTGCCCTGTACCATTAGAAACAAAACAAGGAGTGTCAATTCCGGTCGAAACCCGTGTGAAAAAAGGCATTTGGTACGGAAAACCTGTCTTGTTTGGCGTATCAAAAGATGTTACAAAGCTCAAACTATCGGAAGAGAAATTTTCGAAAGTATTTTTCTTAAATCCGTCGGCATGTGGATTAACCCAAGTCAATTCGGGAAAATATGTAGAAATTAATGACGCATTTTGCAAATTATTAGGTTTTACAAAACAAGAAACCATAGGACATACAGCAACTGAATTGCAAATACTTACTAGCCAAACTCGCGATACTATATTATCGAAAATAGATAATTTTGGCAGTTTATACAATGCCGAAACCGAACTTAGAACTAAAAACGGCGAAATAAAAAAAGTGTTGCTTTCGGCTGAAAACATTTACCTACAAGATGTTGCATATCGCTACACGGTTGTTCATGACATAACCGATTTGCAAACAGCCAAAGAAAAAGCCGAAGAAAGCGACCGCTTGAAATCTGCATTTCTTCAAAATATGTCGCACGAAGTACGAACACCCTTAAATGCAATTTCGGGATTTTCGCAATTACTAGCTAAAGAAAATCAACCAATTGAAAAAATTAGAAAATTTTCGGAAATCATAACACAAAGTAGTGATAAATTGATTGAAATCATTTCCGACGTTATCGAAATTTCAGAAATTCATGCTGATTTGATTTATATAAAGTCTAGTGTTTTTGATTTTATTCAAATTGTTAAAGACACAATACATGAGTTTAAATTGAAATTAGAGGACAAAGATGTAGAATTTATTGTTAATTCAAACATAAAAAGCAGCGAATTTTTTATTTTGTCCGACAAAATGAAAATCAGTAAAATGCTAAGACATCTTATCGATAATGCCTTGAAATTTACCGAAAAGGGTCAAGTTATACTTGATATAAACATGCAATTAGACCGATTAGAATTTACTGTAATCGACTCGGGAATAGGAATATCGAAAGAAATGCAACAAAAAATATTTGAACCCTTTAGGCAAATAGAGCTTGGCATGAGCCGAAATTATGGCGGAAATGGTTTAGGACTTGCAATAGTAAAAGCATATACAGAAACGCTAAAGGGAACAATTCAATTGCAATCAGAGCCTAATGTAGGAACATCGGTTTGCATCTCAATTCCGGCTAGTCAAATTTTAGAAAAAAAAGAACTAAAAATGATACAAAAACAAGCTTATTTGTTCAATACCATCTTAATAGTAGAAGACGAATTGATCAATTATGAATATTTGACCGAATTGTTTTCGGAAACCAAAATGACTATTTTGCATGCAGTAAATGGCAAACAAGCCGTTGATATTTGCAAAGATAAGCAAAATATTGACTTTGTACTGATGGATTTAAAAATGCCAGTAATGGACGGATACGCAGCCACAAAACTAATCAAAGCATTTCGCCCCGAATTGCCAATAATTGCACAAACAGCCTACACTTCAACCAGCGACAAAGAGCGGTTTTTGGAAAACGGCTTCGACGATTATATTGTCAAACCCATACACGAAAAAATATTGTTTGAAATATTAGACAAATACTTAAATAGATAGTCAACGGCGAACAAGCTTTATTTATTGAGAAATTGACTCACAAAACGTTTTGCAAAAAATAAAATGTAGTTAATTCTTGAATAATTGTAGCTAAATTTGTTGTTTAAAATTTGGAGAACGTTGTGTAATTTCATTTGTTTCATTCTAATTTTGAGGTATTATTCATTTTTGCTATCAATATCTTTTCATTCTTTATTTCTTGCGAAAAAAATTGTTTTGTGGTTTTATTTATGTATCTTTGTAAGTATTTAAGTGGCATAAGTTTTTGCAAATTTTAAAGTAATTGAATTTGATTTTTCGGCGAAAACAAAACTTTATTGATTAAAGAATAATCGGAAAAATGACAATAAACAGAAGACACTATTTCCTCCAAAAAAAAGAATATTAAAAACGGTTAGAATATGAAATTTAAAATACGACTATTTCTATTTTTTTTCGCACTAAGTGTTGGATTTAATCATTTGTTGTTTTCTCAAACCGACAAAAGCCTCGATTCGTTGTGGAATTTGCACAGACACGAAAAAATAGATACCGCAAAAATTAAACTATTGCTAACGATTAGCGATTATCTCAAACAAAAAAATACTGACTCTGCCATCGTAATTTTGCAAATAGCACTTAAAAAATCGAATGCACTCAATTTGCCTAAATTCACAACCAAGAGCCTGAATTTGCTAGGTGCTTGTTATACTTATAAAGGAATGTTTGATTCTTCTTTTTATTATTTCAACAAACGATTGAAAATAGAAAAGAAACTTAAAAATAAAGCAGGAATTTCGGATTGTTACTATAATATTGCCTATCTCTATAATTTAAAAGGATTTCATAAAAATGCGCTCAGCTATTTATATAAAACTCTGAAAATAAAACAGCAACTAAACGACCAGCAAAAAGTAGCATCTTGCTTTTTTAGCATTGGAAATGCCTATTTTATGCAAAATGAATACTCTAAAGCAATTGATTATTACTATAAATCGTTAGCTATAAATATTCGATACGACAATAAAAAAGATATTTCGATAATCTATACCAATTTGGGTAGTATTTACATCACCCAAAAAAAATATGACCAAGCACTTAAATTAAACCTCAAAGCACTCAAAACCTTTGTTTTTCTAAATCGAACTCAGGATATTGCACTTACATATTGCAATATAGGCAACATATTGCAATATAAAGGTAAACTAAATGAAGCCTTAGAATATTACAACAAATCGCTCACTCTTTACCAAAACATTCAAAACAAAAATGGAATTTCTACCGTTTATATTCTGCTATCTGATTTATTTAGAGAAAAAAAACAATACCGACAAGCTATCCAATTTGCACAAAAAGGTTTAGAGATAGCTAAAAATATAGGTCTGATAACACAACAAAAAGAGGCTTATGAAGAATTAAGCTCAAATTTCGACAGTATTGGCGATTTTGATAATGCCTACCAATACCATAAATTATTCAAATCAATAAACGACAGCATTTATAATGTAGAGAGCAGCAAGCAAATAAAGCAAATGGCAGCCGAATACGAAAACGAACAACGAATAAAAGAAATTGAATTTTTAAATAAAAAAAATGAATTAAACAACGATAGGGCAAAAAAGAATAAAATAATCTTGTCGTTTGCCGTTTTTGTTATTTTATTACTTTTAATATTCACTTTTATTTTAAAAAATCGATTAAAAATAAACCGAAAAAACAAACAAATCATCGAAAAACAAAACATAGAGCTTATTTTTTATTCGCAGCAACTTGTAAATAACCAAAGCGAATTGGAAAAATTGGTCGATGAACGAACTGAAAATTACCTGAATGAGAAAAAAAATGCCGAAGAAAGTGAGAGAAAATACCGATTGATTGCCGAAAATACCTCTGACGGTATTCTTGTATTGAACTCGGATACCGAAATTGAATATTTATCAATATCTTACAAAAAAATGCACGGCTATAATCTCGAAGAAGAGGTAACCGGAAATGCCGAAAAAATTTATTCGTTGATACATCCAGACGATAGAACCGTTTTGTTTGCAACTATTTTGAAAGCACAGGAAGAGAAAAAGAACGAATTGATTTATTCCTATAGAGTTAAACATGAAAAAGGACATTATTTTTGGCGAGAAGATCATGCAAAATTTAATTACGATAGCAATGGAAATCATATAAATACGTATGTTATTTGCCGTGATATTACCGAACGCAAAAAAAACGAAGAAGAATTGATTAAAGCCAAAGAAAAAGCCGAAGAAAGCGACAACTTAAAAATAGCCTTTTTGAACAACATGTCGCACGAAGTACGAACACCCTTAAATGCAATTATTGGTTTTTCAGAGATTATTGCAAACCTAAGCAAAGGCTCTGCCGAATTAATGGATTATTCTAAAATCATTACAAAAAATAGCAATAAACTCACCGAAATAATAACCGATGTAATAGAAATATCGCAACTACAAGCAAATCAGATAGTAATTCAAAACTCTTATTTCGATTTCTTGAATTTGGTAACTGATATTAAAAACGAATTTGAACCCATTGTAGCGCAGAAAAAATTACAATTTTCTCTTACTGTTTCGCCCCATAGCAAAACTTATCCGGTACATGCAGACCGAAATAAAATATATAAAATAGTAAAGCATCTCATCTCGAATGCTATAAAATTTACACACAAAGGGGAAATTTTGATAAATTTCAATCTGTTGAATGATAAAATTGTAATTAAGATTTTGGATACAGGCATTGGAATTGCAAAAGAAAAACAAGCAGTTATTTTAGAACCATTCAGTCAAGTAGAAATAGGGCTGAGTAGAAACTTTGGAGGAAATGGCGTGGGGCTTGCAATTGTAAAAGGGTTAGTAGGGCTTTTGAATGGTAAAATTGAGCTAAACTCTAATATTAACAAAGGAGCCACTTTTTTTGTTACATTGCCTATCCCACGAGCTTCTGATGCCATAACCTCAAACGACATGGATAACAATTCTAAAACCAAAACCGTTACCATTTTAATAGCTCAAGATCATTATATTTTATATGAAGGTTATAAAAGAGAATTGCAAAAATTGTATCCAACTATTTTGCATGCCGCAAATGGTCAAGAAGCAGTTGATTTGTGCCGAACCAATGAGCAAATAAGTTTGGTGTTGATGAACATAGATATGCCAGTAATGGACGGATTCACAGCCACAAAACTAATCAAAGCATTTCGCCCCGAATTGCCAATAATTGCACACACAGCCTTTTCATTCAAAGATATTATAGAGAAGATGATAGAATGTGGCTTCGACGATTATCTTGGAATATCAGTTTCAAGGGAAACATTTTTTAAAACAATCGACAAACACTTAAATAGATAGCGTAGCTTGATAAGAACCGAAATTCTAACAAAAACAAAATTACGCAATTTTCCCAAAATTCTAATTCTACTTTACAAAGTTTAATGTATTTGAATTTCAATTATATAAATGTATTTATTCTGCCTCCATCGGAGGCAAATAGCGATAGAAAAATATAGCAAGACTTGGAGTTGCACCCCAGCGGGGTGCTATTACGTTGGTGTTTTATTTTCCTATCGCTATTACACCTCTACGAGGTATAGAACTAATAACAAATTGTTCAATTGTTTAATTGTTATTTTATCCTATTTTAGCTAGCTTTTAAAAACAATTCAACCATAGAACCATAGAACCATAGAACCAGAACCATTTAACGTTAGAATCATTTTTAGATTTGAAAATAGTTTTTAATTTTGCATCGTACAACTAAAATAATGGCTAAGCCATTAAAAACAAAATTATAACTCAAGTAAATATGGCAAAGAACAGTAAATTTTATTTAGAATGTAAAAGCTGTGGTGAAAAAATAGACGATTTTTCCGATTGGTTTGCACACGGACAGAAATGTCCCAAATGTGGTTGTCTTCAGGCAGATGTACAGTATTACGAAGATTTCGCTAACTTGGTAAGCATGGTTAAAGACCCCAACTTTAAACCCAAAAGTTTGTGGGATTACTTCAATTTTATGCCCGTTTTGAATCGCCAAAATATTATTTCGGAAGGATTTGAAGGCGTGAACAGAATTGATAACTGGGCTTTCTTTGAAGACTACGCCAAGCGCAAATACAATCTCAACATAAAAGTATATGCTCACCGACAAGATACAAACTATGCTACCGGAACGTTCAAAGACCTTGCCGGAACTGTTGTTGCCAGCGTATTGAAAGAAAATAAAGTTAAAAACTACGTAGGCGCAAGCACCGGAAACATTGGTGTTGCCTATTCTCGCTACTTGGCGGCTGCCGGCATTTCGCTCACGCTATTCATTCCCGAGTCTTCTACCAAAACACAAGAAGCCGAAGTAAGTACTTACGGACAAACTCTTTACCGCGTAAAAGGCGACTACGCTGCTGCCAAAGACATGGCTAAAAAGTTTGCTCAAAAATTCAACTTAATTCTTACCGGCGGCAACTTCGACCCTATGCGTATAGAAGCTAAAAAAACAATGGTATATGAATGGTTGCGCGTGTTGCCTCATTTCCCAACGGTTTTTATGCAAGCTATTTCGGGAGGTTCGGGTCCGCTTGGCATTGCCAAATCGTGCAAAGAGCTTGAGCACTTAAATGTATTCGACAAAATGCCACGTTTTATTCTTCCACAACCTCACCGCTGCGCCCCAATGGCTGAGGCTTGGGCTAATGCTAAGAAAAATAATTTCCCCGAAGGCTGGGCAAAGGAATATCCGGTGTATGAAAACCCCGAAACTACCATTGTAACCCTAGCTACCGGAAACCCAACGGCGTATCCTCCTTTGGCTGAGCTTGTAAAAGAAAGTAACGGCGAAATTATTTCGTGCATAGAAGAAAAAGCCTTAGACGTTACCAAGTTAGTAGCTTACGAAACTACCATGCGCGTAGGACCTGCGGCAGCTATTACGGTTGTGGGTTTCTTACAATCCTTGCGCGAAGGTACAATAAAAGACGGCGATGTGGT
>JFJP01037844.1_pt1 | contig 21953 bp, 16 predicted proteins | sample 431651 | NCBI WGS metagenome assembly JFJP01 (sample SAMN02602958, study PRJNA72255) | Microbial mat metagenome, whole genome shotgun sequencing project. | biome: fresh water; feature: sink hole; material: water; isolation source: purple microbial (photo- and chemosynthetic) mats found in...
GCTGAGCAGGATTTTCCCTCCTTGTTTGATGCAGGTAAAATGTAAGTTATTCTATTTGAAGAATATAAAGCGCAAAAAGCAGCAATCAAAACCTCATCTTTGTAAATGCCGTAAAGTGTCATTGCTCCCTGCGATATTCCTTTTTCTAATAGCTGATTAATTAAATTCTGTTGAGGAAAAATAAAATCTTTGTTTACTTCTTTGTAAAATGATAAAAAATCTTGAAGTGCAATATCACTTTTTACCAATAGATTAGAATTGATTGATTTCTCCAAATTTCGCTGCGTATTTTTTGAATAATATGAAGAGATTTCGTTGTAATTTCTATTCAATTCCAGAATGTAATTTGGAATACTTATGCCATCGGAATGAAAATTCTGATAATTTAAATTTAATTCATAACTCAACGAAGGTAACTGTTTAATAAAGTCGGTTGTTATTTTTTCGTCAATATTCGTTTTGGAAAAAATGCCCAATTGTTGAGCCAAACTTGGTTGAACGATATATGGAACTCTTAATTTTCGTTTTATAGGAATTGGCATAATGTACTCGTAATTTTCACTTACCAATGCTTCCCAATTGGGTGAAACAATATCTAAGTACCAACTAAATGCATAAGTTAATTGATTGATTGACTCCGAAATACATTTGTCCCAAAGTATATAATCGATAGATTTATTTTGTAAATGCTTAATTTGCATGTTATTTTTTTGAACTTAATCAAACAAAAGTAATTGATTTTTGTTATAAATCAACACAAAATCGTTCATAATTTGTATTTATTACTATTGAAGTTTTGTTGGAAATTACAATTCTTTGAATTGCTTTTTTTATATATATCATTTTTTTATAATAGAAAAAAAGAGTAATTTTGACCACTAAAAAAATAACAGATGAAATTTATGGCAAAAGAAGTGGCAACAAATGCCGGTGCAATGTACAATGCTCTCACAAACGGAAGTAAAATAGTAGGTCAAATTTTTGCAGATACAGATTTTAGAATAGATGGGGAAGTAGAAGGTAACATAAATTGTAAAGGTAAAGTGGTAATCGGACAAAAGGGTTTTTTGAAGGGCACAATTTCATGTGTAAGTGCCGAAATAATTGGAACAGTGGAAGGAGATATTGTGGTTACAGAAACTTTATCACTACGAGCTACTGCTTTCATTACTGGAGACGTAAAAACTAAAGTGCTAATTATCGAACCTAATGCAGTTTTTAATGGAGCTTGTTCTATGCGCGATATTGAATTAGGCACTGTAAAACAGTAATATAACAATTTTTTTACTCGTATTTTTTTGTATAAAGTAGTTTTTGATACTAAGTTTCATTTGCTAGCTTTGCTAAATCATATTCCGATTTCCTTAAATATTTAATTCGTAAAATATCTTGACAAACATTCAATATAAAGCTTTTGTAGTTGAAGAAATCGATGGGATTTGTACTCAAAGTATAAAACCTTTGCAGACGAATTATTTGCCAATGGCAGACGTTTTAATTCGTGTGCATTATTCGTCTATAAATTATAAGGATGCACTTTCCGCAACTGGCAATAAAGGAATTACCAAAAACTATCCACATACACCTGGCATAGATGCAGCTGGAGTGGTTGAATACTCTGATAATGAGGCATGTAAAATAGGCGATAAGGTAATTGTAACAGGTTATGATTTGGGAATGAATACCTCCGGTGGGTATGGTCAATTTATACGTGTGCCAGCAGAATGGGTGGTAAAACTCCCTGTTGGACTTACACTTAAAGAATCTATGATAATAGGTACAGCGGGTTTTACGGCTGCAATTTCGATGATGAGGTTGGTGGAAAAAGTAAAGCCTAAAGATGGAAAAATTATAGTTTCGGGGGCTACTGGCGGAGTGGGTTCGGTAGCATTGGCTTTGCTTCAAAAGCTAGGTTACCAAACTATAGCCATTTCGGGAAAAGAGGCAGAATATCCATTTTTGCGTAATTTAGGTGTTTCAGAAATTATTGATAGAAATCAATTTCAAGAAGTTGATAAGCGACCAATGCTTTCGGCTCAATATGCAGGTGGAATAGATACAGTGGGTGGCTCCATTTTAGAAAATATTATTAAACAGATTCTTCCCTTGGGTTTAGTTACTACTTGTGGCAGTGTGTCATCTACTCAGCTCAATTTGAGTGCTTTTCCCTTTATTCTGAGGGGTGTTTCACTAGTTGGTGTATCATCTCAAAATTATCCTAAGGAGTCAAGAATTGAGATTTGGAATAAACTTGCTAAAGAATGGAAACTTCAAAATCTGTTAGAATTATATACTGAAATAGGGATTGATGATATAAAAACCGCTGTAGATAACATTTTATTGGGTAAATTGAAGGGTAGGACAATTGTTAATATGTGGTAGTTCGATAATTTCAAAGTTAGACTGGTCGAATTTGAATATAATATGCTGATTACTTTATCTTTTGTGTTGTTTACCCTTTTTAGCACGTTTTGACGTTTATATAATAGAAATTAAAGTTCACCTTTTTAGTTGTATGGTTTTGTTTTTTAGTTGAATTTATTTAAATATGAGCGATAACAAGAAGTATTTGTAGGGTCAAATTTTATGATTAAACATTGAATTAATCGAATGAAAAAAACAAAAAACAACTTACAATCAAAAATATTTTTTTTATAAGCATTCGTAAGATTAGTTAATAAATAATTCATTGCTTCGATTTAAAAAAGAAAACCGAGCTTTGTTTTTCTTTTATCTCAACAAAATAATTCATGTAAGTTTAATCATCCCTTTTTATCTCTTTTACACTCTCTTTCACCCGTTTTTGTTATCATATTTCAGTCAGATAAATTGAATTTTTTCAACCATAAAATCTTCGTTTTTTTCAATTCTTTTATTGCAAATTATTTTCATAACTCAAAAAAAAATTGCAATTTTGCACTTTCTTTCTACTCATAAGTATTAATCTTCATAATATAAACACTTCTCCTGGATGGCATTAGCAAACGAGAATTATTTGAAAACTCCCGAAATCTATTGTTTTGACGAAATAGAGAAACGTGTTAACGCCTTTAAAATCACTCATCCCACAACAAAAATTATTCGATTAGGCGTGGGCGATGTAACTCGCCCATTACCCACTGAAGTTGTTCAGGCAATGCACAAGGCTATAGACGAAATGGGTGAACCTGAAACATTTAGGGGTTATAGTCCACCACAAGGGTATGATTTTTTGATAGAAAAAATACTTAAAGATTATCGTTCGTTGGGTGTAGTGCTAGAAAAAGACAGTATATTTGTAAACGATGGTGCTAAGTCTGACATTGGAAATATTGGGCATGTGTTGGGACGTGATAATATTATTGCTATTGCTGATCCTGTTTACCCAGTTTACGAAAATGCAACCATCATGAGTGGCCGTGCTGGAATGTTGAATGACGATCAAAAATGGAGTAATATAGTATATCTGCGTTGTACAGCCGAAACGGATTTTATACCCGAATTGCCTACCGAAAAAGTAGATGTTATTTATTTATGCAATCCAAATAATCCAACTGGTACAGTATTGACAAAAACCGAACTAAAACGTTGGGTTGATTATGCCATCGAACATCATAGTATTATTGTGTATGATGGTGCCTATCAGGCTTATGTAAATGAACCCAATGTGCCCAGAAGTATATATGAAATTAAAGGTGCAAAAAAAGTAGCTGTAGAAATTCGAACTTATTCCAAAACAGCAGGTTTTACCGGTTTGCGTTGTGGATATACTATTTTTCCGCCAGAGCTGATGGTTTACACAAAAATTGGAGATGAAGTACCATTAATAAAATTATGGAGTAGAAGAATTGCAAATTATACAAATGGCGTATCATATATTGTGCAACGGGCAGCTGAAGCCATTTATACACGAAAAGGAAAAACTGAAACGGCGGAATTGGTAAACTATTATCTAACAAATTCTTCGCTTATTAGAAGTGAGTTATTATCTTTTGGATTTGAAGTGTATGGTGGTATTTCATCGCCCTATGTTTGGTTCAAAATACCTGATAATCAATTGTCTTGGAAATTTTTTCATCAATTATTGTACGAATACAACGTGATTGGAACTCCTGGAATTGTTTTTGGAAATACCGGTGAAGGATACATGCGATTTACTGGTTTTAGTAGCAGGGAAGATACAATACAAGCCATGGCGAGATTAAGAAAGGGATTTGGACGTAGTTGGTAGCGAGGTAGTTATACGAAGTCTCAAAATGAGAAATATTAAATTTGAAACCATTAAATCAGTGTTTTGAAACGATAGATTATTGAATCGTATTCAAAATCTTTTGTAGGATTAAATAAACTCAATTTAAAAGAAATAAATGTAGCTAGTTCCCAATTAGGGGCTAGGTGTAATATAAAAAAAATACTCATCATAAAAAAAAATAGCTAATTATGTGTGGAATTGTAGGTTACATCGGAAATAAGCAAGCTTATCCGATTTTAATTAAAGGTCTTCAAAGACTAGAATATAGAGGATATGACAGTGCTGGCATAGCGTTGCTTCACAACGACAACCTAAATGTTTACAAAGCAAAAGGTAAGGTTTCTGACTTGGTGCATTTTGCCGAACAACAAGATATTCAAGGTACTATCGGCATTGCGCATACACGCTGGGCCACACACGGAGAGCCAAACCTAGTAAATGCACACCCACATTATTCGCAATCAGAAGAATTGGCTTTAATTCACAATGGTATTATTGAAAATTATGCTGTATTGAAAGAAGGCTTAAAGGAACTTGGATATACTTTTTCGAGCGAAACAGACACAGAAGTGTTAATTCAGTTGATTGAATATATCAAAAAATCTAACAATGTCGATTTAACTACGGCTGTTCAATTAGCTCTAAATCAGGTTATTGGTGCTTATGCAATAGCGGTTATTGAAAAAGGTCAACCCGATTTAATTGTTGCTGCCCGTAAAGGAAGTCCGCTTGTAGTTGGAATTGGCGACGATGAATTCTTTTTGGCATCTGATGCTACACCAATAGTAGAATTTACCAATAAAGTAGTATATATTGGTGAAGAAGAGATTGTTACGTTACAGCGTGGTAAGGGATTGAAAGTTACAACTATAGCAAATGTAGAAAAAACTCACGAAGTAAAGGAACTAGAAATGACTTTGAGTCAATTGGAAAAAGGGGGTTATCCTCATTTTATGATCAAAGAAATTTTTGAACAACCTAAAACATTGAGCGATAGTATGCGTGGCCGTGTAAATGTAGAGGCAAATAATATCACTTTGGCAGGGTTTATTGATAATAAGGAGAAATTTTTGAGTGCAAAACGGATTATTATTTTGGCTTGCGGTACTTCATGGCATTCGGCTTTAATAGGAAAGTACGCCATAGAAGAGTTTGCCCGTATCCCAGTAGAAGTTGAATACTCTTCAGAATTTAGGTATCGCAAACCAGTTATTAATCCAGATGATTTGGTAATTGCTATTTCCCAATCGGGCGAAACCGCTGATACATTGGCTGCTGTAGAGCTAGCTAAATCGCATGATGCATTTATTTTTGGTATTTGCAATGTTGTAGGTTCTTCAATTCCACGCAACACACACTCAGGTTGTTATACACATGCAGGCCCCGAGATTGGGGTAGCTTCTACCAAAGCATTTACTGCCCAGGTTACAGTGCTTACAATGCTGGCATTGATGATAGGCAAAGAAAAAGGGACTTTGGAAAACGAAAGATATTTACAGATTGTAAAAGAGCTGGGTCAAATTCCTGAAAAAATAAAGGAAATTCTCAAACAAGATGCAAACATTGCTGAATTTGCAAAAACGTTTACCTATGCTCAAAATTTCATTTATTTAGGACGGGGTTACAACTTTCCTGTAGCTCTTGAAGGGGCTTTGAAATTAAAGGAAATTTCATACATTCATGCAGAGGGTTATCCAGCAGCCGAAATGAAACACGGCCCTATTGCACTGATAAGTCAAGAAATGCCCGTAGTTGTTATTGCCCCAAGTGCTGGAATGTACGAAAAAGTAGTGAGCAATATACAGGAAATTAAAGCCCGTAAAGGTAAAATAATTTCGATTGTAACAGAGGGGGATGTAGTGGTAAAAAACCTTTCTGATTATTCCATTTGCATTCCAGATACAGAGGAGTGCTTGGTGCCTTTGTTGGCCGCCATTCCGTTACAATTATTGGCATATCATATAGCAGTGGTCAAGGGCTGTAATGTAGATCAACCCCGTAATTTGGCCAAATCGGTAACAGTAGAATAAAAAAAACAAATTGTCAAAGGTCAAAGGTCGTAAGACTTTTGACCTTTATCTTTAGACATTAGACTTATAATTATTATGTGCGGAATAGCAATGATTAGGCTGTTAAAGCCTTTGGATTTTTATCAGGAGAAGTATGGAACATGGCAGTACGGATTGCATAAAATGTATTTGCTCATGGAAAAACAGCACAATCGCGGTCAAGAAGGAGCTGGATTGGCCACTGTAAAATTGGACATGCCTCCAGGTGAAGAATATATTTGGCGCGAAAGAGTGGAGGGAAAAAATGCAATTCAAGATATTTTTGCTACTATCAATAATAAAATGGCAAAAGCCACATCGGAAGTATATAACTGTGTAGAAAAATCAAAATTAGAACTACCTTTTGCTGGCGAGCTTTATATGGGGCATCTTCGTTATAGTACCACAGGCAAAAGCGGTTTGTCTTATGTACATCCTTTTTTGCGCCGTCATAATTGGAAAAATAGAACGATGGTGCTAGCTGGAAATTTTAATCTAACAAATGTTGAAGAATTGTTTCAACATTTAACCTTAAAAGGTCAGCATCCACGTGACAAAGGCGATACTTTTTTGATGTTAGAATCGCTAGGATTTCAATTAGATAAAGAAGTTCAAAAAGAATACAATCGAATTAAACAACGCTATACCAATGATTTAGTTATTACCCGAAAAATAGAGGATAATCTTGATATAGCTTCAATTATTCGAAAATCTGAAAAAATGTGGGACGGTGGATATGCAATATGTGGCATGTTGGGCCATGGCGATTCATTTGTTTTTCGTGACCATAAAGGTATTCGGCCAGCTTTTTATTATATAAGCGATGAAATAGTGGTTACAGCCTCCGAACGCCCTGTTATTCAGACGGCTATGAATGTCAAAGAGGAGGATGTGAAAGAGTTAATGCCCGGTGAGGCAATGATTATAAAAAGGGACGGTACTGTAAAGTTTGAAACGATTCGAACTGCATCTAATAATTTGACTAAGTGCTCTTTCGAAAGAATTTATTTTTCACGTGGAAGCGATGTTGACATCTACAAAGAACGAAAACTATTGGGTTCGTCTTTGGCACAACCAATATTAAAGGCCATTGGGAATGATGTTGAAAATACTGTTTTCTCTTTTATCCCAAATACTGCTGAAGTAGCTTTTTACGGCATGATGGATGGTATAAAAGCCGCTAGCAACTTAACAGCAAGAGTGGAGAAAGTCCTGATTAAAGATATAAAATTACGAACTTTTATTTCTGCTAATGATGAACGAAATGACTTGGCAACGCACGTTTACGATGTTACCTACGGCTCCATTCGTCGTGGAAAAGTGGATAATTTAGTGGCAATTGACGATTCTATTGTACGAGGAACTACTTTGAAACAGAGTATTTTGAAAATTCTAAATCGCTTAGAACCGAAGAAAATCGTGATTGTTTCCTCTTCACCACAAATTCGTTATCCCGATTATTACGGTATTGATATGGCGAGTATGAATGAATTTTGTGCTTTCCGTGCTGCCATAGAATTATTGAAAGAAACTGACCAACAAAGTATTATTGATCAAGTATATAAGAAATCAAAAGCACAAGAGTTTCTACCCAAAGAGGAAATAATAAATTATGTAACGGAGATTTACGAACCGTTTTCGCAAGAGGAAATTTCAAAAAAAATAGCTGCGATGCTAACTCCGGCTGAAGTGGATTGTCCTGTAGAACTGGTGTATCAAACCATCGAGGGACTGCATGAAGCTTGTCCAAATCATTCTGGCGACTGGTATTTTTCTGGAAATTATCCTACTCCAGGTGGAATGCGAATGGTAAATCTTGCATTTATAAATTTTTATGAAGGTAGAGATAACTGTTAGACTTAAAAAAGCCTTTCCCATTATGGAAAAGGCTTTTTTTAATCATAATTTTTTATTCCAATTGCTCTCTTAATCGTTTGAAGTCCAAAATAGTAAATTCTTTTTTACTGATGCTAATAATTCCTTCCTTCACCATTTCTGATAAGCTTCGTGCCAATGATGGTCGAGCAACCCCAAAGAAATCGGCTAACTCGGTTTGATTTCTATTCATAGTGAAAGTTTTTTCATTGACCGCAACTTGTTCCAATAAGAAATGAGCTAGTTTCCCTTTAATGGTTTTTATGGAAAGTAATTGCAACCGATTGGTCAAAAACTGAGTTCTGTTGGAATTATGAGTCAAAAATTGCTTCATAAAATCAGGATTTGTCATCATCAACCGTATAATTTCCTCTTTCGGAATGCGCATAATTTCCACTTCCTGCAAGGTAGTTACATCAACCGGAAAGTGATTATTGTCCGAAAACAAAAAGGCAGGAGCCAGTGGGCGAGGAGCTTTAATGATTTCTATGCCCAGTAAACTTCCATTCTCGGTAATCATTTCCGTTTTTACCGAACCAGACATGAGCATATAAAGGGCGTCGCAAACATCGCCCTGACGAATAATCAATTCATTTTTGGGATAAGCCTTGATGCTACATTTTAAATCCAACAAAAAATCCTCTTTATCATCAATACTCAAACTGCTACAAATCGGACAATCCGACAAATCTACCTTTTCCATTGTTTTCATTGATGTTTTCTGCAAAAGTACAAAGAAATAATTTACAGTGTAACAACTGTTACACTTTTATTATTGTGTAAACCGTACTTTTGTACTCTAATCAGAAACAAAAATATAATTTGTTATGATACAGGTACATTTAATCAACAGTAAATAATAAAGATATGAGCGATTTCAAATTTGCACCTAAAAAAGAAAATAAGATATTTCCAACCTCAGAGGTTTTTAATTTAACCGAAAAAGTTACTTATGCAGAGGGTTCTGTAGTAAGTAAAATTATTATTCGCAATGAAAGAGGCAATCTAACACTTTTTGCATTTGATAAAGACGAATTTTTAAGCGAACATACTGCACCTTATGATGCAATATTACAAGTGCTTGATGGAAAATGTGAAGTGATTATTGATGGAAAATCTTTTCATTTATTAGTAGGTGAAAGCATTATTATGCCAGCAAATGTGAGGCATTCGGTAATGGCCACCGAAAAATTTAAAATGCTTTTGACAATGATTAAATGATTGACCATTGTATTATTTACTATTTACCATTTTCTTGGAAAAATAGTAAATGGTAAATGAATAAATAGTAATTGAATTTATGAAACGAACAATAATTAAAATAGACGAAGAGCTTTGCAACGGTTGCGAGGCGTGTGTAACAGGTTGCCACGAAGGTGCTTTACAGATGATTGACGGAAAAGCACGTATGGTAAGCGAACTTTTTTGCGACGGATTGGGTGCTTGCATTGGCGACTGTCCAGTGGGTGCAATCACACTTGAAGAGCGTGAAGCGGAGCCTTATGATGAAATCGCTGTGATTCAACGTATTGTTCCAAAAGGAGAAAAAACCATTTTGGCACATCTTAAACATTTGAAAGACCATGATGAACTGGATCTTCTTAAGCAAGGTGTGAGGTGGTTAAAACTAAATAACTATAATCTTGATTTTGCATCTGTACACAATGCACCTGCTCCAGCGCCCAAAGTTGCAAGCGTTTGTGCATGTCCAGGAAGCGATGAAATTTCGTTTACTCCAGCTGCTGAAAAAATTCCTGCCTTTCGTATGGCTTCAACATCAGCGTCCGCTGTCAATGAAAATGCATCTCAACTACGTCATTGGCCAGTGCAATTACATTTGCTAAATCCAGAAGCTGCATATTTTAAAGGAGCTGATGTGGTGCTTGCAGCAGATTGTGTGGCCTTCAGTTTTGCCGATTTTCACAACCGTTTTCTGGCCGGAAAAACCCTTGCTATTGCTTGTCCAAAACTTGATAGTAACAAAGAATCATATATTGAGAAGATTAAAATCATGATTCAGAATTCATTTATCAATACGCTTACAGTCATTATTATGGAGGTGCCATGCTGTGGAGGTTTAATCCAGTTGGCAACAAAAGCTGTAAACGAATCGGGTCGCAAAATTCCTGTTAAACTCATCGTTATTGGTACAAGAGGCAATGTTCTGAAAGAGGAGTGGGTGTAGAAGAATTTACAATTTATTCATTTACAATTTCTGCCGATATAAATAGTAATCGGTCGATATAAAAATAGTCAATAAATTAATTATCAACCATATTTACCAAACTAATAAATAGTAAATGGTAAATGTAAAAATTGTCAATAAAAATATGAACATGTTTTGTTATCAATGTCAAGAAGCTTCAAAAGGTACAGGATGTACGCTGGTTGGAGTATGTGGAAAAACACCAGAAGTTTCTGGACTTCAGGATTTAATTATTTATCAATTAAAAGGTATCTCGCAATACACAACCCGTTTACGAGCGTTGGAAATTGAAATGCCGGAAGTAAACAAATTCGTTACCGACAGTTTGTTTATGACCATTACCAATGCCAATTTCGATTACGATCGCTTTGTAAATAAAATTAAAGAAGGATTTGAATTGCGTGAAAATGCAAAAGATTTGTTAATAGCAAATGGGGGAGAAGTACCTACTTTTTCTTGCGATTGTTTGACTTGGAAAACTGATGATGCCAAAGAAATGGAAGAGAAAGCACAATCAGTAGGCGTGATGGCAACTGAAAATGAAGATGTTCGCTCTTTGCGCGAATTGACTATTTATGGTTTGAAAGGTATTGCCGCTTATGGCGAGCATGCGTTTAACTTGGGACATACCGACAATGAAGTTGATGCTTTTATGCAACGTGCTTTGGTGGCTACTACAGATGATACTTTGAGTGCTGATGAATTAACTGCATTGGTACTCGAAACGGGTAAAATGGGTGTGCAGGTAATGGCACTTTTGGACAAAGCAAACACCACTGCGTATGGCAATCCGGAAATTACTACGGTGAGTTTGGGCGTAAAAAACAACCCGGGAATTTTGATTAGCGGACATGATTTAAAAGACATGGAAGAATTGCTAAAACAAACCGAAGGTACGGGCGTAGATGTTTATACACACAGCGAAATGTTGCCCGCTAATTATTATCCAGCATTTAAAAAATACAAACATTTTGTAGGTAATTATGGTGGCTCCTGGTGGAATCAAACTGCTGATTTTGAAACTTTTAATGGCGTGGTGCTTTTTACTACTAACTGTATTGTTCCACCGCTTAAAAGTGCCACTTATGTTAATCGGGTTTACACAACTGGAGCCTCCGGTTATCCAGCTTTTAAGCACATTGCCGACCGCGAAGATGGTAATCCTAAAGATTTTTCGGCTATGATAGAACATGCCAAAACTTTTGCTGCACCTACCGAAATTGAAACTGGTGAGATAGTTGGTGGATTTGCGCATGCTCAGGTTTTTGCTTTGGCCGACAAAGTGGTAGATGCCGTAAAAACGGGTGCTATTCGTAAATTCTTTGTTATGGCGGGTTGCGATGGTCGCATGAAAGACCGTAATTACTACACCGAATTTGCCGAAAAACTGCCAACCGATACCGTAATTTTAACTGCTGGTTGTGCCAAATATCGTTACAATAAATTGCCGTTGGGCGACATTGGTGGAATTCCTCGCGTGCTCGATGCCGGACAATGTAACGACAGTTATTCGTTGGTAGTAATTGCTTTGAAATTGAAAGAAATCTTTGAACTTAACGACGTAAACGAATTGCCAATTGCTTACAACATTGCTTGGTACGAACAAAAAGCGGTAATTGTATTGCTAGCTTTGCTTAGTTTGGGTGTAAAAAATATCCATTTAGGACCGACATTACCAGCGTTCCTGTCGCCAAATGTGGCCACAGTTTTGGTAAATGCTTTTGGAATTGCGCCAATTGGAAGTGTGGATGATGATATGAAAATGTTTTTGAACTAAATTTTTTTGCTTGAAGTATTCAGTGTGTAACCCAATAAGTTCGCACTGGATACTTTTTTTTTGTTCTTGAAATTATACTGCCTACTGAAAGTTTAGTGATTTAATTTTTATCCAACAAGAAATAGTGGTATTGCAGTTATAAATTAATTGAAAATCCTAATTTTTCTTGCTAGTATGCTAGTTATTTGGCTGTTTATTGAAACTTTGTTTTCGATTTGTTTTTCTTAAAATTCAGTTTTCTATTCACTTATTTTTGATAAAGAAAATTAATTTTTAAAACGAGTTGATGTGTTTTTTACTTTTTAAATCTTTGAATAAGATTATAAACTTTATAAATTCCCAATTCACCAGCTTTACTTAAATCCGCCAATCCTTTAGTATCCTCACCGATAAACAAGTAGGTTAGCCCCCGATTGAAATATGCTTCGGCAAAATCTGGGTCTATTTGAATTGATTTACTATAATTTGAAATAGCAGTTTTAAAATCTTTTTGCGTACAAAGTATGTTCGCTTTATTATAATATGCAAAAGAAAAATCGGGGGTTAGTTCATTCACTTTTTCGTAATCGCGCATAATCATTTCTACATCAAACATCGATTGTTTTTCGGCTGAAATTTTCATGTTTCCTTTTCCATTTTCAGGAATTTCTATAGAAACGATATTTCCTTTGTCAACAGTACTTTTATTGAACTCTACCAATTTATTTTTTAAACTTGCACGGCAAAAATAGGCCAACATAAAAGTAGGACGCAGTGCAATCGCTTTATTCAAATCCTCTATTGAACTCCCAAAATCTTGTACCAATGCAAACTCTAATGCGCGATTAAAGTAAATGTCAGCATTGTTATTGTCTTTTGTCAATTGGTTGGATATTAAATTGATAGCTTCGAAATGACTGTTGATTAATTCGGCAGTAAGCGGAATTTCATTGTTTGTAATTTTTAATATTGAGTTGAGTTTCTTTTCTTTATTGTATTTGTCCAGCACAGAATGATATAGGTTTGTTTGACGGGTTTCATCCGTTTTGGCATAGTAGCTAAGCACAAAACTGCGTTCGTTTATTACATCTGTATATTTATCTTGTACTGCGCCACGCGTTGCTTCAGCATATTTCGATTCTGCTTCAGCTTCTTCATTATTTTGAGCTGCAAATCGGTTAAACAAATTTGTTTTATTGCCAGAAATACTTTTTTGTGTATTCGTTGCCATTTTATTATTGGCTACAATCGTTTCTTTCGTTTTACGGTTTATATAATCTTTGTTTTTCTCAATATTGTTTGCCTGAAGTCGATATTTATAAGCTGCTTTCTGATTTCCCAAGCCATCTTCGGCCTCGGCAAGTCCAAAATATGCTGGAATAAAATAGGGATACTTCTCAATTATTTTTTTGTAATCAATGATAGCATTTCTGTAGTTTTTGAGCTTAATTTCTAATTCAGCTTTGCTCAATCTAGCCTCAGTATTAGTAGAATCCAGACGAATTACCGTTGTTAAATCCGACAAAGCATTGTTATTATCCCCCAGATTGGCGCGTAATAAAGCACGGTTGTAAAAAGCTAAATCATTTTTGCTGTCTAATTTTATGGCGCCGTTATAATCTATCAAAGCCTGTTTGTAATTCTTTTTTCCTACGTTCAATATCCCCCGATTGATGTAATCTCCCACGTAGGTTGAATTTCGCTTAATGGCTTGATTATAATCGCGTAATGCACCGTCATGGTCTTTCTTCTGCATTTTTAAAAAAGCACGAGCACTCCAACCCAAACTGCTAGTACTATCCATTTCCAAGTATTTATCGAAACTTTTTGTGGCTGCAATCGTATCTTTCAACGACAATTGTAACCTGCCTTTTTCGTAATATAAACTAATTGTTTTAGGGCTCAATCTTTGGTAAGTTTCTAAATCAGATAAGGCACCTTCATAATCTTTATTGCGCTCACGAGCGTCCATTCTATTCATTAATAGGTACAAACTATTGGGGCTAAATTCGAGTGCTTTTGTGAAATCGGCCGTTGCTTCGGTGTAATACTCCATACTTCTGCGGGCAAATCCACGAGCATAATACGCTTGCGGCATAAATGGATTACGCTCAATAGCCTCGGTACAATCCTTATCGGCACTTTGAAAATCGCCGAGTTGAAGTTTAGCAATGGCTCTATACAAGTATGGTTCCGCCAAATATGGTTTTATTTTTATTACCTGATTAAAGTATTGAATAGAAAGTACATAGTCTTCAAAATACATAGCATTTTGACCAATTGTCAGAATCCTATCCGTATTCCATTGAGCCATGGCCGCAACCTGGCTTACAAAATATAAAACTATGAAAATAAGCTTTTTCAATACAAATATAAATTAGTGATTATTGTGAAATCTAGCAATAAGTGGAAATGAAAAGAAACAAGAAACAAGAAACAAGAAACCTGGAAAACGAAACACGGAACCCGAAACCCAAAACGGTTCAAATCTACTCCGTCACTTCCACATCGCATCCCGCTGTGGCACTAAACGAACTTGGAATATCAAATTGGTCACTTGCCGAATAGCCCAATTGCGAGTCGTTCAATACTTTTTTCATGTACAATGCCCAAATTGGTAATGCCATACTTGCCCCTTGCCCTTCGGCAATATTATCGAAGTGAATGGATCGATCTTCGCCACCAACCCAAACGCCAGAAACCAACGACGGAGTGAAGCCCATAAACCAACCATCCGAATTATTTTGAGTTGTTCCCGTTTTTCCGCCCATTGGCATATTTAGTCCGTATTTATTACGGATGCGACTTCCAGTTCCACCATCCACAACGGCTCGCATCATATAAATCATTTTATATGCTGTTGTTTCACTAAATATTTCATGCATTTGGGGAGTAAATGTTGAAATTACATTTCCATTAGCATCCTCAATACGAGTTACATACAACGGCTCAACTCTAATTCCCTTGTTTGCAAAAGCAGTATATGCATCCACCATTTCGGCTACCGAAATTTCGCATGGTCCCAAACACAATGAAACCACAGGGTCAAGTTGCCCTTTTATTCCAAAAGAACGCATCAGTTTTACCAACGATTCTGGTGTAAAAAGACTCATTAAATAGCCCGAAATCCAGTTGTTTGAATTTGCCAAACCCCATCGTAAAGTTACTGGTTGCCCCGTTGGTCCTTTTGATGCATTGCGAGGTGTCCATTTTTCACCAGTTCCCGTAATTAAAGTTATGGGTTGCAAAATGGTTTTATCGCACGGCCACATGCCTTCTTCCATTGCCAAAGTATATAAATATGGTTTTACGGTAGAACCCACTTGCCGTTTTCCTACGTTCACCATATCATACTGAAATTGACCAAAATCAGGGCCTCCGACATACGCTTTAACGTTGCCGTTGTGAGGGTCAATTGACATAAATCCACATCGCAAAAAATGTTTGTGGTAACGAATGGAATCAATAGGGGAGAGTAAGGTGTCAATATCACCACCGTATGAAAACACTTGCATCTCGATTTTTCTTCTGAAAGCTGCATCAATTTCCGAGTCACTACTGCCAGCAGCTTTCATTTTTAAATACCTATCCGATTGTTTCATCGCCCGCTTCATTATTATGTCAATGTCCTCTTTTTTTATGTTGCGCGAAAACGGTGCATAACTACGATTTCTTTTTTCTTTGAAAAATGTTTTTTGTAATGAATGTATATGCTCCTGTACTGCGTCTTCGGCATAATTTTGCATACGTGAGTCGATGGTAGTATATATTTTTAATCCATCTGTATAAATATTATAAGGTGAACCGTCTGGTTTTCTGTTCTTTGTGCAAAAACCATACAGCGGGTTGTTATCCCACATCCATTGATCTTCTTCGTATTTTGCATCTTGCCAACTGGAGTAATTGCTTCTACTTGGCTCTTTGGCCGACAACATAATTCGTAAATATTCTCTAAAATAAGCCGCCAATCCAAGTTTATGATCCACCTTTTGATAATCGAGCTTAAGTGGAATTACTTTTAGTGAATCATATTGTTCGTCAGTAATAAAATCGGCTTTCCGCATTTGGTTCAGCACCACATTCCTACGGTTAAAAGTCCGCTCGTTGTAGCGCACTGGGTTAAAATATGAAGGATTTTTACACATTCCTACTAAAGTGGCCGCCTCTTCAATTTTAAGTTTCGAGGGTGCTTTGCTAAAATAAATTTGAGCAGCCGATTTTATGCCCACAGCATTGTTCAAAAAATCAAACTGATTGAGATACATGGTCATAATCTCATCTTTGGTGTACAATTTTTCCAGTTTTACCGAAATTACCCATTCAATCGGTTTCTGCAATGCCCGTTCAATCAAATTGTCGGCTTCGGGTGAATAGAGCTGTTTAGCAAGCTGTTGCGTAATAGTACTACCTCCTCCAGAGCTTTTGCGCTGCAAAATACCTGTGAGAATAATTGCGCGTGTAAGTGCTCTACCATCAATGCCCGAATGGTCATAAAATCGAACATCCTCGGTGGCTACAAGTGCATTTACCACATTTTTGGAAATTTCGCTATATACAACACCCACACGATTTTGTTTGCTAAAAAAATAACGTCCTAACAGTTGTAAATCAGACGAATAAATTTCAGTTGCATATTTGTTTTTGGGGTTTTGCAATTCGTCAATTGGAGGTAAATAGCCTATCCAACCAATATTGATAAATGTTAAAATCAAAACAATACTAAGTATTCCAAAGGCAAATAATTGCCAAAATATGCGTAAAAATTTTGAGCGTAATCCGCCTTTTTCTGTTGTTTTATCCATGATGTTTTTTACAAAAATAGAACTACAAAAGTACTACTTTTTTTTATAGCTAATTGTGCCAATATATTGATTAATTTAAAAAATTGAAATAGCTTCATTTAAATAAATGAAAATGTTGATAATGAATTGCTTTATACCCTCATTAATTGCACTAAAATAAAATTACAAATCTGAATTCCATCTGTTGTTAAACGCAATACTCCGTCAGAATATTCAACTTTTTTATTGTCAATAAAACTTTTTATATTTTGTAGGCAATAAGATTTCAGCTCGCTACCAAATTCTTGTTCCAATAAAGTTACATCCAATCCGTCCAACGTTCGCAACGAAACCATAACAAAATCATTGTATCGATCAAAAAGGCTCAATTCTTCCTTTTCAAAAAGTGAAGAATTTTCATCAACGGCTTTTAGGTATTTGGTGATTGAGGACACATTCCATTGTCGAGATTTTAAATCGTAGGAGTGCGCCGACGGACCAAGACCCAAATAAGCATCTTGTTTCCAATAAGATGTGTTGTGGCGCGACCTAAAATTGGGAAGTGCAAAGTTTGAAATCTCGTAGGCTTCAAAACCTTTCTGCTTAATTTTGTCAACCAACAGAAGGTGCATTTCGTTCATAATTTCATCGTCAACCGCCTTTACCAATCCCTTTTCACGTTGCTTCCACAGTGGTGTCCCCTCCTCGTAAGTCAAGCCATAAGCCGAAATATGTTGTACATGGAGGCTAAGTGCTATTTCAACTTGTTGCTCCCAAGAAGCTAAGGTTTGAAACGGCAGACCGTAAATCAAATCAATACTTAAATTGTTAAATCCAGCTTGTTGAGCATTTTTCACTGCATTTATTGCCTCGTTTCCAGTATGTCGTCGATTAATGCGAATTAAATCATCATCATCAAAAGACTGAATGCCAATACTAATACGATTGAAAGGAAGCGATTGGATGGATGTGAAGAAATCAACTGTCAAATCATCAGGGTTCGCCTCAAATGTAATTTCAGCATTTTTGGCAACGTTAAACAGTTTGAAGATAGCTTCAAAAATTTGCTCAAACTGTTCATTATTCAAAATACTTGGTGTCCCACCACCAAAATAGATAGTGTTAATTGTCGCATTTTGCAAATAATCTTTCCTTAGGAAGCATTCTTTTACTATAGAATCAACCAGCGAAGGTATAAATTTGGGCGAAACAACCGTAAAAAAGTCGCAATAAGTACATTTTTTTTTGCAAAAAGGAATATGTATATAGATACCTGCCATTTTTAAGTTTTTATAATTCAGTAGTTTGACCACTCATCAACCATTTTCTGCTATTTTTTTTGACAAAATTACAACAAAAAGTTTGTATAATCGGAAAAAGAGCGTACCTTTGCACTCGCAATTCAGAAATGATATGTACGAGGAGTAGCGCATTCCAGTAAGCGCATTCCGTTTTTAAGACGGAAAGGTAGAGGATTAGAATCCATCATTATAATTGAAATATTTTACACTATATATTTTTCGGGGTGTAGCGCAGTCCGGTTAGCGCACCTGCTTTGGGAGCAGGGGGTCGTGGGTTCGAATCCCGCTACCCCGACGAAAGAAAGAGATTGAAAACGAGCTATTTAGGCTTGATTTCAGTCTCTTTTTTTGTGCACAAAAACAGGGCGTTTTTTGCCATGTGCACAAAATGTGCACAAGTTGAGAAGATAATAATGTTATAATAAACAAGTAAGAAATGCATAAATGAAAGTATATTTGTACTTTTTTTTCTTCAAATTCAACTCAAAAATTCTCCACAATCCCGTACAATCCTTTTCTTTCGTTCTTAGCCTTCATATTTAAAACTTGAAAGTTTGCTAGTTCTCTGCAAGAGTATCGGCTGAAAGGCTTCGCATAGCCTTCAGCAACCATTATTTCATTCAGACATCTACCATCATTTAAGTACACATATGCCAACGTACGTCCGTACAAATCTATATGATTATTTTTTTCTAATTCAATTGTGATATTAGCTCCTGGTAATACAAGTTCTTTCATAAAATTAAAAGATAACCATCCCAAGTGAATCAATAATTCACCTGGGATATGTGTTTCTCTTTCATCCTGGTATAATTTCCGACATCTTTTTAATTCGGGAGCATCTATTCCCAAAAATCTTATTTCTTCTGATTTGTTGAACAAATTATTCAGAATTATGCCATCGCCATCAACAACCCTGCTCAAATTAAGGTTTGTTTTTATGATTCGGTGCTCGTTTACGTTGAAATGCGTCATATTACGTTAGTTTAACTAGTGTTTTATTTAATTATAAATATATATTTATTGTAAAATAATTAAATAATCTAAAACAAAAAAAACAAACAATTATGGCTAGACAATTAGGACATGTTAATTATGGCGGAACTATAGGTGGTATTCGTCATTTCAAGATTAAAGGCTTGAGCGGAAACTTTGCAGGACTGAAGGGTGGTGCAACTGGTGACCAAATAAAAAATGATGCTGCATTTGTGCGTACTCGTGAAAATATGAACGAGTTTGCAGGTTGTGCAAATGTTGGTAAATCATTGAGAACTGGGCTTGCCCAGATTATGAAACAAATGAGTGACCCTCAATTAACTGGTCGTTTGACTGGAATCATGAAAAAGATTAATCTGGAAGATCAATCTGAGGCCAGAGGTTATCGTGCAATTTTGGTTACTGTACAACCACAGTATTTATTGGGTTTGAATTTCAATCGCCATTCAAGTTTTGAAGGTCTTTTCAGTGCTGAAGTTGAAATGTTAGCTTCTGCCGAACGTGATTCGGTAACGCTGAATGTGAAACCCTTCAACACGATGAACAATGTGAATGCTCCAGCAGGTGCAACTCATTTCCGTTTGGTGAATGCAATTACTGTATTGTCGGATTTCGCATACAATGCAACTACAAAGGTTTACGAACCTATTGAGCCAACATTGAACGAAACTTCGAAAATCACTTATTCGGATTATATTGAGTTGGGAAGTTCAGTTGCTGCTCCACTTTCGGTTGTTAGTACTTTGCCAGGCAATCCAACAATGACTGCCGACGTTAGTTTGATCAGTTGTGTTGGAATTGAATTTTATCAAAAAGTTGGTGCAAACTACTACATTTTCAGTGTAGGTAATAGTTTGAAGATTAAAAACATTTTCTGATAAAGTATTTCAGAAACTTTAGAAAAAAGCTCTGCCGATTTGGTTGAGCTTTTTTTATGTCCTATTTTTTGATTTTCATATACTGAGGTGTATTAGGGTGCACTCATGGTAAGCTTATGGTGGGCTTATGGTAGGCTTACCCTAACTAAGCCAAAAAGCTGTACAGTATCAATTTTTTTGCTTCATCAATGGTTTTAAGGTTTTGCTTTAATTGGTTTTCGATTTTGTTCACGCTCTGAAATGCTGCAATCATTTTTTCAAATTGTTCTGGTTTAATGGCTGCTTTGTCCAGATTTTCTTGAATGCATGATTTTATATCCCGCAAAATGATAAACGGAATTACCGAACCACGCAAATACGGATAAAAAGCTTTAGACTGCCATAAACAGAAAAGCAACCAGTACACTTGTTCTTTGTCTTCGGTGTTATTGAATTGGATTGTAAAACAATTTGGACATGGGGTCAAAAGTGGCTTTCCACTGTTATTTCCTTTGTTAAGGATAAAGAAATGAGGTTTTGAGATTTCATCTTTCTGATTGTAAGACTTTAAAATATAGGTACACATTTGAATAACGATTAAAGGGTGAATAAAACGAGGGACTACCCCTGCAAATAATTTTACCCCCAGAAAGAGAAAGAAAAAAGAAAAGAAGAAAAAAAAAGGATATACTCTTCAAAAGCCAGAGCAGCGGCGGCTGTCAAGGTTTTTTGGCAAAATACTACCCGAAGTGAAACGAGGTGTGGAGATTATGCCAAAAACCCGTAGGGCTTGACCTTTACTGACGGTAAGCGAAACGGCTATCTTTGTATATTCATTTTTTTTTTGCGGAAAACGTATTATGCTTTCTTTATTTTTTTATTGCAAATGATTTGTAGTATTTATCGGGGCAAACACTCCGCAGGAAATAAAATATACCATTGGGTTAGCGTTGGAAAAGGGCTTTGGGGAAAACGGAATGAATGTAGCTTGCGGAATGGAAATGAGTATTTCGCCTAAGCTGTGGGGTGCTGAGGTGTATGCTTGCAATGTAGGCAAAATGAAGTGTTGGTTCGGGTTGAGGTACGAAACCGACCAGAACGAATGGCGACGAAATGGAACGCATTTACCGCAAGCGCAAGGATAATCAACTCGACATATTTTATTGACTGCACAACTAATGGGTGGTGGGGTCTTTGTGGTTTTTGCACGAAGTGCTTAACAAAAACAAGCTGCTGAAAGGAGCTTGACTACTGTCCCCATATTTAAAAAACCTTTTATAATTTTTATTGCTACCTTAAAATAAACCTTCAATGAAAATTATATATGGTTTTCGGGGCATTATTCTCGGGTTGGCGGAACGCCTGAACTCTCACCGTTTAGGTGCTATCTCTCTTTCCTTTCTGCCTATTGTTTGGCGAAATAAAATACTTACCGCTCTCCCGTAGGGGTTTAATGGGGCTAACTCGTCGAAGAAAATAAAAATATACCATTGGTTTAGCGCTGGAAAAGGGCTTGGGTAGTGACCGAATGAACGTAGCATAGCGGAGTGGAAATGAGTGAGCTACTTAAGCCGTGTAGTTGCTGAGGTGCATGCAATAAATGAAAGTGGAATGAAGTGTAGGTTTCGAGGTGAATGAGTATGCGAAATGAAAACGAGGAACTGGAACGCAATGGAAATGGAATGTTTGCATATACCGCAAGCATATTGACTATCAAACTCGACATATTTTTATTTTTCTGCAACCGCTGAAAGGGAGGAGGGGAATTCAGTGGTCTTCGGGCAGTGCAGCGGGGCAAAGCGTTGATTTTTTGCGGCTATTATACATAATTAGGTTATATTTAGCCCTATTGATTTGCCGTCAGGCAAGGGCTCGAATATAACTTCATGTTATGTATAATAG
>JFJP01037846.1_pt1 | contig 21945 bp, 24 predicted proteins | sample 431651 | NCBI WGS metagenome assembly JFJP01 (sample SAMN02602958, study PRJNA72255) | Microbial mat metagenome, whole genome shotgun sequencing project. | biome: fresh water; feature: sink hole; material: water; isolation source: purple microbial (photo- and chemosynthetic) mats found in...
TCTTGTTTCTGGTCTTGTTTTTGATCTTTCTTATCGTCTTTCTTGTCGTCCTTTTTATCTTTGTTTTTGTCCTTATCTTGTTGCTGTTTTTTCAACATTGCCTGTGCGTAAGCAAGGTTGTACCGTGTATCGTCATCTTTCGGACTGTTTTTTAATGCTTTTTTATAGGCTTCAATACTTTCTTCTAGCTTTTTGTCGGCCAATAAAGCATTCCCAGTATTGTGATAAGCAGCGGCAATTTTCTCTTTTTCGTTGGGCTCTAATGCCAGCGAATTATTATATTGTTCCAATGCATCTGTGTATTTTCCTTGTTTAAACAGCGCATTACCCAAATTATAATTGGCCTCAAACGATTTTGGGTTTTTTTGAAGCCCTTTCCGGTATTCTATTTCAGCTTCAGTAAATTTATTTTCTTTATAAAGTTTATTACCGCTTCGTACATCCGCACTTTCTTTTTGAGCCCATACATTTAGGCTCAATACACTCAACATTACTATAAATCCTATATTTTTCATTGCTTGATATCTCATTTTTAATCGATTAAATCTTTGTGACTTTCTCTTTTAGGTCAAATATTTTTAATCTACTTAAACGTTTGTTGATACGGTTAAATATAAAGAATTCAACGATCAGAATTAATAGTGCCAATAAGGCAAATGACTGAAATTGTTCATTATAATCCGAAAAAACACTTGTTTTAATATCCGATTTTGCAAGGTTGTCTAGTTCTTTATTTATCACTTTAAATGCACTTCCACTGTTGTCGGCACGCACATAAGTTCCTTTGCCGGCTGCAGCAATGTTTTTACACATTTCTTCGTTTAGCTTCGAAACTACTACATTTCCTTCTTTGTCTTTCCAAAAACTCATTGTACCATCTACTGGAATTGGTGCTCCATCAATTTTCCCCATTCCAATAACATGAACCGTAATGCCATTTTCGGCAGCCAGTTTTGCCGCACCAATGGCGTCATCTTCGTGGTTTTCACCATCGGTAATAACAATTATTGCCCTGCCGGCTTCACTTTTGGTGCCAAATGATTTGATAGCTAAATCCACAGCGCTACCAATGGCAGTTCCCTGACGTGGAACCAGTTGTGGCGAGATAGATGATAGAAACATTTTTGCCGATACGTAATCTACCGTAATGGGAAGTTGCGTATATGCATCCCCTGCAAAAACTACCAATCCTATTTTGTCATTCGTAAGTCCATCTACCAATTTCGATAGTATTTGTTTCGATTTTTCCAGTCGGTTGGGCTGAATATCCTGCGCCATCATCGAATTAGATACGTCCAATGCAATCATTACTTCAATGCCTTGTCGTTTTACATTCTCCACTTTTGTTCCAAATTGTGGTTGCGCCAACACTATTATTAAGAAAAAAACAGCTGTTAACACCATGTAAAATTTTACCTGAGGGCGCACCGCCGAAACATTCGGCATAAGCTGAGCCAATATCTCTGGATTTCCAAAAAGACGAAGCTTCCTCTTTTTGAGTATGTTGGTATAAATAAATAATCCCAATAATATCGGTATTATTAGAAATAAAAATAAGTATTCAGGATGTGCAAATCGAAACATAATTGTTGTTTGATAAGTTTATCTCGCCTAAACGAGGTGAAAAGTTGAACTTTCAATGTGCAGGCAGTATTTTATTACTATCCTTTTGAGTTTATACGTTTGTTTAATCTCGTTGTTAAGGTATTCTTCTTAGTATTGTAGTGCGCAATAATACTTCGCAAATAAGTAAAATAAGAGCTGTCAAACTAAACAGAAAGAATTGCTCGTTTTTCTTGCTAAATTCCCTTACGCTAATTTTTGTTTTTTCCAATTGGTCAATTTCTTGATAAATCTTACGTAGTTTGGAATTGTCAGTTGCTCTAAAGTATTGACCACCTGTCATAGTAGCTATCTCTTGTAATGATTTTTCGTCAAATTCCGACTGCATTTGTTGATACTGTATGCCTATTGGCGTTTGTACGGGCACATTGACAATGCCATACGAACCTACACCTATGGCATAAACTCTGATGCCAAATGTTTTAGCTATTTCTGCTGCAGTAATTGGTGCTATGTCGCCCCTGTTATTCGAACCATCGGTCAGCAAAATTATCACTTTCGATTTTGCCTGGCTATCTTTTATTCTATTCACTGCATTTGCCAAACCCAATCCAATAGCCGTTCCATCTTCTATCATTCCATAATTTACACCGTTGAATAAGTTTACAAGTACTGCATGGTCAACTGTTAGCGGACATTGAGTGAAACTTTCGCCAGCAAATACCACTAGTCCAATATTGTCGTTGGGGCGAGAGAGTATAAATTCCGATGCCACAGATTTTGACGCTTCCAATCTGTTTGGTTTCAAATCCTCAGCCATCATGGTTCCCGATATATCCAACGCCATCATAATGTCAATACCTTCCGTATTTTCGGTACGCCAACTGTTTGAGGCCTGCGGACGTGCCAATGCAAAGATTATGAGGCTTATACTCAGTACACGTAAAATAAAAGGTACATGTAAAAACTTTATCTTTCTGCTTTTGGGGAATTGTGCCAGTTTTTGATGCGACGATATTTGCAAACTTGCATCAGATTTGTGCAGTTCCCAAACATACCAAAACACCATGGGTATCAGCAGTAGTAATAAAAATAAATATTCAGGATTGTTAAAAGTCATCGCTTTCGTTTAATTTGTTTTGAATTATGAAACAGTCATTGTTTCCTATTTCTATGGTTTTTCTTCTACCTCTATTTCTAAAGTTTCAACATCCTCAGTTTTGGTCAAATTCACAAAGTTGTATGCATTGGATAAACTCAATTCATGCTCGTCGGGTGTAGGATTCCATTTTGCAAATTTCACCAAGTCAGCAAGTTGCAACATTTGTTTCAAAGCATTAAAAGCTTCTTTTTTGCTTTTTCGCAGGTCGCCAAGGTGTTCTAGAATCTCTATTGAAGTCATTTCCATACTGTTCACTTCAAACGCTTTTTCAATATATATCCTCATCACATCCACCAATTCTGTATGATATTCTTTCGACCTATTTTGTTGCCATGGTTTTGCTTGTTTAATTTGATCCAACTGATTCAATGCAATTACATAAGCTGGTAAAATAACTTCTGGAGCCTGCTCAAAAATTGGTTTCTTCATCCAGTATTTTCGTAAAATAAAATACAGTAATACGAGTAAACCAATGATGACTAAAGCCAAAAGAACCCATTTTATTAAACCCAACCAATCAAATTTCGGCTCAAAAACAGGCTTAATGTCAGTTACGGAGTTGGCGGCAGTATCAATTTTGAACGGCTGTACTACTTTTAACGAAAGAGACTTCGACCAAACAGTGTCGCCGTTCAGTACAAATGGATAAGGAGGAATGTACAATAATGTGTCATCAAAAGCGGTAACTACGTACTGCTGCGTTACAATAATTGGGCCTTCGGGTGATTTTACCGTGTCCAATTTCATTGGTGCTACCAATTCCAATCCACCTACGATGGTGTCAGAGAAAATGGGCAATATCACTTTTTGGTTTTGCTGTTGGGATATTTCAAACGTCAGATTTGCTTGGTCGCCTATCCAAAGTACAGTAGAATCAAGTTTTGCATTTACAGTTATCTTTTGAGCCCACAAATTAGTGTGAACAAAAGAAACACAAAACAGTAAAAATAAGAGGTTTTTTCTCATATTATTCCTTCAATAGTAAATAGTCAATGATAAAATAGTCAATGTTTAGGCTCTCATTTTAAATAATTTCATCAATGCACGTACGTAATCTTCCGATGTGCTCATTGATACTGAGTCCACGCCCGATTTTGTAAAGGCCTTTTGAAGTGCAAGCTGACTTTCGCCCCACGCATGCTTGTAGGTCGTGCGAAGCCGTTTGTCCGATGTGTCCACCCAAATTCTTTCACCAGATTCGGCATCTTTCAGTTTCACAAGACCCACATCGGGCAATTCAGTTTCTCTAATATCATACACCTGCAATGCTACTACATCATGTTTTCTATTGGCAATAACTAATTCTTTGTCAAAATTAGTATCAATAAAATCAGAAATTACAAACGCTGTGGAACTTTTCTTAATAGCATTGGTAAAATATCGCAACGCTCCAGCAATATCAGTTTTAGTGCTTTGTGGTTCAAAATCAAGCAGCTCTCTAATTATAAACAAAACATGTTTCTTGCCTTTTTTTGGTGGTATAAATTTTTCTATTTTATCGGAAAAGAATATAACTCCAATTTTATCATTGTTTTGTATGGTCGAAAAAGCCAACGTGGCAGCCACTTCCGTAAAAATGTCTTTTTTAAGCTTTGATACAGTGCCAAAATCCCTACTGCCCGAAACATCTATCAACAATACCACGGTCAACTCACGTTCTTCTTCAAAAACCTTAATGTATGGATGACCAAAACGGGCGGTAACATTCCAATCTATCGACCGAATGTCATCACCATATTGATATTCACGTACTTCCGCAAATGTCATTCCACGACCTTTGAATGCAGAATGATATTCGCCTGCGAAAATGTTTTTCGACAAGCCCCGTGTTTTAATCTCTATTTTACGTACTTTCTTTATTAATTCACTTGTTTCCACAATCTTTTTGTCTGAAGTTTAATCCCAATAACAATAGGGACGAAGGAGTAATGCAAAAAGTCTAAAGTAAACAATTAACTATCAACTGATAACTGTCCACTATTAACTAATTAAGGCACTTCAATTGTGTTCAGAATTTCTGTAATAATTTCGTCTGAAGTCATGTTATTCGCTTCAGCTTCATAGCTCAAGCCAATACGGTGACGCATTACATCGTAGCACACTGCACGCACATCTTCCGGAATTACATATCCTCTTCGTTTGATAAATGCATAAGCACGCGCTGCCAAAGCCAAATTGATAGAAGCACGAGGAGAAGCACCAAAGGAAATCATTTCTTTGAGAGATTCTAATCCAAAATCTTGTGGATAACGAGTAGCAAATACAATATCGACAATGTAACGCTCTATTTTTTCATCAATATACACTTTACGCACTACATCGCGTGCTGCTACAATGTCTTGTGGTGTGAGAATTGGAAGAACAGTCGGTTTTTCTTTCAATAAATTTTGACGGATAATTAATTTTTCCTCCTCTTTGCTTGGATAGTTAATAATCACTTTTAGCATAAAACGGTCAACCTGTGCTTCGGGTAGGGGATAGGTACCTTCTTGTTCTATTGGATTTTGAGTGGCCAATACTAAAAAAGGTTCATCTAGTTTGTAAGTGTTTTGACCAATGGTAACTTGACGCTCTTGCATCGCTTCTAGCAAAGCACTTTGAACTTTGGCTGGGGCACGATTTATCTCGTCGGCCAACACCAAATTTGCAAAAATAGGCCCTTTTCTAATGCTGAATTCTTCTTTCTTTTGACTGTAAATCATTGTACCTATTACGTCGGCGGGCAATAGGTCGGGCGTAAATTGAATACGGCTGAAATCAGCTTTAATTAAATCGGATAGTGTTTTGATTGCTAATGTTTTAGCTAATCCAGGGACACCTTCAAGCAAGATGTGTCCATCGGATAGTAATCCTATTAATAAAGACTCTACTAAGTGTTTTTGACCAACGATAACCTTGTCCATTCCCATGGTTAGTGCATCTACAAATGAACTTTGACGCTCTATTAACTCATTAAGTTCCCTAATATCAACAGATTGAATCATATTTTTAAATGTTAGTTGTGTTCTTTTTTTTGCGTAGCAAATATAGTATAATTTGAAACGTTAAACCTTTAATTTAATGTCTATTAACTCGATTTTAGTATATTAAATGTTGAAGATAGATTTTAGCTTTTTTTTGACAGAATATTATGTTTTAGTATACAAAAAGTCCTGCAATACTTTAAAAATTGCAGGACTTTTTAAAATCTAAACTTAATACAACTGTTTATTTAAGGTCTGCATCTGTTTTTACGTATAAATCATGCAACTCTCGTGCTTTTTTTAAGCATCTAGGATTGGTAGCATCTATTAACCGAGCATCTACTTTGGGTATGTATATTAAAGTACCAGTAGGTATATTATCAGGGTTTGGTATTCTATTTTTGTTGGCTTCATATATATAGACCCAAAAATCTGATTTACCATAATATCTCTCCGACATTCGAGCCAGTCTGCTTCCACTTACAATCTTTTCTGTGGCAATATATTCGGGATATACCCGCGGTGTATCAAATAATACTTGAAGACTATCTATTATTGTTTCTTCTTCAATAATTGAATCGCCTAATACATTTGATTTTGGTACAATAATCGTTTCTGGCACTACCAATTCTTTGGTTTTTGGGGTAACCCATTTCGATATTGTATTCAGTAAATCGGTAGTAGAAGCATTATCTTTAAATGCTTGAATAAATTTTCCACCTTTATCCAAGGTTTTATTCACGAAGTTGGAGGCTGGTGGATAAAATAAATAGCTTGATATGCTACCACCTAATAGAAAAATCATTATTATGGCAACCCATAGTTTTTTCTTTCGTTTTTTCTTTGTTTTTGTTGCTTCAATAAATGGATTCGGAAGGGATTCGGCATTTAAATCATCTTGTTTTTCATCCTCAAGATTAATTTCATCCATTTTTTCCGTTTCTACAGCGTTTTTATCATCCTCTACAGATAGTTTATTGTCAATTATGTTATTGTCAATTATGTCATTGTCAATAGGCTCATTATCTAACACAACATTTTCTTCGTGTTTAATTTCTTCATTCTCATCGGAAGCGATAGATTCTGAAATGTAATTTATAGCATCATCGTTTTTTTCAACATCTTCTGCTTCTGTTGTTTCTTTCTTTGATTTCCTTTTTGATTGTTGTGATAAGGCTTGAATTTCAGAAATTAAATCTTTAATTTCTGAAGCCTGTTCTTCAAAAATTCGTAATGGATTTAATTCTACCTCATCTTCTACTTTTTCTACTTCTTCCACCTTTTCATTTTGTGGTTCATCTAGCACTACAGCCTCCAAATGAGCGAAAGGTTCATTAACTAATTCTTTTAAGGCATTTTCGGGCGTGAAACTTACTTTGTGAAATCCAGATAGTATGATTTCTTCGCCAGTTTTTATATTCACGCTTTTTCTTGGAGCATTCCATTGAAGTTTAAAAGTTCCTAAGTTTTTTATCTTAACTGATTCGCCAGCAATTAATGCCTCTTCGATGGTTCCAATAAACACCTTCAGAAACTCCTCAGCCACCCTTTTACTCACACTTGCCTTGGCAGCAAGGAGGTCGATAATTTCTTGAATTGAAATTTTATCCTTAGTCATTGTGAGGTATTTCTTTTAGTTTGTCTTTTAATATATTACTCTGTTTAAAATTCACGACCAATTTTGGCGGTATTAACGTGCGAACCTGAGTAGAAGGATGTACGGAAAGACGCTCATCTTTTTTTCGAACCTCAAAATTGCCAAAACTCTGAAATCCCACACTTTTTTCAGCCGCCAATTGCTCAGACAAAACAGCAACTGTAGCTTCCAGCAATAGTGAAACTGCCGAACTTGGAGCATTCATTTTTGTTGCCATTGTTGCCAATAATTCTTTGTGATTCATATTATTAAAATGTTACGTGTTCAATGTTTCGTGTTACAATATGGAGAATGAATTCATTCCTAGAAAGAATATGTTACACTCTTAAAGTTCCCTTTTTGGGTATTTAGGGGGCTTTTACTCACCATACAAATCAAAATCTGTAGCGCCTGTAATTGTGGCCATATAAAATTCTCCTTTTTTTACTCCCAATGTTGATATTGGAATCAATACTTCGGGGTCTACTTCTGGTGAATCAAATTCTGTTCGTCCTACAAAATACTCCTCTTCCTCTCTATCAATCAATACTTTAAGCGTTTGTCCAATTTTTAATTGGTTCAATTCGGCTGAAATACCTTGTTGGATGGTCATGATTTCGTTCACGCGCTGGTGTTTTGTCTCCTCGGGGATGTCATCTGTCATCGTTTTATAAGCGTGCGTACCTTCTTCGTGCGAATAAGCAAATGCACCCAATCTGTCGAAACGAACAGTTTTTACAAATTTTTTTAGTTCTTCTACATCCTCTTCTGTTTCGCCTGGGTGTCCCAGTAATAGAGTAGTGCGCAGATGAATGCCAGGCACCTCTCTGCGAATCCGCTCCATCAATTCGTATGTTTTTTCAGAGCTAATATCACGAAGCATTATTCTAAGCATATTATTGCTAATGTGTTGCAACGCAATATCGAGGTATTTACATACATTGTCGCGCTCGCGCATCACGCGTAAAATGTCGTAGGGAAATTGCGACGGATAAGCATAATGTAGTTTTATCCATTCTACTCCTTCAATATCCGAAATTCGTTCAATCAATTCTCCCAATTTTTGCGACTTATATTTGTCCAAACCATAAGAAGATAAGTCTTGAGCTATAATTAGAAATTCCTTCACCCCTTTGCTTACCAAGTTTTTCACCTCAGTTTCAATGTCTTCCATTGGTCGTGATCTGTGCTTGCCTGTCATTATTGGAATGGCACAGTAGGAGCAACCCCGATTGCAACCTTCCGAAATCTTGATATATGCAAAATGAGATGGTGTTGTCATGGTTCGTTCCAACCGTAAATCGGCGCGATACTCCTGACCCAAATCAGTTATAATATTATTGTAATTGAATTTGCCGTAATACTTGTCTACTTCTGGAATCTCCACACGCAACTGTTCCAAGTATCGCTCAGAAAGACAGCCCATAACAAAAAGTTTCTGAATTTTTTGATGCTTTTTCAGCTCTGCAAACTGCAAAATAGTATTGATACTTTCTTCCTTGGCGTCGCCAATAAAACCACAAGTATTGATAATTACAATGTCGCCATCTGGCTTTTCTGCATCATGACGCACTTTATAACCCAGTACGTCAAACTGACGCATAAGTTGCTCGGAGTCAACTAAGTTTTTCGAACAGCCGAGTGTTACCACATCAACAGTTCCTTTATTTATATTTTCGATAGTCATTTTTTTAAATTGTAATCGTTTTTTTTAAGAAGCTTTAAAAAGTGCTGTGTCTTTAAGCCTCTTTAGATGTTTGAGTTTCTTTTATTCAAACAGCGTTTCCACAAATTTATCTTTGTCAAAAACTTGTAAGTGGTCAATCCCTTCGCCTAGACCTATATATTTAACAGGTATTTTGAATTGATCCGAAATGCCAATTACCACACCGCCTTTTGCAGTACCATCCAGTTTTGTGATTGCCAGTGCAGTTACATGTGTGGCTTTTGTAAATTGTTTTGCTTGTTCAAACGCATTTTGCCCTGTGGACCCGTCAAGAACCAATAATACCTCATGCGGTGCATCAGGGATGACTTTTTGCATCACATTCTTGATTTTGGTAAGTTCGTTCATCAAGTTTATTTTGTTGTGCAAACGCCCAGCTGTGTCAATAATTACCACGTCGGCGTTGTTAGCTTTGGCCGAAGCAATGGTATCGAACGCAACTGAGGCAGGGTCTGCACCCATTTTTTGCTTAATGACTGGTACTCCAGCCCGCACACCCCATATTACCAATTGATCGACAGCAGCTGCCCGAAAAGTATCTGCCGCTCCCAAATATACTTTTTTGCCGGCTTTTGTAAACTGATGCGCTAGTTTTCCAATGGTAGTAGTTTTTCCAACCCCATTTACACCTACCACCATTATTACATGTGGTTTTTGGGGTAATTCTGCATCAAAATCTATTGGCTGGTCTGCATTGTTCTCTCCAAGCAAAGCGGCAATTTCATTCTTCAAAATACCATTCAGCTCATTAGTGCTCACATATTTATCAGACGCAACACGTTTCTCTATCCGTTCAATGATTCGTAATGTGGTTTCTACACCTACATCAGACGTTATAAGTACTTCTTCCAAATTGTCGAGTACCTCATCATCTACTTTCGATTTGCCTGCTACTGCGCGGGTAAGTTTTGAAAAAACGCTTTCCTTTGTTTTTGATAACCCTTTATCTAGTGTTTCCTTTTTTTCTTTGCTGAAAATATTAAAAAATCCCATATCTTTTTATTTTCTCCCGATGTCATTCGGAATTGTTCGTTTATATTCTATTTATAAGCTCTGTTTGGCATGTTTGCCAACAACTTACAAAATTAGGGCTTTTTTTTGAGCTAATGGCAAAAAAAATCCTCTCATTTTGAATAATGAGAGGATTCTTTCTATTTTTTTAAACAATAATATCTTATTTGGCGAAATAATCTTTCACTTTATCATTGTGTACAATTTCTTCTTGGAACATATAAGCGCCGGTTTTTGGTGATTTCACCATTTTGATAACCTTTGCAAATGCACGTCCTTCTCCTTTTTGGAGAGATGCAACCGCTTTCTTAGCCATAATTTAGGGATTTTATTTAATTTCTTTATGAACAGTTACTTTTTTCATGATGGGGTTGTATTTTTTCAACTCCATACGTGCTGGTGTGTTTTTTCTGTTTTTTACAGTGATGTAACGTGATGTACCAGCCAATCCGCTATCTTTGTGTTCTGTGCATTCCAATATGACTTGGACTCTTGCTTCTTTCGATTTTTTTGCCATGCTGTAGTTTTCCTCCTAAATTATGCGTATAAATACCCTTTATCTGACGCTTTTTTAATGGCAGCATCTAATCCAACCTTGTTAATTGTACGTAGTCCGTTAGCAGAAACTTTTAGGCTAATCCATGTATCTTGCTCCACCCAGTAGAATTTTTTTGTAAACAAGTTTACTTCAAAAGTGCGTTTTGTACGACTTTTTGAGTGTGAAACATTGTTTCCTACCATTGCTTTCTTTCCGGTAATTTGACAAATCTTTGACATTTCTATATCTTTTTATTGTTTACTTTTTTCTCAAAAACAGTGTGCAAAAGTACTGTAAGTTTTCCAATTATCCAAACATTTTTGTCTATTAATTTCAATAAATATAATATTTGTTCAGCTAGTAGAATTAAATGCTCTGAAAATGAGTTGTTTATGTTATAAAAATTCTTTTAAAAGTACAAGTGCTGCTTGCGTGGCACGATGTATGTTTTGTTCGCGTATACTCCCAAAATGATACGCTCTACTTACTGTTTTGTGTTTTGAACTTATTGAAATCCAGGTAGTTCCTATTGGTTTTTCTGTAGTCCCGCCTGTAGGACCTGCTATTCCTGATGTAGCAACAGCAATGTCTGCATTTAGCAATTTCCGAACTCCGCTTGCCATCTGTTCTACTACTTCTTGGCTTACGGCGCCATACTTTTGAATGTCTAAGGGGTTTACTCCAAGTATATTTTCTTTAACTTCATTAGAGTAGGCTACTACTGTTCCTTTGTAAAAGTTGGAACTGCCCGCAATGCTAGTGAATAAATGGGCTATGTTACCCCCCGTACAACTTTCAGCCGTACACACCATTTTGCCTTCAGATACCAATATATTCCCAATGATCTGTTCCATTGGTATATCTTCGTAGGCAATTATCGAATTTCCTAGTAGTTGACTAAGTAAGTCAATCTGTTGATTGATAATAAATTCTAATTCTAAAGCATTATCATGTAATCCACTTAGCCTTAATTTTACAATTCCAGAGTTGGGCAAATAGGCCAGTTTGATAAATTTTGGTAACGCATTTTCCCAATCGCGTATTTTTATTGCCAATGCAGATTCTGGGTAGCCATATACCTGAACCGTTTTGTGTAAAAGTTCAGGAGTGGTAAATTGCTGCTGCAATCGTGGTATTATTTCCGTACTCATTGCATTTTTCATCTCATTTGGTACGCCTGGCATCGAAACAATAACTTTCGTATTTTTTTCGAACCATGTAATAGGAGCGGTTCCTACCAAATTCTGAATTACAGTACATTTTTCGGGAACCATAGCCTGCAATCTATTCAACTCATTCATCGCATTCGGACGATTTATAAATAAACGCTCTATGTTTTCTAATACCGATTCGTTGAATATCAATTTTGTATCAAAATACTTGCACAAGGTTTGTTTAGTTATGTCGTCCTTAGTAGGTCCAATACCACCTGTAAACAAAACTATATCTGCACGTCCCAAGGCCAATTCCAGTGAGTCAATAATGTGCTTTTCGTCGTCATGTACTGACGTAATTTGAGCCAATTCAAATCCAGCTATGTTCAGCTCTTTGGCCATCCATGCCGAATTTGTATCCACTATTTGCCCAATCAGTATTTCATCTCCAATTGTTATAATTTCTACTTTTACACTTTTTATTGTCATGGCTTTAGTTTTTTTATAGGTTTATTTTTTCCGTATCAACCATTCAATTAGCTCTTATCAACCGATATTAACTTTTTCTAAATTCACTGTCTTTTAATTCTTGGTCGGCTATTTCCAATTGCTCAAACCATGCTTCTCCAAATTTTCGGGTAAGTGGTTCTTTAAGAAATTTATATACAGGTACTTGTAGCTTTCCGCCTAATTTTCGAGCGCAGTTGCAAACATTCCAACGATGATAATTTACGGCTGTATATTCCTCGTATTTTTGAAGTCGTACAGGATATAAATGACACGATATTGGTTTGTAAAAATCAGTTTTTCCTTCGCGATAAGCTTTTTCAATGGCACATTTACATTGGCCTTGTTCGTCGGTATAAGTAAAAACGCATTCAGCTCCATTTACTATAGAAGTTACCGGCTCGCCATCATCATCAATGTACGAAACTCCTTGCTTTAAAATCACCGCTTTAGATTTATCACTCAAATCATTCCAAATAATTGGCAATAAATCTTCAATTATTTTTACTTCTTCAATTTCAAGGGGTGCCCCATCGTCTCCTTCTATACAGCAAATGCCTTTGCAGATGCCAAGATCGCATACAAAAAGTTCGTCTAACAGGTCAAGGCTTATTATAGTATCATCAATTTGAAGCATAATATCATTTTTTTCTTGAGAAATTTAATTTAAAGTATTTTAGATGGAGCATCATCTTCGTGTCCTTTTAATGCCGGTAAGCTAATATGATATTTTACGGCCAAAATTCGCGCTATTATTACAGCTACCGCCGAAATTAGTTGAGTTAACACTGGAGTAATGTCCATTTTTATACAGCAATAATACACTATTCCTCCTAATAGACAAGCCAATGCATATATGTCTTTTCGGAAAATGAGTGGTTCTTCGTTGATGAAAATGTCTCTAATAATTCCACCCGCCGAACCCGTAATCATCCCCATTAGTATGGCCACCCAAAAAGGAAATCCTGCACTCAAACTTTTTTCAATACCCACTACCACAAATAGCCCAAGCCCAATGGCATCGAATAAAAAGAAAGTATTATTTAATCGAATAACGAATTTACCTAGTAAAATGACAAATACTAAAGCCAAGCCCGTAACTATAAGGTACGATGGTTGAAGCATCCAAAATGGTGTTACATCCAACAGCAAATCCCTAAGTGTTCCACCTCCAATAGCGGTAACTAATCCTACTACGTATGCACCAAACCAATCAAATTTTTTGGCCGATGCCAATCGTATCCCACTTATAGCAAATGCAAAGGTGCCTGTATAGTCTATTAAATGAATGAAATTCATTGTTGGTTGGATTTTTAAAACAAATCAATATGGCTAAAAAAAAGAAAGCGCATCAAAAATAACTTTGACGCGCTTTTTTTATTTCGATTAAATTATTTTTTAGCAGGTGCTGCTGGTGCTGGTGCTGGAGTTTGGCTTGCTTCAGGAGTTTCGCCAAAGTTTGGAGCCACTACGCCAGGTTCTGACTCTTTAGTGTTCTTAATTTGTTCTTTAATTTCTGATTCGTTAGTCGAAGTAGGTTCATTAGATCGAAATCCTACAGTGGCTATAGATAGCACTACAACAAATATCACTAAGCCCCAAGTTGCTTTTTCAAGAAAATCGGTTGTTTTTCTTACACCCATAATTTGATTGGTAGACGAAAAACCTGCTGCCAATCCTCCACCTTTAGAGTTTTGAACAAGCACTAATAAAGTGAGCAATACAGATGCAATAACAATTAAAATGGTAAGAAGAACGTACATAATATGATTTATTTTTTTGAGTTTTCAATGACTTTTTCCAAAAAACGAATTTGGTCTGCAAAGTAAACACTTTTTTTTGGATTACTCAAATTTAATTCCCTCAAAATTGAAATTGCTTGATTATACTTCCTTTCTTTTATTAGTTTTTTAGCATTATTCTCCGAAATTTCATGTTCTAATTTTAGAGTCTTGATTTGTGTTTGGTTTTCTGCCCGTTCTTTTGATTCAGATTCTTTCTTTTCAATTATTGGCTGTGGAGGCGCAACCATAGAGCGTGCAGATTTTAGTCGTTCTGCTAAATTTTTCAAGGTGTTTTTTGTGTCACCTCCTTCGTTTTCCACAGCCTGCATCATGTCAAAATAACCACCACTTGGCTTTTCAACTCCTACTTTACGATAAGATTCTGACGAAAGTTCTTTTTCGGGGTGAATGTAAAAATATAGCCAGCGCCTGTTGGAGCAATACAGTGCTGCCATTTTTAGATTTCTTGCAAAATGGATACTATTTGATTGCTGCGATGCTTTTGCAAGCAGTATTCTTGCAGGTGCAAAATATGGATAGTGGTCCACCATTTCCTTCAGTTCCGTCAAATTTTCAGCCACTACCTTGTGCGGATGCTTTATCAGTGTTGCAAATTCTTGGTGAGTCATTAATTCTTGTTCTAAATGATATTGGTTTATGGAGTCAAATTGCAATTGAAGTGTAGTATGGTATTCTGATTATTGATTGACACTAATTCTAATTGTTACTAGTATGTGTTTTGACGATTACCATTTTGCTACAGTTTCATTATAAATATTATCCACAATTTCTGCTACCATTATCTTCATAAGTTCATCTTGCACATCGGTTAGCATTCTATTGCTATCAAAATTCTGAAAAGCTGAATAATTTTTCTCAAAGTCTTCTTCAGGGTTTTTACTGTTCGAGAACCGGACTTTAATAGTCATAGTTAGTTTTGTTTCAGACGAATAGGTGTCTGCACTAATTGACATTGGAGTGAGTTGATAACCTACTATCTCACCTTCAATGTGCAAGTCGCCTCCTTTTTTTAATAGTTGGAGCCTTGTTTGTTTACCGTAAGCATCTCTCAAAGTTTCGGTAAACTCTTGTGATAGAGGTGGATAAATTAATTCTGCTGTGTTCGGAAAATCTGATATTGAAATTGATTTAGTCTTGCTATAATCAATAGAAGAGCCATTGAATTTGTACGAGATACTGCACGAAAAAAGCGTTAACGAAATGATATAGGTCATTGCGATAACGATTGGCTTTAAAGTTATATTTTTTATTAGTTGGCTCATATACTACTTATTCTAACCCATATTCTTTAATTTTTCTATAAAGTGTCCGCTCCGATATTTCTAATTCCTCTGCTGCCGCTCTGCGTTTGCCCTTATATTTTTCCAACGTAAGTTTAATCATTTTGCGCTCCATATCCTCCAGCGTCATTGGTTTAAACTGCGTTTTATCCTCATCTTCCTCTTCATGATACTCTTCTGCCTCCTGAAACATTTCAGAGTCTTCAAGCTCCCGGTATTCTGTGTTTTCGTGGGTCAATTTTTTACCTGCATTAAAGTCATTGGCTGAAGTTGAGGCGTTAATTCTAGTTTCGCTTTTGTTTAATAGTGTAGGCGCATAATGTGTTTCATTGGTTTGAATGTCAGAGTGTTGCCCATTCATTATGCTATGAACTAGTGTTTTTAAGTCATTAACATCCTTTTTCATGTCAAAAAGCACTTGGTAGAGTATTTCTCGTTCACTGTTGAATGATTTCTGTTCGCGGCCAGTTTTTGAAAATAGAGCAGGCAGCCTTTCGGTATCTTCTTTGGGTAAATAATTGGCTAAAATCTGTGCTGATATTTCTCTTTGCTGCTCTATTACCGATATTTGCTCTGTTATGTTTTTTAGTTGACGAATATTTCCATTCCAATAGTAATTGGAAAGTAACACTTTGGCATCTTCTGTTAACTTGATTGGGGGCATACGGTATTTTTCTGCAAAATCAGACCCAAACTTCCTAAAAAGCAGTACGATGTCTTCTTTTCTATCTCTTAATGCCGGAACTGCTATTGGCACTGTGTTTAACCGATAAAACAAATCTTCCCTAAATCGGTTATCTCTAATGGCTTGAACCATATTTAGGTTAGTAGCTGCTACTACTCTCACATTGGTTTTTTGAGTTTTCGATGAGCCTACTTTAATAAATTCACCTACTTCAAGTATTCTAAGTAATCGTACTTGAGTTGATAAGGGCAATTCACCTACTTCGTCTAAGAATATTGTACCACCATCTGCTACTTCAAAGTATCCTTTTCTGTCGGCTGTGGCACCAGTAAACGACCCTTTTTCGTGTCCAAAAAGCTCGGAATCGATGGTGCCTTCAGGTATAGCACCACAGTTCACTGCTATATAAGCACCATGTTTTCTGTGGCTATAGTTATGTATTATCTGAGGAAAATACTCTTTCCCCACACCGCTTTCTCCTGTAATGAGTACCGATAAATCAGTGGGGGCTACTTGTACCGCAATGTCTATGGATCGATTAAGCAATTCTGAATTGCCAATAATCCCAAATCGCTGTTTTACTGCTTGTATTTCTGACTGTTGCATAGTATAAAATTCCTAGACTGTAATAATTGCATATTCTGCTCGCAAAATTACAAATTATAAAGTTCATTGCACCTTTAAATAATCAAAAAAAGAAGCAATATCTCTAATGCTTCTTCCTTTTCCTTGTATTAGTATTTTAAAAGACTATTTTTTACCTTTCATTGCTTTTGTAATACCAGCTATTGCTTTAAGTGCAGTGCCATTAGTAGGCTCTATTGCAAGAATTTTGTTCCAATAGCTCAACGATAAAGTATTGTCTTTTTGTAACAATGAGTAATATCCCAAATAGCTATAACATTCTATCAGTACAGAATTGTATCTTACATCTGCTTTCGATTCTATAAGAGTAGCCGTTTGTTCGTAATACGGTTTAGCCAACCCTTTTGTTGTTTCTGGATCAAGTGCCGAATTTACGCGGGCTCTCCAATAATTAGCTCTGTAGTTTGTTGGTTCTAATACGGCAACTTGAGAAAAAATAGAATCTGCCTTTGACAGTGCAATAATTTTCTCGCCTGCAGCAATACTGTCTGAATTACCTAAACTGGTGTATAATTTGCCTAATGACATATACGTGTCGGCATCTTTCTTCTCAGGTGTCAGCTTGTTCAGGTATTTATTGAATGACAAAATTGCATTCGAATAATCATTTTTTTCGCTATACATATCCGAAATCTCTTTCAGCAGTTCAATCTTATTTGTATCCAGTTTATAGGCTTTGTCATATTCAGCCACTGCTAGATCATATTGTTTCTTTCCACGCAAAGCTTGTCCGTAATAGGTGTAGTCAAAATAAGTAAATTCTGGCTTGTCAGATTTGTTGAAAAAGTTGTCGGCAGCAACTAAAGCATCATCGTTCTTTTTCAACCCAACATAATTATACATTGCTAATCGGTTAAACGCCGGATTGCGTGGAGATTTTTGTAGTCCAAGGTTGGCAACTTCCAATGATTTTTCAAAATTTTGATTGAAAAACAATGTCATCGCGTATTTTGTTAAATCTGCAGAGCTCGAATTGCCTGATTTCAAGTAGTTTTCGTATAGTTCTGCTGCTTTATCAAACTTATTAGTGGCGTAATATATGTCAGCCAACTCTTTGTCTACCAATAAAAATGTAGGCTCTTTTGCCTTCAAAGCTTCAAGTTTTTCGATAGAAAGAGCGGTGTTCACCACTCGGTATGCTCGAGCATATTTAATATATGCTTCTTTGGAATTTTCATCAAAATAGATTGCCAACTCATAATTGCTACAAGCCTTTCCGGTACTGTCCAATTTAAGATAAATGTCACCCAAAAGCACATATACTGGTGCGTATTTAGGTTTAATTTTTTGTGCTTTTGCTTGAAATTCAATCGCTTGTGGAATCAAATCATTGGCAAGATATGCTTTACCAATAGCAATATGAACATCAACATTCTTCTTGTTTTCTTTTAATTTTAATATCTCTTTAATTTCAATATCGGCTTGAGTAAGATTTGATTTCATTTTCAACATTGATAATCCAACGTTATTTAACGAATTTAGAGGGTTGGCTGCATGTCCTTTATTGAAAAAATAGGCTGCAGAATCTAATTGATTCTCACCAAAATAGATATTGCCCAAGTAGTAGTAATTTTCTACTGAGTTTGAAGGGTCTAAATTAATTTCTTCAAACAATATAGGTTTTGCAACTTGTGGAAATCCAGCATTATAATATGCTATACCTTGTCCAACTTTTGCTTCTAATGATGACAAGTTTATAAAGAAACTAGTTAAAGTGAGGAAGGAAATCAAAAAAAATACTCGTTTCATGGCTTTTTTTATTTAATAATCAATATTGGTTATTCGTCTTTAATGCTTACAATTCGAACCGGTTGTGTAGCAGGTACTAATCCTGACTTTAAAATAATTCGTTGTCCTCTATCCGATGTCAAAAAAGTTGTTAACCCCGAAGGTAATGCACCTCTTGGGTCATTTAAAATAATGAATACACTTCGTGTAAGCGGGTAATAACCGTAAAAAAGATAAGCTTGATAAGGTTTGTAGCTATTTTCATTTGTGGCAACTACTTCGTTGCTCACCGACATTACCCGAATGCTATTGTTAAAAGACAGGTTTGATGTGTCTTTTTTGTTAGATAGCCAGTTTACACCAATAATTCCTATTGCACCTGGCGTCTGGCTTACAAAATTAATTACTTCAAGGTTTGTTTTTTGAGCATTCAATTCTGTTGACAATGGCTTTCCATTACAGATTGAATCTATTGCAAAACGAACAGTACTTGAATTTGGATTATCAAAAACCACTTGCATTTTTCCTAATTTTGATTTAGGATAAATATCTTTCCAGTTTTTAACCTCTCCAGTTAATATCTTTCTAATCTCCGCTACTGTAATTAAGGAATCAGGATTTTGATTGTTTATTATCAAAGCAACTCCATCAGTGGCTAATTTGTATGATTTCGGTGAAAATTTCTTGCTTTTCATGAAATCCACCTCTTTTTCAGATAAAGCACGAGTGACTATTGCCACTCGCACACTATCTTTTAATAATTCATTTATTGCCTCTACTTCGTCTGTGTATTTCGGTACTATTCCAGCGCTTGGAAATTGAGCTTCAAACACATTCAATTGTTCTTGTATAATTGGCTTAAAACTTTCATCTACGGTAATTCTTATCACTCCAGATGTATAAGTGTCTGTCTGACCGTCTTTGCTTTTAGTTTGACATGAAACCATAAACAAAAACGATGCCAATAATGCTAAAGGCAATGATTTAAATTTTGTCATCTTGTACTATTGCAATCTAAATGTGATTGGAAGAGTGTAATATACTGGTACATTTACACCATTTTGCTTGCCAGGTATCCACTTCGGTAGTGTTTTTACAACCCTTACAGCTTCTTTGTCGCACGAAGCATCTAATGATCTCAAAACTTCTACATTTGAAACTACACCTGTTTTTGAAACCACAAAGCGAATAATAACACGACCTTGTATTCCATTTTCTTGCGCAATAACAGGATATTTGATGCTTTTAGCAATAAAAGTTAAAAGTTCGGCCTCTCCACCTGGAAATTGAGGCATTTGTTCAATAACCTCCCACACTTTTTCTTCTACTTCTTGTGTTACATTCTCTTTGATGTCAGCTATATCTTTACCGTTTACATCATCATTACCTTTTACGTCGGCTATCGAGATGGCACTTTTTGTTTCTATAAGCTCTTGTTGACTTTTAATTTCTTCGTCTTCATTTACTTCCTCGTCTTTTTTGATAACGGGTGCTGTAAATTTGATAGAACTTTTAAGCGCAGGAGGTGGTTCAACGGGTTCAATTTTTTTAACGTCATTTTTCACTTCTGCTTTATCAAGTGCCGATAAAGATGTTACTTCGGTCATCACTTCTTTTTGTTCTGGAGTAGCCATTTCTATTAGCTTTGGTAAACTAAATCCAACTATGGCTACTATTGCAACAATTATCATTGATATATTGTGGCGTTTAGTCGAGTCACCCCGAAGTTGATACGCCCCGTACTTTTTATTCTTACCTTGAAATATGATCTCACGCCATTCTAAGGAAGTTAAATCTATTTTTGCCATTTTACTTTCTGTTTTTAGGCGTTTAACTATTTAGCAATATTCTTTGAAAATTCACCTTGGGTTTCATGGTTCTTGATTAAGAACAGTTCTCCTGGGGTGATTTTATCAATCACATATTTCCCGATATTGCAAATTTGCATTTCATCGAGTGCATCGATAAGGTTTTTATAAGTGGCTCTATCTGATGCCTTTATTATGACAACTGGTGTGTTCTTACCATTCTTAATTTCGGCCGCTTGCTCTGTAAATTGCTCTTGTGTAATTTTAAGTTGAAGCTTTTTTTCTTTCAAATCATTGATTTTATTTACTGCTTCACTGTTTCTTTTCAAAAGCAAATCACGTATACCATCAGCTTTATAAGAACTTAACTTTAAAGAGTTATAGTTCTTGTAATCTGGTTGACCAGTATAATAGAATATAGAATCACCTCCAGAAAGCACTAAGGTAATAGCTTGTGAAGCTTTTACTTTGCTTTGATCTTGTTCAGTAATACTTTTATCATTACTTGGCATGCTTATTTCCATCGTTTGAGGTTTGCTCAACGAGGTACATAGCATAAAGAAAGTGATAAGCAACATATTCATGTCCACCATAGGAGTAAAATCCACGTGTACACTAATCTTTTTTTGTTTGCTGCCACCTTTTTTCTTTTTTCCGCCGCCTTCGTTACTTTGTAATTCAGCCATATTTTTTTTTCGTATTATTAATTAGCAGAGGTAACTTTAAGGGATGTAATTAAATTGTATCTGTTTTCTCTTAAATCTTGAAGAGAGTTCATCACGCTTTTTATTACTTTGTATGGCGTATCTTGGTCAGCTTTGATGGCAATTCTCAAGTCGGGATTACTCATTCGAGCATTCTTAATCCATGTTTTGAATTGGTTGTCCAAACTGTCTGTTGGGATACCATAATCTTTTAGGATTTTATCTTGATTATCGGCTGTCATTGCTAAATATGCCTTCATACCCTTTATTGGAACTCCAAAGGTTTTTTGAATCTTAAATTTTTGAAGTTCTTCAGGAGTAAATTTCACCCCTAAATCTTCGCCAACACTCGTCAAGGTTGCAATCATATCGGCTTGTTTGTCTAAACTTAAAAACACCTTTCCGGTAGGATCAATCAATATCTGTAAGATATTTGTTTCAGGTATTTTAATTTCAGACACAGACCCTGGAGTTGTTACTTCTACTGGCTCTTTTTTCACGAACGTTGACGTTAACATGAAGAAAGTAAGCAGTAATACGGTAACATCACTCATCGCAGTCATGTCGATTAATGTGCTTTTCCTTGCTACTTTTGCTTTAGACATAGCATTATATTTTTTTTAGAGAAATGATTACTTGTGAGATGCTGCAAATGTTTGAACGATAGAGAAACCTACTTCGTCGATACAGTAAGTAATTGAGTCAATTTTGCTTGTGAAGTAGTTGTAAGATACTACTGCCAATGCACCTGTTGCAATACCGAATGCTGTATTAATCAAGGCTTCTGAGATACCTGCAGAAAGTGCCACCGAGTCAGTACCACCTGCACCTGCCAACGAAGCAAATGATTTGATCATACCAATTACAGTTCCTAATAGTCCCATCAATGTACCTAATGTTACAATAGTAGCAATGATTGATAGGTTTTGGCTCAACATAGGCAATTCAAGTGCTGTAGCTTCTTCTACTTCTTTTTGAATAGCAAGAATTTGTTGTTCTTTTGATAATGTTTTATCTTCTTCTACTTCAG
>JFJP01034060.1_pt1 | contig 21942 bp, 25 predicted proteins | sample 431651 | NCBI WGS metagenome assembly JFJP01 (sample SAMN02602958, study PRJNA72255) | Microbial mat metagenome, whole genome shotgun sequencing project. | biome: fresh water; feature: sink hole; material: water; isolation source: purple microbial (photo- and chemosynthetic) mats found in...
GGACCGCCAGGGTCTGTGCCTGGTCCAAAGTTGTTTTGGCTTCCTCGAAACGACCGAGTACCGATTGGGTTATGGCCATCGAATTGAGAACGATGGCCATACCTGCTTCATAATCGACAGCGGTATCAATACTGAAAGCCAGTTCGTAGAATTTCAAGGCTTGTTCGTACTGGGCTTCCTGAAACGCCTGCCGGCCATAATTCAAATAGTCGGCGGCGCGGTTCTTCCGGTCATTGATGCCTTCCGAAGCTGGAGGAGCCGAGCTGCAGGAAGCCAGGAGCAAAACTGCCAGGAGAAGGTTAATGGGGAGAATGAGCTTTTTCACTTAGAAATCCTCATCCCTTTGGCCGCGGTAGGTCCCCGTCTGGCTCTTTTTGTCGCTGATGCCGCCCCGAAGCAGGGGGTTGTTCTTCAGCCCTTCCATAACGCTGTCGGTGTTCTGCAGAGCCGACTTCGTATCGCCCAGAATGCTGGTGATTTGCGGCGTTGTCTGGTTGAGGTAGGCCGTCATCCCTTTGACATCGGCCGTCAGTCCCTTGACTTGGCTGAGCGTGTCATTGACCTGGGTCAGAATTTGGGAGATCTGGTTGTAAAGCTGGTTTTTGTCGTCCAGCAGGGTCTTCAGGCTGCCTTGCGGGTCCAGGAGTTTAGGAATCATTCCTGTCGGGTCTTTCAACTGCCCTGTCAAGTGATCGATGTTACCCGTGATGCCGTTGAGATTCTTCAGCAGATCCTGGCTGGAAACCAGCAGGGTGTTGGTATTGGTGCCAGTGGTCGACAAAATTTGATCAACTGTCAGGAGTGTTTGCTGAACTTCCTTCAGAAGCACAGAAATCTCGTTTTTAGATTTGCCTTCGAGGGCCCCGTTGACATTGCCCAACAGACGGGTGACGCCGGCTGCCGTGGAGCGGACCTCGACCAGCAGCGGTTCGATTTGTGCGATGATTCCCGAAATCGCCTCGCTGCCCATCGGCTTGTCCACCAGACCCTGGGCTAGCAGGGCTTTTCCCAAGGTGCTCTCGCTGGAGGGGAGAAACGAGTATTCCTCCATCGGTGGAAGCATATTCATACCAGGAAGAAGGTTCATGCTGCCGCTTCCTAGTCCCAGGGGACTGACTGAGAGCTCCAGAACCGAATCAGGACGAATTTTCGGGTAATAGTCCTCAAAAATGGAAATTTCAACCCGGACACGGTTGAAGTTGTTGAGCTGCACCCCGCTCACTTGGCCGATTTCAAAGCCCTTCAAACGGACGCTCATGCCCGCTGTGATGCCCTCAGCCGACGAAAAACGGCTGAAAAAGGTGTAGTTTCGGGCAAACCAGCGCTGGTTGGCACCCATGAAGACCAACACCACGACCAGGGCAAGGACGCTGGCCAACAAGAAAAAGCCGACGACCTGTTGCGCGTGTTTGATGCGGAACTTCATGAGGTCACTTTAGGATGCCCCCCCCCTCGTGGTCAATGGAAAGCAGGTCCAGGATATCGGTGCTGAACGTGGAGGCCTGGCTGAGTACCGAGGTCAGGATGGCCACGACTTCAGGGTCAGGGTTGCGGGTGACTTCTGAGAAAGGACCTTCAGTGAGAATGGTGCCACCCTTCATCAGGACCAACCTGTCGGCCAGTCTGGCGGTCACGGTCGGATCCTGAGTCACCAGAACCAAGGTCCTGCCTTGGCGCTTGAGGTCGTTGAACAGGCCAAGCAGCTTTTCGAGGGACTGGGCGTCGAGGCTTCCCGTCGGATCATCCAGGAACAGCACCGGCGGATCCATCACCAGGGCTCTGCCCAGTGAAACCATCTTCTGTTCGCCCAGACTGAGCTGCGAGGGTCGTAACGAGAGCTGGGACTGAATCCCCGCCAAAGCGGCAGCCCGGGTAACCGCCTCCTGCACTTCTTTCTTTGGTGCTTTAGGCCGGTGATACACATAGGGCAGCTCAATATTCTGATAAACCGACTTGTTTGCCCAAAGAGCTCCGTTTTGAAAGGCGAACCCCAGGGTTTCGCGAACCAGGGCGTTGTCGTGATCTGTGAGGTCATTCCAATTGACCCCTCGAAAAAAGATGGTACCGGTGTCCGGGGGAATCAGGCCCGCTCCCAACCGCAAGAGAGTGCTCTTTCCGGCTCCCGAAGGCCCCATGATTACCGAGCAGGCTCCGACGGGAACCGTTAATGACAATTGAGTGAACAGCCGTGTGGTGCCTGGGGAATAGGAGATGGAATCGAACTGGAGCACCGGGGCTTGTTCCGGAAACGGCTTCATAGCAAGTACACCAGGGTGATGATGATGTTGACAATGATCAGCAGGCTGAAACCGCGCCCCACGGCTTTGATGACCAGAACGGGGACCTCGGTGGAACTCTGATTGGCCTGGAACCCGTGGTAGGACGAGACGACGGCGATAATCATGCCGAAAGCGAGGCTCTTGACCAGACTGGCGGTCAGATCGGTCAGAGACAGGTGGGTCAAAAGGTTGGTGAAATATTCTCCGGCCGGCAAGGGCTGGACAAATTGCACAACAAACCAGGCGCCTGCCAGTCCGGCGGTGCTGAACAGCAACGTTAGAGCCATGACCGAAATGGTGACCCCAATGAAGCGGGGTACCACAAGATACGAAATCGGATTGATCCCCACGGCCATATAGGCTTCAATTTCCTGACTGATAACCATGTTGGAAAGTTCGGTTGCGATGGCCACCCCCGACCTCGCCATCACGATGAAGGCCGTCAGCAGAGGGCCCAGCTCGCGGGTGATGATGGTGATCAAGATGGTGTACAACAGGCTGTTCTGACCCAGTGAAAACAGCTTGGCCCCCTCAAAAATAATAACGGCACCCAAGGAGAGCGAGATCAGCAGGATAATGGCTAAGGCGTTGACCCCGGTAAACAGGATCTGCATGACCACAACCTTCCAACCAACGCCACGTTGGGTATTCAAACGGAAGGATTCCCGGATGATCAGCCAGAAAAAACCAAAGCCGTAGAACATATCTTTCCAAATCTGGATCGCTGTGCTGCCCCAACGGCCCATCATGCGAACAGCTCCTCGAGAAACACCGGATCAATAGGTCGGCCGCCGGCGGTCAAACCCAATTTTCGGTCGGGCCGGTTTTCACCGTGGAAATCGGACCCAGCACTGACCCGCAAACCCCACCGCTCCATCCAGGCCCCGGTCCTTCCACTCTCCCAGTTTTTCTTCCAGATCGGCAAAGCTGAGCTGAAGGGACATCGGATGGGCCAGAATGGCGAGGCCCCCGCCTGCATGAACCAGCGCGATCGCGCTTTCGAGGGGAAGCGCCGCCTTCTTCTGATAGAAAAGCTGCCCCCTGCCCAAAAAGTGGTTGAAGGCCTCCTGAAGGCTCCTCACCTTTCCCCGGTTGACAAGAAATCGTGCAAAATGCGGGCGCCCCACCTGACCGCCCGCGGCCAGCTCTCTGACTTCATTGTAGTCGCCGCGAATTCCGGCGTCGGTCATCTTTGTGAAAATTTTGAGATTTCTCTCTTCCCGCAGGTGCTGAAGCTCAATCAATCCTGAAATCCAGCCGGTCTTCCACTGCCCGAGGCCCAAACCCAGCAAATGGAATTCCGAAAGAAGAACAGGCTTGGGCCGCTTCAGAAAGACCGGCGACGGTGTCGTGATCGGTTAATGCCAGGGCCGTCAAGCGGCGCGAAGCGGCAAGGGAAACCAGCTCAGTCGGACTCAAACGACCGTCAGAGGCGGTGGAGTGGGAGTGCAGGTCGACCATGAAACCAGTCTAAATGTTTTTGCCGGAGGTTGACAGTCCTTGGGGGGGGAATTATCCTGAAAACGGTATCCAGCCTTGAGGGAGGTCCCGTGCCCAAAGCCACCCAGTATAAGACCAACTCGGTGATCTATTTCCAGGGCGACGTCGGGGACAAGATCTTCATCCTGAAGGCCGGCAAGGTCCTCTCTAAATCCAACGATATTGAAACCAAGGAAGAGATCAACGAACTCGTTGCTCCCGGTGAGTTCTTTGGTGTCAAGAGTGCGCTCGGCCGGTATCCCCGTGACGAGACAGCCTTGGTCCTATCCGATTCAGAGGTTCTCGTTTTCACTGTCCCCGAATTCGAGCAGCTTGTGCTGTCCAACACCCGCATCATCATGAAGATGCTCAAGGTGTTTTCCAATCAGTTGCGGCGTATGCACGGCAAGGTTCAGAACCTGATTGGCCACGGAACCGCCAAAGACGCGGAGGCGGGGCTGTATTCGATCGGCGAGTACTACTTTACCAACAGGCAGTACAAACCGGCGGTGCACGCACTGACTCGGTATTTGACCCTCTATCCCTCAGGGCGTTACGCCGCCCAAGCGTCTGATCTGGCCAGAAAAGCGGGGCAGGGTGTGGCTCAATCGGACAGCACAGCCCTTTTTGCCGCAGCCGGCGCTGATGATGAGCCTGATTTCCGGCCTCCGACACCGGCCCCGGTTGCCACACCGGTGGCAGGTCCTTCCGATCCCTCCGCCGCCAAGGGCTTTTTCGAGGCCGTAGCCTTGGCCAATCAGGAAAAGTACCTGGAAGCCTTTAAGATTTTTCAAAAAATTGTCACCACCAACGCAGACCCTGAGCATTCCGCCAAGAGCGAATTCGAGATGGGGCGGTGTCTTGTCTTTTTGACCAAATACGATGAAGCGGTCAAGCACTTGACGGCCCTGATTCAAAAGTATCCCAAGCATCCCGACTTGAAGGATGCTTTGTATTTTATTGGACGGTCCTACCAGGGTAAGAACGATATGACTTGGGCCAGGAACTTTTTTCAGAAGATCCTCAATCTGGCCGCCGAGGATGAGCCTGTGGCTATCAAGACCCGCAAGGCTTTGAAGGAACTTGAAGGGGCAAAGGCATGAGTTTGGACTTGTCCGTCTTCAACCGGTTTGCCATCACCAAGCGGGCGGGAGAGATTATTTTTTGCGAGTTTGAACCCGGCGATGCCTTTTACTTGATCCAAAGCGGCAAAGTGAAGATTGTCAAAATTGTCGGTGACCTGGAAAAGACCCTGGATATTCTCAATCCTGGAGAATTCTTTGGAGAGATGGCCTTGCTCGAGGAAGCTCCCCGCAGCGCCACGACAATTGCCTTGACCGACGTCAAACTGCTGGAATTCAACCGGGCCAATTTTGAGGTCCTGATGCAGGGCCAACCTCAGATCGTGCTGAATCTTTTGAAACTGTTCGCCAAGCGAATCTACGATCAGAAGCGCCGCTTTATGATCCTGACTCTGGATGATATTCAAGCCCGCGTGGCCGACGTGTTCCTGATGCTCGATGAAAACGGGGCCAAGCCTTCTGATCCGGCGGACAATTCACGGGTCTTCCCCAATTCGGTGGAAGATATCGCGCATTGGGCCGGAGTGTCGGTGGCCAAAGCCAGTGAGACTCTCAAGCAGTTTGCCAATCAACGACGAGTGGAAATTCACCAAAACAAAATTGTGGTGAAGAACATTATGGACTTCACCCGTTTTGTGAAGTCCAAGCGTCAAGAGTAGCTTGACGCCGGCAGGAGTAGGCTAGCGGATCAGGTCGAGAACTGGTGCGACGAGTGCGGCATAGGTGGCTTCGTCTTCTTTTTTCGCTTCATTCAGCCAGGATTTTGCCTCATCATTCTGCTTCAATGCAAAGGCCGTCAAACCCCGTGCGTAAGCTAATAAACCGGGAGGCAGCACTTTCGGGCTGATTCGCTCGAAAAACTCATCCGCCTTGGCGTATTCTTTGATTTCATAAGCAGTTAGTCCCGAGTAGTAAAGAGCCGTGTCGTCCAGTGGCCTCAAATCCAGGGCGGCCTGGAATGCCAAACCGGCCGTCCGGTAGTTTTTGGCTTTCAGAGCGGCAAGACCTTGGTCTATCCTGGCTTTGAACCCGATACGCGCTTTCCAGAAAGCCTGGACATCGACACCCATTTGTGTCCAGTCCTTGGCAGCCTGAAACCGCTGGACCACCCCTGCCCGGTTCGTTTCTTCCGTGCCCGTTTCCGACAGGTTAGCCAAGGCCGAGCCAAAGAGCCGGGCATAAGTCGGATCAGCGGTTTCCAGAAGAAATGCCGCAAGGCCCCAGGCTTCGAGGTCGCGCCCCGAGGCTGAATCCAGCTCTCCTTCTTGCGCCGATAACAACGCTTTGATATCGGGGGCCTTGTCCTTCCATCGTTCCTGCAGTGTTTCCAAAAAGGGCAGGTCTGGATTGGCCTTCAGGACTTTTCCATCCCAATGAGAGTTCCAGAAAACAGAAGCCAGCCCCGTCTCAACCCAGGCTGGCGGGTGGGGAAGGAAGGTCCAGAGAAACTGAAAGAACCCTTGGAAAGCCAGCGATCGCACTTCATCAACAGGGGAACCGGCTGCGGGTACCCAGGCTGCCAGCACACTTCGGGTGGGGTCTGTATAGTGCAGATAGACGTAATCGGTAGGTGGCGAGGACACTTGCCCGGCCAAGGAAGCATCAAACTCTTCCTTGGTGGCGTAAAGTACGACATTCCACGGCGCCGGTATTTTGGAGAGGTCAAAGAGAAAAAGGCTGTTGTAGCGGTCGACCAGGGCTTCCATCAGGTCGAGAGTTGCCTGTCCGGCTTCAGGACCGGCCCAACTGGTCACGGTGTAGTGGGTTCCCTTGAGAACCGTTGGAACCGAAGATGGAGCAGCGGATAAACCCAGGGGAATCATCAGAAACAGCAAGAGCAACAGTCGGGCTTTCATAAAGGCTCCTGACCTCATCTTAATACGATTTTGGGACGAACTCAACGCATTGACAGCGTACTTAGCCCCCCCTAAGATGCAAGTTCGGAAGAAGACAGATGCCGGGAACCGGAATCGAACCGGCACGGCCCTTTCGGGCCGGGGGATTTTAAGTCCCATGTGTCTACCTGTTTCACCACCCCGGCGACGCGCCCAGAATAGCTCAAGAGGGAGAAATTGACAAGATGATGGAATTTCCTGGCCTGGTGGACAGCCATTTACACCTTCTTTCGATGGAACAAAAAGGGCTCAATCCAGCAGTCTGCCTCGAAGAGTTTTTTCGGGCTGGCGGACGGTGGGGTCTTGATGTGGCCGTAGATTGCCAGAACTGGGAAAAGCGGTTGGCATGGGGAGATGGGGAGTCACGTCTTTGGTTTACGGCAGGGTTCCATCCCTCTGTGGCAAGTGCCTATAAGGCAACAGATTGGGATGCCCTGGAAGTCCAGACACAGCATGCCCGTTGTCTAGCCCTGGGCGAGATCGGCTTGGATTGGTTTCGGGGCCGCGAGAACGAAGTGTCTCAGCGGCGTTTGTTTCGGGAACAGCTGGAACTGGCAGGGGTTCGGCGTCTGCCAATCATTGTTCACAACCGTCAGGCAGACCGAGAGCTTCTCGAAGACCTTGACAGTGTCAGTTGGTCCGGCACGGGTATTCAACATTGTTTTTCCTCGGACAAAGCCTTTGCCAAGGCTGCCTTGGACCGGGGCTTTCTCCTCAGTTTTGCGGGAAACGTAACCTATCCGTCAGCAGGAAACCTGCGCGAAGTCGCCGCCTGGGCACCCCTGGACCGTGTGCTGGTCGAAACGGACTCCCCGTATCTGTCCCCTGTGCCTGTCCGCAATCAACCCAATCAGCCTCGAAATGCCGGTGTCACGGCAAAGTTCCTTGCCGATCTGCGGGGGCTGTCCTTGGAAGAAGTCCTTCAAACCACCGGAGACAATTTTGCCCGTCTGATGGGCTTGAGCTGACTACTGGTCTAGAATCACGACTTCGACACGACGGTTTTGAGCCTTGCCCACTTCCGTCGTGTTCGGAGCTAGGGGTTCACGTCCGCCGCGACCTTCATACAGAAGGCGTTGCGCAGGGATTCCTGCGGCTTTCAACTTGTTGACGATGCTGAGGGCCCGCTCAAGCGAAAGTGAGTCTTGACTTTCGATGGTTCCAATAGCGGCGGTATGGCCTATCACGAGCAGGTTTCGATTGGGAACAGAACGTAAAAGCTCGGCAATGCGTGCAAACCGCAGATCTTCACCCGGTAACAGAATGGCTTGATCGGCGACAAACTTCAGGTTTTCCAGGGTGAGCTTCACCCCGCGGGGGTCCTCTTCGATCTTGACGTCTGGAAGATCTGAGGGAGCTCGGACCGCCGACGCCCCCGGAAGAAGGCTTTTCGGTTGATCCGTGGGCGGAGTTCTTCCCAGTGCTTGGTTGAGGTTCTTCACCAAGGTCGCGGTACCCAGCGCAGGGACACCCTCAAAGAACGTGAGCAGAATTCCATCGTTGGCGATCTGACGGCCTGCCGTGGTCAAAAAGACTTCCTTGGCAGTTTCACGAATAAAAACGACCTTGTGAGAGGACTCGTCGTACGAAACCATTCCCGTATGGCTTCCATCGACCCGCGAGAGAACGGGGTCTCCCCGCCGGCTGCTTCCTGCTTGGTAGCGCAAGGCATATTGGGTTCTCACCTGAATCACCGGGGTTTCACCGTACTTTCCAGGCCCCTCCCAGCGATACTCGATCAGGATTGGTATCGAGGTTGTTGTCCCGGTTCCCAGGAAGTCTCCGACCAGCTCTCCTTGGCCTGTCCAGGTCGAACCTGGAACCGCATCAGGAGGCAGAGGTGCAGGATAGTTTCGATAATAGGGCACCCCGTCTCCGGTGAAGTCTGACATATTGCCCAGCGGATCGATTCTAAAACGAGCAATCTGCTCACCCTCGATTGGCTTCTCGGTCAGGGTGTTGTTCCTGCGTGATTCCGAGGCTTGGTAGTAACGGGCTTCTACGTCCGTCCAACCACCGGCTGCCGGCCGAAGCTTCCAAGAGCCTGTCGCATAGCCATAGACCAAACCTTGGTACTTCTGATCAATTGACCGCCTCCAGTCAAAACGGTGGGTGATACGCACGGTATCGGCATCCTGAGCCTCAAGGACGATCGGTGCCCAGAAGCAGAGCAACAGCACAAACTTTGGCCAAGGGAACCTCATTGGCCGCTCCTGAGGTGCAACGGCAGGCAAATGTGGATGCTGGTACCGCAGTGGGGCGCCGACTCGACCCGTATGGTACCTTGATGCGCTTCGACCACATTGGAGATGACCAACATTCCCAAACCGGTGCCCCCGGCGCTGGAGGCCGAAAAAAACGGCTCAAACAACCTGCTCCGAGTCACTTCATCCATTCCTTCACCCGTATCGGAGACCATAAGCTGCACCTCCTCGCCTTCGAGGCGGGACTCAAAGCGGAGCGTCCCACCCTGGCGCATCGACTTCCGACCATTGTCCACCAGGTTGGAGAATACCCGGAGGATCCGGTCGGCATCGAGAAGCAGCGGGTCCTCGACCCTGTTGATGAGCTCAAGATGAATGCCGCGGGCCGCCAGGGACTCCTCAAATTGTTCTTGAACCTTCTGGAACAGGTCACCGAGGTATACCGGGCCGAGATTGAGACGAATATCTCCCCGGGAATAATCCAGCAGCTCTCCCACCATCCTGTTCAGACGCTCTGCTTCGGCAAGGAGTTTTGCGGCCAGCAGCGGACTTCTCTCGGGATTGGGAGCCGAATAGGACAGGATCTCCGCATAACCTTTAACGATCGAAAGGGGGTTGCGGAGGTCATGAATAATCAAGGAGGCGAATTTGCCCAGCGTTGAGAGACGCTCGGCCCGAAGAAGTTCCTCCTGGGCCTGCTTGAGGTCGGCCAGAGCTTTCTCCAGCTTGAGGTTGCGCTGCCTCAAACCATATTGGAACGCTTCGTTGCTGACCCTGACCATTTGAGAAACGGTTTTCATGATGAGAAGGGCCACGGCTGGGTTTTGTTCAATCACAAGTCGGAAGTGGGGCTTTTCCAGGGAAAGAAGACGGACCGGGGTTTTGGTTCGAACCGTGGCGCTCCGGGGGAGTTCATCAATCAGCGACAATTCGCCAAAACAGGCTCCTGGACCCCTTGCCGCCAAAACATCAGCCCAGTCGGTACCATGGTCTTTCCAAATCTCGACTTGCCCCTCCAGCAGAACATAGAAGCGGTTCGGTTCGTCGCCTTCCCGGAAAATAAAAACATCGGCTGGGAGTGATTCCTCTTGGCACTCTGCAAGAAATTTTTCCAAATCTTCAGAAGGAAGATCCCGAAATAACTCAAGCTGTTGAAAAGTCTGAAGAAACTCTCGGTTCACTGGACCCTCCGGAAATGAAAAAGGCAGTGGTCACCCACTGCCTTTCAGTCCATTCTCCTGAACTAAGTTACCAGGAAGTATCGATCATATCGTCAGCGTCCCGGTTGTTCTCAGTGAACAAGTCGGAAACTGCCCGTAGATCATCAAAGTAGATGTAATAGGTTCCATAGGTTTCTGCAGGATCGGTCTCGATCTGGAACGTCCGGATGGAAATACCAGTTTTACTTGGATAACGGGGGTCTGTCTGGCGGATATTGGGAGGAATGGCAGCGGTCAGCTTTTTCCAGCCTGTAAAGGCGAGGTCACCCAGCGGTACTTTTGCCCGGTTTCCAAACTGATCGTCGAGGAGAACATAGAGCTGATGCTTGACGTTTCGACCGACTACCCACATGGAAATGGTCTTGGTGATTCCGGGAATGGGAAGCGGCTGGGTCGGGGAAATCGAGAAACTTGCAACCGACCGATGAACGTGCTCAATCTTCGCACCGAGCACGTATTTATCGTTTTCCGTCAGCTGAGCGGCTGTTTCGCCTTCGAGCGGTTTTTTGTCGGCAGGGGAACCTTCGAAACGGCGCAGGCTGATGTAGCCATCATCGCGCATCATGTTGCCTGCCCAGAAACCGTCGTCTTCAAACTTGGAAATCGAAATTTCCTTCAGTTCCTGCTGGGCTTTGTCAACACCGATCAGCTGAGGCTCCGGCTCTCCCACACTTTGGGTGGTTTTGGAATCAACTTCAGCGGCTGGGGTAGCGGCACTCTGGGCAAACGCACCCGAGACCAACAGGAGACCGCCTGCGACCAAAAGAATCGTACGCTTCATGGTTATTTACCTTCCTGGGTGGACGAGAAGTACTTATTCACAAAGTCGGCATTCAACAAGTTCTTTCCGTCAAAGGGATTCTGATGCATATCGGTCAGCACTTTCAGATGGTCAAAATAGGTGAAGAATCCATCAACCCGTTCAAGCGGTTCGGTTCTGACCACAAATTTTGTCAGCAGAAGGCCTTTGTAGTGGGGAAGGTAGGGTTGAGTCTGGGGAATGGATGTAGGCACATTCACCTTGATGTTTTTCCAACCCTGGTAGTTCAGACTGCCGGCACTGAGGACGTAGGGGATACCGCGGTAGTCCCGAATGTGGATTTCAAGACTCGTTTTGAAATTGGAACCCCAAACCCAAAGATCGATGACCTTGGTGATGCCAGGGAGAGGAATGGGCGCAGGAACAATATTGCCCTTGTCATCCTTTTTCACCGCATACATCTCGTAGTAATTGTAGCCCTTGCGGTCGTACTTGGCAAAAACACCAAGGGCCTTCAGAGGAAGCTTGTTGGGGTTGTTTCCGAAGAGGGCTTCAGGAAACGTTCCGTCACCTTCAACATGGGCAAGGCGGGGGAATTGAACATCGCCTTCCTTTGTCGCGAACTTGCTTCCGGTGACGACCCACTGGCGGGCTTCCTTCATTTCGGTGCTGTTCTCGACCCATACGCGCTGTTCGGGATCGTCGAAGCTGTCCACAACGATCGATTCCAAACGTTCGGCAACGTCGTCAGCGAAGGTCGGGGTTGCAAAGCAACAGAGGGACAGCGTCAGACCTAGGACCAGTCTGCCTCGTTTCATGATCATCTCCTTGGGACAAGGGCAAAATTCTGAGTAGCCTGAATTATATGTGGCGGCAAAACCTTTGTCAAACCTATTAACGGCCGATGGATACCGTTTCCAAAGGAAGAAAATGGATGTTTTTTTTCTTATTGCTGACGGCATCCTGCAGAAATGCTAAAAGGCCGCTCTCACGAATCTTCCAAGTCAGCCCGGAAACCCCCGCCATCCGGGGTAGGCCGGGGTTCCCATGAAGGCCCGCCGACGGGTTCAAACCACCTACCAAGCTGTCAGCTTCTGAACCCACCCACTGGAAAACAGCTCCTGACTCGGGAATGGGGAGGGTGATTTGGGGCCAAATTTGTGAGGTGACCACGCCGCCTCCCGCTGCCATCCAGGCTTCTGAAAATCTTCGGGTTTCGTCGGTGGTGGCGTCGGCGGGGAACAGTACGGCAGCAGTCACCCCGGGATTCCCCTTTGCTGCGGCCTGTCCCACGACAGCCCAGAGCTCGGCCCGATCGACACTGATTGCCGGCAGCTGACCGGCCTGCACTGCGGGGACAAAAAAAACCAGGTGGATTTCCGGATAAGCGGTTGCCAGTTCGATGCGCTCGGCCGCCGAAAGCACGGCTCCTATCAAGGCGGAAGGCGGGTTTTCCTTGCTCAGCTCCCATTGAAGACCGCGCAGATTGCTACCAGGGGGGAGGGGACTGTGAATCGGCCACGCCCTGAGCACCTCGGGAGCGGCCTCTCGGAACACTGCGTCTGTGTAAAGAACCGGAGAGGGTGCGCATGACCCAAACAAGAAGACGATCGCTAGGAAACAGGCCACCCGCATGGGGTTCAGGCTAGTTCACCATTGTTCGATCGTCAACGGGCCAACCAGCGGTTTGTTCCTTGCAATTCCCCTCCAGAATGTCTATTCTAGGTCAGTCTGTTCCGGAGGAATTGCCCATGAAAAAGATTCTGTTAGCCGTTGCCGCCATCGTGCTGGCTTCGTGCGCCACGGCCCCTACCCAGGCCCCCGTGGAAGCCGCCCCTCCTGCCCCAGCGCCGGTTGTCGAGGCAGCCCCCCCCCCCCCCCCGCCGGCACCGCCGAAGGTTGAGACCTACGAAGAAGGCCTGCCCGTTTCCATCAAGTCGTTTTACCCCAACGGCGACCCCTCCGGTACTGTGAATATGAAATACAACAGCGACGGAATGCTGATTTTGCAGGAGTCGTTTAACGGCAACGGTGTTCTGATCGAAACCAGGACCGGCAAGACCAAGGGCGATATTTGGCGGATCACCGTGGTCAACGCGCAGAATTCCGAAGTTGTCTCCTTTGAGGATAGAACCATCGGGCCTAAGGGTGAGCTTCTTGTTCAGACTTTCCTGAATCCGAAGGACATTCCCCAGGCCTCTAACGAGTACAGCTACAACAAGGACGGGCGCCAGACTCTTTGGCTTGCCAAGACCGGTTCGGGAGGCCTGCAGGCCCGCACGGTCTATAGCTACGACACCAAGGGAAACAACACGAAGACTGAGGTGTACGACGCCGGTGGTATCCTGACCAACATTTTCGAACGAACCTATGACGATCAGTCGAGAATTCTGACCCGCAGGGGTTTCGACTCGTCCCAGAATTTGGTGGAACAGACCAATTTCTCATGGAAGGATGGACGCTTGGTCAAAGAAGAAACGGTGAAACCGTTGCTGCGGACCATTGAGTTTTCTTACGGTGACAAACCGGCCCCCACTGGTAAAACCTCTTCTGTCCGAGGAAAAGTCGTGGAAAGGCAGACCATTGAGTATCAATGGGTTACGAAAACCAGGACCCTCCCTTAAGGAATCATCATGAAGAAAACTCTTGCTTCTCTCCTTTTTTTGATTCTTGGCTTTGGCTCCTTTGTCCATGCCGATGAAAAATCCGCTGTTTGGGAACGGATCTACCGCAATGCTGTCAACGACGAAATGCGTTATGCCGTCATGCTCAATATCCGGGAACTGCGCGACCGTCAATTTGGAAACCTGCTGATTGAAGCGTTAACCGATCTTCTGTCCCGCCGTATTGAGCTGGGAAACAACAACGAGGTCGAGGTTAAGGTCCGTTTGGCAACAGCCATCGTTCAGGAATTGGGCGATCTCAAGGAAGTCGCCTCGGCGGATCAAGTCTACCAAGTCTACAAAGAAGTCGTGAATTACCCCTTCCTCAAGTCTGAAGCCGCCATGTCCCTGGGTAAAATGCGGGCTTCCGATTATATCCCCAACCTGGCCCGCGACCTGGCAGACACCAATCTGCAGCCCAATCGTGACAAAGCCGCCGCCCAGGAAATCGTCGCTTTCGGCCTGGTCCAATCCCTTGCCACCATGAAGGACGCCCGTGGGTACGAACCCGTGTTTTTTGCGTCTATCGGATGGTACAGTTCACAGAGGAAGGTCAAAGAAACCTCACGGGCGATGTTGAAGATTATGGTCGACGATCCCACGGAACCGCTGTTGAAGATCATTCAAAACCAGCCGACTCCCGTAAACAAACTGAAAGCCCTGGAAGCTGAGGACGAGTCGAAGGCTCCTGCAACAGGAAAAGCCTTGGTCGCCCTAGCCGCCCTCGAAGAAGGCGTGCGAATTGTTCCTCAGGACATCGTCGAAGGCACACAGTGGGGTGATCTGCGCAAAAAAGCCCTGGCTATGCTGGTCTCGACCAAGGATAAGACACCTTCTGCAGCAGTTCTTTACCGTCAACAGTACAAGACTGCGGCCCTTGCCCGCGATACCTCGGAGATCCTTTCTGTCTTGCATGTCTTGGGAGTGAACGGGACTCCTGAAAGCCTGACCTTTCTGATAGAACTGATGTCAGGGTTCAATGTCCGCGCGAACACTCCAGGGCTGCTGACCGATTTTGACGTGCAAATGGTCAGGACCATTCTTCAGTCGTTTCAGATTGCGGCCAGTCCTGCGGCCCGTCCGGTTCTGATCGAGGCTTCTTACCTCTACACGCCGGCTGTTCAGCGCGATATTAAGACCGTTCTGAACGGACTTCCCAAGTAGAAAGCCGCTACACTTCAAGAGAGGAACCGCTTTCCTGAGGGAAGGCGGTTTTTTTTTGCAGCAGGATCGAAAGGACAATACCCAAACCCAGCAGCGTCCAAACAACCCAGCCCATGCCTGCAAACGAAAAGACCTGAAAAAGCGGGCCAGTGACAATCAGCGACACAACGGCAAAGAAGAAGAGGCTCTTGCTGAGCAACTTGTCAGAACGAAGGGCCAACATCACAAGGGCCGGCAATGACAGCATAAGAAGCATGCGGTCCAGGGGAATGAGAAAATACTCATTCATATCAAAAGCCCTGGTCGAGGCCACGAAGTCTCGAATTCCTGCCATCGAGAAGACCAGGGCCAGCCAGAGTCCAAGTTCCCAAATGTCTTTCTTGGGTCGGATCAAGATCCACACAGCCACAACCAATCCTGGTGCCAGAAGCGCATCGGTCAGCAGCAGACCGGCAAACACGGCCAGCTGATTTCCAGAGAATTCCCTCAATCCTCCGAAAAAGGAAGCGGTGATCAACGCCACCAAGGACCAGAGAGCGCCCAAAATCCAGGCTTTCGGGTCGGCAAAGGCAGGGCGGCCTGGAAAAAACCACCGGTGGGCAGCGACGGCAGTCAAGGGGACGGCGGCAAGGAGGAAGAGGTTCATGAACCCACCATGCCAGCTTTTCCAGCGGTTGGCAAGCTCGCCGGTTCCTTCCCGGCGAAACTAGACAAAAGCATCGCTGTATGGTAGATTCGCTTGCTGTATTGCGGTCTGGAGCAACGGAGGGATATGTCGACTAAAGAATTTCGGGTCAACGAGAAAATCCGGGTCAAGGAAGTTCGTCTCATCGAAGGTGAGGGGGAACAGAGAGTCGTCTCTATTATGGAGGCGCTGCAACTGGCTCGCGAGCAAAACCTGGACTTGGTGGAAGTGGCCCCGAATTCGGTCCCTCCGGTCTGTAAGATCATGGATTTTGGCAAGTTCAAGTTCGATCAGGAGAAAAAACTCCGGGAGAGCAAGAAAGGTCAGAAGATTGTCCAGCTGAAAGAAGTCCGAATGCAACCCAAGATCGAGAAACACGACTTGGAGTTCAAGGTCAAACACATTCAGGAATTTCTTGAGGAAGGCGACAAGATCAAGGTGACCATCCGGTTCCGCGGTCGTGAAATGGCGCATCCGGAATTGGGACGCAAAGTCCTGGATCGTGTTCTCGAAATCCTTGAAGGGGTCTATTTGATGGAGAGCCCGCCCAAAATGGAAGGCCGGTTCATGTCGATGGTGATCACTCCGAAGGTCAAGAAGTAAAGAGAGAGGTGGGAATCATGCCCAAAATGAAGACCAGGAAAAGCGCCGCTAAGCGTTATAGCCTGACCTCCACCGGAAAGGTGAAGTTTAAGAAGCTGGGTCTTCGTCATATTTTGACGAAGAAAAGCCGGAACCGAAAGCGCAAGCTCGGTCAGCCGGGTATCCTGGCTGAGTCCGAGGCCCGTCGGGTTCGGACACTTTTGCCTTACGGTTGAGTAAGAGAGTACGGCCCCCCTCCGCACGGCAGGCGGAACGGGTCGTCAGGAATGTGCCTCGGTCCGCAGAGGACCGGGAGTTCAAAGGAGACACAACATGCCCAGAGCAGTAGACGGCACCCGCCGTAGTGACCGCCGCCGGAAATATACCGCCATTACCAAGGGGTTCCGGGGCCGCGCTAAATCGAATTTCCGCACCGCCAAAGACGCCGCAGCCAAGGCGTTGGTGTATGCGACCCGGGACAGAAAGGCTAAGAAGCGTGACTTCCGCCGCCTGTGGATCACCCGGATCTCGGCCGCCGTGCGCGCCGAAGGCCTTTCGTATTCCCGTTTCATTGACGGTCTTAACAAAGCCAAGATTGTGATCAACCGGTTGGCCCTTTCGAATATGGCCATTGAAGATCCGGCCGCTTTCAGCGCCCTGGTTGCCAAGGTCAAGTCCGCCAAGGCCTAAAGACAAGGAGATACGCATGATCAACCTGGATCAGGTTCGGACACTGGAATGGAAAGTGAAGCAGGCTGTGCAGTTGATTGTGCACCTGCGTCGCGAAAATGACACCCTCAAGGGTCGTCTCTCCGACACCGAGGTGCGCCTTCAGGAACTGGAATCCCTTTGGGAAGCTTTCAAGGCTGACCAGAGTGAGATGGAAACCGGTATCCAGAACGCCCTCGAGGAGTTGAACCATCTGGAAGGAGCCTCGGAGGCTCCCGTTCCCGACCAGGTTGAATCGGTTTCCTATCCTCCGGGAGCCACGTTCGCCATGGACGACCCCGCAGGAATTGAGAATGAGACTGCGGAAACCGAGGTCGAAGCCGAGGACTTCTCCGACGAGTTAGTCGAAGAAGAACAGGCGGTTGAGGAAGAACAAGCGGCTGAGGAAGAACAGGCGGCTGAGGAAGAACAAGAGAAAGAGCCCGAACAACCTGGTTTGGGAATTTTCTGAGTCGGGGCGATGCCGGACAATCTGATTTCCGTCCAGATGCTGGGAACCTCCTTTTCCTTGAAAAGCACTGAAAACCTTGACTATTTAAAGGAAGTGGTCGCTTATTATGAAGGAAAGGTGGAGGAGACCCGCAAGGGCGTCTCGCTGCAGGATCCGCTCAAGATCGCTCTGTTGTCGGGAATTGTCCTGGCCGACGAGTTGTTGAAGGAACGGAGCCGGCAGTCGGGCAGTCTGAGTGGTCCCGAGGCCGAGGAAGCCGAAAGGATTACCCGGGCCTTGATCGACAAGATCGATTCCATCCTTCAATAAAAATGGCCGTTGTCACCAGTCAACAACTTACTACTTACTACGATCTCTACCGGGCCATTGAGGTCACCTTGACGAAGGACGTGTCCCAGTTGTTGGGGTTTCTTCAGGATCAAGTCGCCCTGAAAATTCTTGGCACTCAATGGCATTGTCTCTTGTACAGCACCTCGCTTGACGGGGCAAAGATCATTCTGAACCTGAAGCCGGATCAGATTGAAAAAATGCGCGGCGGCAGCAATTCCATCGCACTCCGTTATGGTTTCAAAGTGCCAGACAAAGCAGAACCCGTGACGTTTTTTGCCAATGCCAAGATCAAGGGCTACAACCGCTACAACAGTGCCACTGACAATGACCTGTATTTCATGAATGTCGAATTTACCCAGAGACCCTCGGACGATCTGATTGAGATTCTCGGGCGGTTTTTGGAAGCCAATGTCAATTCCCAGAAGAGGAAAGACCTGCGGGTGTCGGTCAACGAGTCAATGATCAAGAAACTGGGGTTTGCTTCGTGCAACACCATTGTCGCCGTGGAGCGGGTAGACCGCAAATGCTTGGTCCGTGACCTGTCCTTTGGCGGTGCGATGATCTTGATACCAGGGGTGGCCAAGTTTCTGCAGGGCCGTACCGCCGTTCTCCGGTTGGTTCTCGAAGAAAATGCCCAGGTTCTGACCATCCCTGGAAAATTCACCCGGGTCGATGCCGTGGAGGGACGGCGTGACATCACCCAAGCCGCGTTGCAGTACGACGATGCCGCCGTTCCCCATGCCTACAAACTGAAAATCAACGACGCCATCCGGAGTATCAAGGAAAAGCTAGCCGCCGCCGCGCCGCCGGCACCACCCGCGCCGCCGGCGCCGCCGGCGGCGTCTGCCCCAACCCAAGGATAATTCATGCCCGTGCACCAACCCCAGTACAAACTCTACTACCTGCAGGTTCCCCCGGAGCTGGCCAAGGAAGTGGGGGATTTTCGCATTGATCCGGCCATTCCTCTTCCCGTTGAGGGCCGCTGGTCGGCCGGCCGGGCCGATGAGGTTCCCAACCTAGAGAATCTCAGCTGGGAGCAGATCATAGCGGCAATGCTGAAGATCATGGCTTGGGAACGGGACCATGAGGACTTTGTCTATTACAGGGATTTTGTTCTTTCGGTCCGCCCGCAGGTTTGGCAGGAATTGTCGGCAACCGGTATCGTCAAGGCTCAGGCCAAGGAGTTCCGGCTGGCGGAAGAGATTTTCCTGGCTCTGGAAGGCCTGGATCCCACCCATCCGCGAACCTTGTTGAATTTGGCTTTGCTCTACGATGACCAGGCTGAGACTCTGAGCCAGCGGGGCAAATCGGCCGAGGCTGATGAACTGCTGACCCACGCCCAAAAGAAATTCAGCCAGGCTCTGGTGACGACGCCGCCGCTGCCGGATGCGTTTTTCTACGCAGGGTTTTTTCACCTGAAGCAGAAGAATTTAGAGAGGGCACGAGGTCTGTTTGACGCCTTTTTCGAGCTGGCGAAAGAAGATACCAAAAAAATCGAGGCGGCTCGCAAGGCCTTGGCTGAGGCCGACCGCCAGAACCGGCTCGACACGCTGTTTAAGGAAGCCTACGACTTTATTCTTCTGGGGAAAGAAGAAGAAGGCATCACGCGGCTCGACGAGTTTCTTAAAGTCCATCCTCAGGTCTGGAACGCCTGGTTTCTGCTGGGCTGGGCACGACGGCGCCTCAGTCAGTGGAAACCGGCGCTGGAGGCTTTTCAGACCGCGCTGGACAAGGGTGGCGATCAAGTGGACACCTACAACGAAATGGCCATCTGCACCATGGAGTTGGGAGAGCTGACTCAGGCCCGCCGCCTTTTGGAGCGGGCCCTCCGGCTGGACGGAGAAAATACCAAAATTATCTCAAATCTCGGAATTTTGGCCCTCAGGGCTGGAAAACCCGACGAAGCCATCGGATTTTTTGAAACGGTTCTGGAATACGACCCCGATGATCCCGTGGCCCCCAAAATGATCGCACAGATCAAGGCCTCTCCTGAGGCTCATAAGGATACCTAATGCACTCACCAATAGAATTGAAATTTAACGAGAAGATTGAAGCCCGGCTGGTTGACTACCCGATACCCCTGGCGGCCTACCATCTGCTCCGGGACGACCCGGAAATCGCCGCCCTTCAAGATTACTCCAACGTGGTCAGCATCAAACGTTTGGGCTACAACGACCACGGCCCCGTTCATATGCGAAAAGTCACCTACAATGCCGTCAAGATGGCCATTTTTCTCAAAGAGAAAGGAATTCCCCTGAATTTGGAAAAAGAAGAGCTGGGAACCTTCGACGACAGCCTCACCGCTGTGGTGATGGCGGCCTTCTTGCACGACGTCGGCATGACGCTCAGCCGGGCCTTCCATGAAAACACCGGCATCTGGCTGGCCCAGCCCATTTTTGAACGGATACTGCTTCAACTGTACCCTACCTCGCTGGCCAAGCGGGTCATCCTGCGGTCATTGGCCATGGAATGCGTCATGGGGCACATGGCCACGATACCCATCCATTCTTTGGAAGCCGGCCTGATTCTGGTGGCCGACGGCTGCGATATGGAGAAGGGGCGTGCCCGGATTCCCATGATGCTCAGCACCGACGCCAAACTCGGCGACATTCACAAGTACTCGGCCGCTGCGGTCGACAAAGTGAAAATAATCCCCGGCGAGCGGGCCGCCATCCGGATCGAGGTCCATATGACCGAGACCGTGGGGTTCTTCCAGGTGGAGGAAGTGTTGTTTCCCAAGATCAAGGCCAGCCCCGTCAAACCGCTGATTGAGCTCTACGCCTACAAAGATGGGTTGGAGCCGAAATGCTATCTATGACGGGAGCCTACGAGTTTATTGACCGCTTGGTCCGCCAGTTGAAGGAGCGCCGCCAGTGGGCTTCCCGCAACCGGGTTTCGTGTTTCCGGGTCTATGATCGTGAGGATGTCGGGTTCCCGTTTTTGATCGACCTTTATGAAGACCGCCTGGTTTGGTCGGTGCTGACCGAGAATGACGCTGATGAGGTGCCTGAAGACCTGTTTGCCTTAGCCTCGGAGGCAACGGGAATATCGAGGGCCAAGTTTCACATCAAGACACGCCAGAAGCAGCATGGAAAGGAACAGTACACCAAGGTTGCTGAAGACCAGGAAATGCTGGTGGTGCGGGAAGGCGGCTTGAAGTTTCTGGTCAACCTCACCGACTACCTCGACACAGGGCTCTTTTTGGACCACCGGTGGACGCGCAGCTATGTCAGGGACCTGTCGGCCGGGATGAAGGTGCTCAATCTGTTTGCCTATACCGGCAGTTTTACCGTCTATGCGGTGCACGGCGGTGCGTTTGAGACCACCACCCTCGACCTCAGTCAGAACTACCTTGACTGGGCCAAGAAGAATTTGGAGCTCAACGATCTGGCAGGCTCGAGGCACCGGTTTGTCCGGCGTGATGTGATGGAATACCTTCGCACCGAGACCAAACCCCGCTTCGATGTGATAGTCCTGGATCCTCCCACTTTTTCCAATTCGAAGAAGATGGACGGCACCCTGGATATACAGCGCGACCACCCCGAACTGATTACCCGCTGCCTGAAGCTGCTCAACCCCGAAGGGGTTTTGGTGTTCAGCAATAACTTCCAGAAATTCCGGCTCGATACGGCCGCCCTGCCTCCCTGCGGAATCAAGGAAGTGACTTCTTTCACCTTGCCCAAGGATTTCAAGAAGACCGCCCATCGTTCCTGGCTGATTTCTCCGCTGGGGGCACCCGAGCTCACGCTGAAGAAACTGGAATTGTCCTAAGCTTTACTCGTATATTGTTTGTGGAGGCCTCGATGTTCAAAGGACTGACCCAGCGTGCCCAACGGATTCTGACGGTGTTGGCTCAAGAAGAAGCCCGCCGGTTCCATTCCGATCTGCTGCTCCCCGAGCATGTGCTTCTGGCCCTGCTCAAGGATGGTGAGGGAATCGGTTTCAAGGCGCTTCGTTCGCTGAACCTCGATCTGGCTGACCTCCAGGCAGAAATTGAGAAAACCATTCCCCGCAAACCCTCGGGTTTTATTTTGGGCGACGTTCCTCCCTCCAAGCGGGGCAAGAAGATTCTTGAGGAGAGCGCCAACGAGGCCCGCAACTTGGGTCATGAATACATCGGCACCGAACACCTGCTTTTGGCCACTGTGGCCGAACAGGGAAGCGTTGTGGCCACCTACCTGGCAGCCAAAACCGTCACCATCGATATTTTGCGCGACGTGATCAGCGACCTTTCCGGCGGGCATCCCAGCCGCGGAAAAGACGAACGGGTCACCACGGCCAACACCGATGATGCCCGGTGGAAGCGGACGCAGGGCACCAGCATCAAGAAGACAACGCCGACACTCGACGAGTTCAGCCGGGATCTGACGGCCCTTGCTGCCAAGAAGACCCTTGACCCCGTGGTGGGACGCGAGAAAG
>JFJP01020908.1_pt1 | contig 21938 bp, 19 predicted proteins | sample 431651 | NCBI WGS metagenome assembly JFJP01 (sample SAMN02602958, study PRJNA72255) | Microbial mat metagenome, whole genome shotgun sequencing project. | biome: fresh water; feature: sink hole; material: water; isolation source: purple microbial (photo- and chemosynthetic) mats found in...
CGGCAGCGACCCGTTCGGCGGCGGGGTCTACAGCCGGCCATGGAACGTCAGCAGCGATCCGATGCAGCGCGCCACCGACACGATGGACGCGGCCTTCGAGTTCCTGCACAAGCTCGGCGCCCCGTACTGGTGCTTCCACGACCGCGACATCGCCCCGGAAGGCGCCACGGTCAGCGAGAGCGCCGCCAACCTGGCGGCCATCGTGCAGCAGGCCAAGAAGCTGCAGAAGCAGACCGGCGTCAAGCTGCTGTGGGGCACCGCCAACCTCTTCAGCCACGCCCGCTACAGCCACGGCGCCTCGACCAACCCCGATCCGCTGGTCTTCGCCCACGGCTGCGCCCAGGTTCGCCGCGCGCTCGACGCGACTGTCGAACTCGGCGGCACCGGCTACGTCTTCTGGGGTGGCCGCGAAGGCTACAGCATGCTCGGCAACACCGACATGAAGCAGGAACAGGACCAGTTCGCCACGTTCCTCAAGATGGCGCACGAGTACGCCAAGAAGATCGGCTTCAAAGGCCGCTTCTTCATCGAGCCCAAGCCGAAGGAGCCGAGCACCCATCAGTACGACGTGGATGCCGCCACTGTCCTCGGATTCCTCGATGCCCACGGCATCGACTTCGTCGATCTCAACATCGAGAACAACCACGCCACCCTGGCCGGGCACACCTTCGCCCACGACCTCACCGTCGCCAGCCAGGCCGGCCGCCTCGGCAGCCTCGACATCAACCGTGGTAATCCGATGCTCGGCTGGGACACCGACCAGTTCCCCACCGGCGTCGAAGACGCGGTGTGGGCGATGCACATCATCCTCGACCAGGGCGGCCTGAAGTACGGCGGCCTGAACTTCGACGCCAAGGTGCGTCGCGGTTCGTTCGACCTCGAAGACCTCTTCCACGCCCACATCGGTGGCATGGACGCCTTCGCCCGCGCCCTGATCATCGCCGACAAGATGCGCCGGGACGGCTTCCGCTCGAAGCTGCTCGCCAACCGCTATGCCGGTTGGAAGAAGGGCTTCGGAGCCGACGTCATGAAGGGCAAGGCGACTCTCGAGGATGGCGAGGCCTACGCCGTCAAGCAGGGCGAGCCGAAGCGCATTAGCGGACAAGAGGAGCTGTTCGAGAACCGCATGAACCAGTATCTGTTCGACCGCGGACTGCGTTGAACAGCTGTTCGTGATGAACGACGCGGAGGAGCCCATGCTCCTCCGCGTCGTCGTATCCATACCTCGCTAGCAAAGGAGCCTGTCCATGCTCGTCCTCGGCCTCGACTCATCCACCCAGTCCCTCACCGCCGTCGTCCTTGATGCCGCCAGCGGGCGCGTCGTCCACCAGCGGGCGCTGAACTTCGACAAGGATCTGCCGCAATACGGCACGAAGAATGGTGTGCTGCCGAACGCCGATGCGGCGATCGTGCACGCTCCGCCGCTGATGTGGGTGGCCGCCCTTGAGCGCATCCTTGGCGAACTGCGCGACATCGTCGACCTGTCGCAGGTGGTGGCGATCGCCGGCAGCGCGCAGCAGCACGGCTCGGTCTATCTGCGCAACGCCTTTCCAGCGACCCTCTCCGCCCTGAGCGCCGACGCCCCGCTGGTCGATCAACTCGCTGGCGTGTTCACCCGCGCCACCGCGCCGATCTGGATGGACAGCAGCACCGCTGAGGACTGCCGGGCGATCGACGCCGCCCTGGGTGGCTCCTTGGAGACCCAGCGCGTGACCGGCTCGGCCGCCTACGAACGCTTCACCGGCCCGCAGATCCGCCGTTTCGCCCGTACTGAGCCAGCAGCCTGGCAGGCCACCGGGCATGTCCGGCTGGTCTCGTCGTTCCTCGCCTCGCTCCTCGCCGGAAAGCCGGTCGGCACCGACTGGGGCGATGGCAGCGGGATGAACCTCCTCGACCTCGCGGCGAAGCGCTGGCATCAGCCGGCGCTCGATGCGGTGTCGCCCGATCTGGCCCGCCGCCTTGGCGATCCGGTCGAGCCCTGGGCGGTCCAGGGGACCATCGCCCCGGCCCTGGCCAAGCGCTTCGGCTTCGCCCCGAGCTGCCGCATCGTGCCATGGACCGGCGACAATCCGGCCAGCGCCATCGGCCTGGGCCTGGTGCGCGATGGCCATTGCGCCCTGTCGCTGGGTACCAGCGACGTGCTCTTCGCCATCTCTGCCGCCCGTCCGGCGATGCCGCCGGCCGGCCACATCTTCTACTCGCCCACTGGCGACCACATGGCGCTGTTCTGCTTCGCCAACGGCTCGCTCGCCCGCGAGGCGGTCAAGGACGGGCACAAGCTCGACTGGGCCGGCTTCTCGCAGGCCCTCGGCCGCACTGCGCCGGGCAACGGCGGCCGGCTGATGCTGCCGTGGTTCCGTCCCGAGATCGTGCCCAAGGTGCTCAAGCCGGGCGTCGTCCGCGCCAACCTCAAGCCGGGCGACGCTGACGCCGAATGCCGCGCCGTGGTCGAAGGCCAGTTCACTTCGATGCGCCTGCGCGCGAAGGCTGCCGGGATCACACCGCTGGCTCTGCGCGCGACCGGTGGGGCGGCGCAGAACCCTGCCATCCTGCAGATCGCGGCTGACGTGTTCCAGTGCCCAGTGCGGCGCTCCAACGTCACCAACACGGCCGCTCTCGGCGCTGCGGTGCGGGCGGCGCATGCCATCGACCGGATTGCCGGCTGGGATCGCCTGGTGGCCAGCGCCNNNCGAGCCGCGTCGCGATCTGGCGGCCGTGTACCAGCAACTGGCCGACACCTACGCCGAGCTCGAACGCCAGGAACTCGCCGCGCGCGCATGACAAACTGCTGACCGATCTGGTGCGGGAAGCACGCCAGGGGCATGCTAGGACGGCGCCAGCCACCCTGGAGCCCTCCATGCGCCCGATCCTGTCCCTCATCCTCATCGCCCTGACCTGCGCGCCGGCCATTCGTGCCGGTGATGCCGCGCCGCCTGCCCCGGCGCCAACGCCGGCTCCGGCCGTGTCGCAGCCCGGCTCCACCGATGCCGCCCCCGGCAACGGCGACCGCATGCGTCGCATGATCGAACAGAACCCCGAGCTCCAGGGCGTCGACCCCACCACTCCTGAAGGCCAGGAGAAGATCCGTCAGGTCATGCAGAAGCGCATGGAGGCCAATGCCCCGCGCATGCGCGAGCGCCTGGCCGAGAGCCAGGTCGCGGCGCGCCTGGAGACCAAGAAGGCCCTCGCTCTCGGCGACGAGGAATTCGCCGCCATCGAACCGCTGCTGAGCCGGGTCGAGACCCTGCGCCAGCACCGCATGCTGGTCGATCGCAGCGCCTCCGGCCTGGCGATGATGGGCGGCGGTCGTCGCGGCGGCCCCGGCGGCGGTCCTGGTGGTGGCCCCGGCATCATGGATCCGAAGCTGATCCTGGGCGACACCCCGCTTAATCCGACCGCGGTGGAGATCCAGGCGGCGCTCAAGGCGCTCAAGGCGCTGGTCGATGATCCGCAGGCCAATGCCACCGAGACCGACCTTGCCCTGGCCCGCGTGCGCAAGGCGCGTGAAACCTATCAGGAGGCGATGACCAAGGCGCAGGCAGAACTGCGCGCGGTGCTCAGCCGGCGCCAGGAGGCGCTGCTGGTGGATCGCGGTACCCTCGAATGAGCGCACTGGTCGAACGCCTGGGCACCCAGCTCGGGCTTTCGGCCGAGGCCCAGGCCACCATCTCCGGCCGTCTTGCGGCCGGAGTTGGGTTGGCCCAGGCGCTCGGCGAGGTGGTCGAGGAACCGGTCGTGGCGGCAGCGTTGGCCGATGTCCTCGGGCTCGGCCTGGCCATCGTGCCGGCCGATTTCGTTCCCGACCAGACCTGGCTCGCCCGCGTGCCGTTGCGCGTGTGGGCTGCGGCGCATGCGCTGCCGCTGGATCGTGGCGGACCGTTGACCGTGGCGGTGGCAGATCCGCTGGACAGCGCGGCGCTCGATGCGGTGCGCGCCTCAGCCGGCGGCGTCATGCCGGCGGTGGTGGTCGCGCCGCGTGCCCTGCTGCAAGAGGCCCTGCGCGAACATCTCGGGGTCGGCGCCGACACCGTGCAGAGTCTGGTCGAAGGCCGGGGCGATGAGGTATCGACACGCTCGTCGCTTGATGTCGCCGAGGCGGCCGGCGACGCCAGCATCATCCGCCTGGTCAACCAGGTATTGCTCGAAGCCCTCGAGCGGCGTGCCACCGACGTGCATTTCGAACCGTTCGAAGGCCGTTTCGCAGTGCGGTATCGCGTCGATGGTGAGTTGACCGAGGCCCGTCTGCCGGCCGAGGTGCGCCGCCTGCAGGCCGCCATCGTCTCTCGCCTGAAGATCCTCGCCAATCTCGATATCGCCGAGAAGCGCCTGCCGCAGGATGGTCGCATCCAGTTGCGCCTGGGCGGCCGCGACGTCGATGTGCGCGTCAGCATCATCCCGATGCTGCACGGCGAGGCGGCGGTGCTGCGCATCCTCGACCGCTCGGCGGCCCTGGTCGGTCTGTCCGGCACCGGCATGGTCGGCCGCGACCTTGCCCTGTTCGAGCACGCCCTGGCCATGCCGCACGGCATCGTCCTGGTCACCGGACCGACCGGCAGCGGCAAGACCACCTCGCTGTATGCCGGCCTGACCCGCATCAACACGCCCGACCTCAAGATCGTGACGATCGAGGATCCGGTCGAATACCACCTCGATGGCATCAACCAGATCCAGGTCGATACCCGCACCGACCTTCGCCGCCGGTCTGCGTGCCATCCTGCGCCACGACCCCGACGTCGTGCTGATCGGCGAGATCCGCGACCGTGAGACCGCCGAGATAGCGGTGCAGGCCTCGCTGACCGGTCACCTCGTGCTCTCGACCCTGCACACCAACGATGCCCCGGGGGCGATTGCCCGGCTCATCGACATGGGCGTCGAGCCCTATCTCGTCGCCTCGACCCTCGAACTGGTCGTCGCGCAGCGCCTGGTGCGCCTGCTCTGCCCAACCTGCAAACGCGAACAGGACGGTCCGGCACGGGCCGACGCGCTGCTATTGCTGCCTGGCCACGACGGCCCGGTGTTCGATCCGGTCGGCTGCCGTGCCTGCAACGGCACCGGCTATCGAGGACGCAGCGGTCTGTTCGAGAGCATGGCCCTGGGCCAGTCGCTGCGCCATGCCGCCGGCCTACGTACCCCGACGCATGAATTGCGCCGACTGGCCCTCGCCGAGGGCATGACCGGCCTGCGCGCCAGCGGACTAGCCCTGGTCCGCGAAGGGCGCACCGCCCTGGCCGAGGTTCTGCGCAACACCCACGCCGGGACCACGGAGGGCTGATCGTGCCGGCCTTCGTCTACACCGCCCTGGCCGCCGATGGCGGAGAACGCGACGGACGCATCGAGGCTGATGACCAGCCGGCGGCGCAGCGCGCGGTCGAGGCCCTTGGCCTGACTCCGACCTCGCTGCAGGTGGCGGCGCCAGGCGGACTGATGGGTGCACGTGTACCGCAGGCGCAGGTGCTAGCCTTCGCCCGCTCGCTTGGCGGACTGGTGGCTGCCGGCGTTCCACTGTCCCGTGCCCTCACCGTGATCGAACGCGAATCAACGCATCCGGCAGCGCGGGCTGCGTGGGCGGCGGTGCATGCCCAGGTCCGCGACGGGGCGCCGCTGGCTGACGCCCTGGCGGCGCAACCGGGACTGTTCCCACCGGTGTTCATCGCCATGGTCCGCGCGGGCGAGGCCGGTGGCTTCCTCGCCACCGTCCTCGAACAGATCGCCGACTACCTAGAACGCAGCCGAGAACTGCTCGGCCGGGTCGCCACGGCGCTGATCTATCCCGCGCTTCTCGCGGTTGTCGCCAGTTCGGTGGTCACCTTCCTGCTGGTATGGTTCATCCCGCGTTTCGCCACGCTGTTCGCCTCCTTCGACCGCCAGTTGCCGTTGCTCACGCGCATCATCCAGCAGGTCAGCGTGCTGCTGGTCGATTACGGCCCGGTCGCCTTGGCGGCAGTGATCGTGGCCGTGCTCGCCGTCCGTGCCTGGATGCGCACACCCGCCGGGGCGCTGACCTGGGAACGCCTGCTGCTGCGCCTGCCCGGGGTCGGCATGGTCCGCTCGACGCTCGCGCGGGTGCGCTTCTGCCGCATGCTCGGCACGTTGCTGGGGGCCGGCGTACCGCTGATGCAGGCCCTGGGCGTGGCCCGCGAGGCGCTCGGCAGCCAGGTCCTCTCCGCCGCGCTCGCCGACACCACCGAGCAGGTGCGCCAGGGGGCCTCGCTGAGCAGCGCCTTGAGCGGGGCGGGCGCGATGATGCCGCCCGGTGCCCTGGAGGCGATCGCCGTCGCCGAAGGCAGCGGACGGCTGTCACAGGAGCTCCTCCGCCTGGCCGAAGCTGGCGAGAAGGAACTCGACCGCCGCCTGCGCGCCCTGGTCGCCCTCGCCGAACCGCTGCTCCTGCTGATCATGGCAGCCCTCGTCGGCACCATCGTTGTCGGCATGCTTCTTCCCATCTTCGACCTCTGGAGTGCTATTTCATGAGCTTTCAGCTCCAGGGGCTTCGCCCCTACGGTCCTGCGGACCTACCCCCCGGGCTTTGTCGTGGCTTGGTTCCGTCGGGGGGCCTCCGGAACCATGGCGGCATCGGCTTCGCCGATTCTATGCCGCCACCGCCACTCGGCGCCCGCCCCATCGCTGCGCGACGGGGCCTCATTCATGTACAGGATGTTCCTATGCTCACCCGTCGATCCCTCCGTCAGGCCTTCACCATCCTCGAACTCTTGCTCGTGCTGGCGATCCTCGCGGTCCTCGCCGGCATCGTCGCTTCGCGCTTCACTGGGCAGAGCCAGGCGGCCAAGGTCAAGGCTGCGAAGACCCAGTTGGGCAGCCTCAACCTTTCGCTGAACCGGTTTGAGATCGACGTCAAACGCTTCCCGACCTCCAGCGAAGGCCTGCGCGTGCTGGTCGAGAAGCCGAGTGATGGCGCCAAGGACTGGCTTGGCCCGTACCTCGATGGCAACACGATTCCGCTCGACCAGTGGGGCAACGCGTGGAACTACCGCGTTCCCGGCCAGCACCGCCAGGATGGCTTCGACCTGTGGTCGAATGGTCCTGATGGCCGCGAAGGCGGTGGCGACGACATCGCAAACTGGGCCGAGTAGTCCATGACGGCACGCGCCTTCACCCTGCTGGAGCTCATCCTGGTCCTCGCGGTCCTCGGGATACTGGCGTCAGTGGTGGCGGCGCGTCTGTCCGGGTTGCGGGGAACGCAGGGGGTCGAACTGGCGGCGCGTCAGCTTGTCGAGCAGGCGCAGCGCGCCCGTCACCTCGCGATCAGTCGCTCTCTGCCAGTGCGCCTACGCCTCGACCTCGCCACGCCGGCGGTGCAGGTCCAGTTGCTGCGCGATGGCGCGCCCACCGATCCGGCTGATGGCCATGACGCCAGGGTCGTCCTGCGGGGTGGTTCGGAACGCCTGACCTCGACTTTCGTGCGCGACGATGCCGTCGCCATGACCGGCCAGGTGGCCGACATCATGTTCTGGCCGGATGCGCGCAGCGATCCTGCCGGGACCTGGAGCATCGCCACGACCGGACGCAGCGCTGCCGTGCATATCCCTGGCGGACCCCGCCCGGTGACGGTGGCGATCGGCAATGGGACAGTCCATGCCCCGTAGCGGCACGACCCTGATCGAGGCCCTGGTTGCCATCGCCCTGGTCGCCACCGTCCTGCCGGTCGCGCTTGGCGCGGTCAGCGATGGCTCGCAGGCGATCGAGCGCGCCCGGCGCAGCGATCTTGCCGAGCGAGTGGCGCAGACCCGGCTGGCCCGGCTGGTAAGCGACGGCTCGTGGGCGACCTCGGCGACCTCAGGGACGTGCACCGCCGAACTCGACGGCGAGGACGCGGTCGGACTGCGCTGGACCCTGGCGGTGGCGACCTGGCGCGACCCGATGATCCGCGACATCGCCGTGACCGTGACCTGGGGTGAAGGACGACGCGCTGGCAGCGTCACCGCCGAGACCCTGGCCGCCCCGCCGGTGACGGCGCCATGAATCGCGCATTCACCATCCTCGAGGTCATCCTCGCCCTGGCGATCGTCGCCCTGGTCATGGCTGCGCTTGGCCCCGCGCTGATCGGCAGCCTGCGCGCCGAACGCCAGGCCCGCGCCATCCTCGGCCCGCTCATGGATGAGCCGATGGCGATCACCCAGTTGCGCGAGGATCTGCTTGCCGCCCCGCGTCCGGTCGGATCGGTCGCGGTCCCGCTGCTGCTCACCTCGACCCAGGTCGCTGGGCGTCGCGGCGACAGCCTGCAGGTCTTCATCAGTTCACCGATGCCGCTGCATCCGAACCTGGCGTTGCGTGCGCCAGAGGTCGGCCAGGCAGTGGTCACCTGGTCGGCCAAAGCAGCTGATGGCGGACGGGGTCTGGCCTGGACGCGCAGCCGTAAGGCCGATCTGCTCGCCGCTGGAATCACCGCCGATCCGGTCGCCGAGATCATGCTCGATCATCTGGCGATTCTCTCGGTCGAAGCGTATGCCGACGGTGGATTTCTCAGCAGCTACGACAGCAGCACACGCAATGACGTCCTGCCGGCTGCATTGCGCATCAGCTGGGCGCAGCTGCGCGATGATGGCAGCAGTGGGCCGTTGCGGGTGGTGGTGATCGATCTGCCGCAGGTCGCGCTCGATCCGACCCAGAGCGGAGGCGGCGCATGAATCGCGGCGGCTTCGTCTATCTCATGGCCCTGCTCGTCATCCTGGTGGTCGCCGGGATCGCCGTGCTCATGGCCAACAGCGGTGGTCTGCGACTGCGCAACGGAGCCGGAGCGGCTGCGCGGGCGCAAAGCCGCAACGCGGCGCTCGGCGTGCTCCGGGCCGTAGTCAACGACCTCGATACCGCGATGACCGCCGGAAGCCTCCCGACCCTGGTGACAGTGAAGCCGGCGGGGGAGATTGTCGGCGATTGCACCGTTGTCGTCCTCGGCCGAGATCCGGCAGCCGCCACGAGCGTCTTTGCACTCACGGCCGAAGCCGGGCGCCTCGATGTGAATCATGCACCGGCGGAGATTCTCGCCGCCCTGCCTGGGCTCGACGCCGGGATCGCGGCGGCGATCGTCGATTGGCGCGATGCCGATGATACGGTAGGCGAAGGTGGCGCCGAGCGTGGTGATGGCGCCTACGCCGGGGCGAAGATTCCCTATGCGCCACGCAACGCGCCGTTCGAGGCATTGGAGGAACTGCGCCTGGTACGCGGCGTGACCGATGCCATGTGGTTCGGTGAGGATGCCAACCGCAACGGGCGCCTCGACAGCGGCGAGGACGCCAACGGCAATGGCAAGCTCGATCCCGGGCTGGTCGATCTCCTGACCATCGAAAGCCGTGAACCGGCCAACGCTCCCGATGGCACCGCGCGCACCAGCATCACGCGGATGGGCGAACTCAACGCGCGGCCGCGCTGGCTCCCCAGGTCCAGGCCGGAATGCCGTACATCTGCCGACTCGACCTGATTGCCGCGCTGACGCTGCAGGCCGGAGAGGCCGCCTCCCTGTGGCCCTGCCTGATCGGACCGGAAGGCCGGGTCGGCCTGCTCGATGCGCTCTCCTGCCGCGAGGAGACCCTGGTCGCCGTGGTCGGCAAGGACGTGGCCGGGCGCATCATCACCGCCCGGCCACAGGCATCCTCCACGCCCGATCCGGCCTGGCTCGCCACCACCCTGGGGCGAGATCTGGCACGCACGGCTGGCCGGCGGTTGACCTGCGGATCGTACCGCTTCCGCGCCGATCTCGTGGCTGTGCGCCGTGATGGCGCGGGCTGGGCCCGACTCGATGCGCTGATCGATTGCTCGGCCGGACAGGCCCGAGTGGTCGAGATCCATCCCGCCGAGGCGCTCGGCTGGCCGTTGCCCTGGGCGACCCCGGAACGCCTGCGCAGCACCTCCCCGGCTGATGTAGCCGCCTTTCTCGCCTCTGGACAACCGTGATGAAAACAACCCGTTTCCGCCTTGGTGAGATGCCCTCCATCGTGCATTGGGATGGCAGCGCCCTGCATGGCACCGGAATGGCCCGCAGCGTCATCGTCACCGTACCCCTGCGGTTGACCGCGGTTCGTTGCGAACATTTGCCGCCTGCAGCTCCAGCTGCGATCCGTGCTGCCGCCAGGCTGAAAGCCGAACGCGCCTTCGCCGCTCTCGGCCCGGTCGCGATCGATGCGATCATTGCTCCGCCCAGCGCTGGGGCGGCGACCGCCGTACTGTTCGCCCTGCCGCAGAGTGTGCTCAGTGCCATCCGCAACGCTCTGCAACCGCGAGCCCAAACCCTGGTGGCCGTGCGCATCGCCGAACTTGCGGTGCCCGTGCCGGTCGGCGGCGTCGCCATCGCCGGAACGGAAGCATGTCTGGTGGCGGCGAAGGACGGGTGGCTGCAGGGGGTCGCAGCTCTCGGTGCCACCACGGATCCGGGTTTTGCTGATACCCTGGCCCGCGAACGTCTGCGTCTGGGGGTCGATCCTGAGGCGACGGCCCTGGCCGCTCCTGGCGAAGCGCTCGACTTCCTGCATCCGACGATCATGGCGTCCGAGCCGCTGCTGCAGCGCCCAGGCATGCGCATCGGTCTGCTCGTCGCCAGCTTGGCTGTGATCATCCTGATTGCCGGCCTGTTCGCTGTTGGCGACGCCATACAGGCGCGTTCGACGGCCCAGGCCGAAGCGCTCAAGCTACGTCCGTTGGCCAAATCACTGACCGGGCGTCGCGCGGAGTTGGCCGAAGTAGCACCATGGTTTGATGACCGGTCGTCGCCGATCTCCGGTCTGGCCGTGCTGTCGGCCGCCCTGCCGCCCCTGGGCGGGGATGATCAGGTCCGTCTGGTCCGCGTCCGCCAGGTCTCCGGCGAGGATGCCGTAGCCGAGGCGACCGCAGCCGATCGCGGCCAGATGATGGCCTTCCTTGAACGCCTGCGGCGTGATCCCCGAGTTGCCGCCGCAACCATCCGCAGTTCGCGCAACCCATCGAAGGAGGCGAAAACCGTGGTGTTCGAGTTGATCGTACGCCTGGCGGCCGATATCCGGGGAGGCGCCCATGCAGCGTCGTGAACGGATCCTCGCCATCGCCGTCGGTGTGCTGGTTGGCGGATGGCTGCTCGATGGCGCCGTGATCAGCCCGACCTTGGCCTGGTACGACGGCGTGCGCGATGCCGCCAGCACCGCCGAGGCCGAGGTGGCGCAGGCCCAGGCCCTGATCGACCGGCAGGCACGCATCATGGCTGATTGGCGGGCACGCCATGCGGCCGGATTGCTCGACGATGAGGCCAGCGCCCGCTACCGCCTGCAAAGCATCCTCGCTGAGGCCGCCCGCAGCAGCGGCGTCGCCATCGACAGTATCGGTGGCGGACAACTCATCCCGGCTGCCCGCGAAGAGACCTGCGACACTTTGCGCCTGACCGCCTCTGGGCAGGGAGGTCTGGGCCAGATCATGGATTTCATGCGCGTCCTCGCCTCCGCCGGACAGCCGCTGCGCATTGAACGCAGCGAACTGTCCGCCCAGGATCCACGCAAGGATCTGCTCGAACTGTCCCTGACCGTCTCGACCCGCGTGGTCGCGACGGCGGCGCGCAGCGGCCGTAGTGTGCCCGAGGGGACCAGACCATGGCAGCCCGGTCAGGCAGACGCTGCGCCGGGGCTTGCGGTGGTTGCGGCCAAACCGTTCCTGGCTGAACGGCGAGGCGGACGCAGCGTGGTCAGCGACACCGCTCGTCCCGTAACGGTTGCCGCACCTGGCGGCTGGGTCCTGGTCGGCATCGTCACCCGCACTGACCGCAGCATCGCATTCCTGCGCCATCTCGGCGATGGCTCTGAACGTCAACTCGCCACCGGCGAGGAGATCGACGGACGTACCGCCTCAATGATCGATGCTGGCGGCATGATCCTTGGCGAAGGTGACGCAGCCAAGCGCATCACCGTCGGACACGATCTCACTGGTGAAGCGGCGGCCATCGCCACGCCGGTCCGCCGTCCTGCCACACCCGTCACGACCACGCCGGCGGCTGCCGGCACCACCACTCCCATCTCCGATACCGGCCGCGAGGCCATCCTCGAGCGGCTGCGCCAGCAGCGGAACCGCACGCCATGAGCAACCCCATGCATCGCACCGTCTCCCCGTTCCTGCTCCTCCTCGCCCTGGCCGTGCCACTGACGGCCGAGGATGCAACACCGCCAGCGCCGCCGCCGCCGGTACCTCCAGCTGAGGTCGTCGATGGCGCGCGCTTTACCATGGAGTTCCGCGGTGCCCGCCTCGGCCAGGTCCTCGACTATCTCTCGAAGCAGGCCGGCTTCGTCATCGCCAATCCAGTTGAGCTGGCCCAGCCGTTGACCCTGGTCGCGCTGACCCCGCTGACCCCGGCCGAAGCGGTCGATGCGCTCAACGGCGTGCTCGTCAGCCAGGGCTATGCCGCGATCGTGCGCGGTCGCACCCTGCACATCGTGCCACTGCCCAGCGCTCGCCAGCAGGGACTGCCAGTTGAGTTCGGAGCCGATCCCAAACGCATCCCCGACACCGACCGCATGGTCACGCAGATCATCCCGGTGCAGTTCGCGACGGTGAAGGATCTCGCCGACAACCTGACCCCGCTGCTCAATACCGCCACCGCGACGATGGCGGCGAATGAGAGCAGCAACACCCTGATCCTCACCGACACCCAGGCCAACATCCGGCGCATCGCGGCCATCGTCCAGGCGATCGACGCCTCGGTCAGCGGCGAGCAGCAGGTGCGCGTCTTCAATCTCGCCTACGCCGACGCGGCGACGGCGGCGCAGGTCATTACCGACCTCTACACCAGCAAGCAGGGCGGAAGCCGCAATTCCCAGCAGCAGAATCCGTTCGCCCAGATGTTCGGCGGACGTAGCGGACAGCAGGGTGGACAGCAGGCGCAGGCGGGGACCCCGGGGGCGGCGACCAGCCGGTCGGGCGAAGTTACGGCCGCCGCCGACAGCGGCACCAACAGCGTGGTCATCCGCGCCTCGTCGGCGACCATGACAGTCCTGGCCCAGGTCGTCGCCCAGCTCGATGTCGACACCTCGACCCGTGATGGTGTGCTGCTCTACCGCGTGCGTAATGGCAAGGCCGCCGACCTGGCGACGACGCTGACCTCGCTGTTTGCCAGCGCCCAGACCAGCTCCACCGCCAACCGCACGGCCACGGCGCAGAACCGCACCGTGCCCGGCCAGCAGGCTGCCTCGTCCGCGTCCAGTTCGTCGCTCGATCTGTCCGGTCAGGTCAAGGTGGTTGCCGACACTACCAGCAACTCCGTCCTGATCCTCTCTGCAGAACGGAATTTCGAACGCCTGCGCAAGCTGCTCAACGACATCGACCAGCCGATGCGCCAGGTTTTGGTGCGCGTCCTGGTGGCCGAGGTCACGGCCGAAAAGGGACTCGACCTGGGAGTCGAATTACAGGGCTACAACCCGTCCGACGCCACCGGCAGTTCGCGGGTGTTCAGCGCCTTCAACATCTTCGATTCGACCCTGGGCATGAACGGCTACCTGCTGCAAACCGCTGATTTCCGCGCCGCCATCAGGGCTTTATCGTCCGACACCCGTTTCGACGTACTGTCACGGCCGTACATCCTGACCACCGACAACCTGCAGGCGACGGTCAACGTCAGCCAGGAGGTCCCGGTGATCAACGGCTCGCGTACCGACGCCAACAACAACCTCACCACCACATTCGACCGCCGCGACGTCGGCATCATCCTGACCGTGACCCCGCAGATCAATTCCGAGGGCCGGGTCGTCCTCGACGTCAGCCAAGAGCTGTCTGCCCTGGCCGACGCCGGCATTCCGATCGCGAAGGATGTCCAGGCGCCGATCATCAACAAACGCACCATGAGCACGCGGGTGGTGGTCGAGAACGGCCAGACCGCCGTGGTCGGCGGACTGGTCCACGACAAGCTCACTGAGACCGTGCGCAAAGTCCCGCTGCTCGGCGACATCCCGTTGCTCGGCTGGTTGTTCCGCCGCACTGTCCGCACGCAGTCGCAGACCGAACTGCTTGTATTCCTCACCCCGCAGGTCGTCGCCAAGCCCGAGGATCTCGCCGATCTTGGCCGCCAACTACGCAGTGAAATGCAGCGGCTCGATGCCGCAGTCGAGGGTGGCCTGCTGCAGCGTCATCTCGATCAGCTCATGTCGTTGAAGCCCGGTGAGCCGCTGCCGCCGCCGATCCCGACGGAGGCCAAGTGATGTACCGTTTCCTGCTCGTCTGCCTCTGTCTACTCCCGCTCGTCGCCTGCATTGACGAGTCGCGTGAACGCCAGCACGTCGCCCAGGAATCACCCTGGCCGGAGGAATCGGCCCCCGAGGCTCTTCGCGTGCTCGCCGACGACCTCGGCGCCTTCCAGGCCGCCACCAGCAAGATGCCGCTGAATCTGGCCCAGATTGACGGTTCCGGGGTCGCTAGCGGCGGCCCGTATGCCGCCATGGCCTACGCCTACCATCCCACCGGCATCGGCGTATTGCGCGATGGGTGGCGCGTGCTGGTTGCCGACGACCGGGTGCGCACCGCCGACCACGTCTGGTGCATCGTCCGCCCGCCCGTGCGGGTCAGCGGTACTCCGACCTTGCGCATCGTCCTGGTCCCGGTGATCGAACTGCGCAATGCTGCAGCGGCGGCCGGAGGTCGCTAGCCAGCGGTGGATCGGCTGCCGTTCAGCCCATCGCGATATACGCGACGCTTTCCAGATCGAAGCGGGCGCCATCGACAGCGGCGCGTAGAGCGGCAACCTGGCGCTGCTCCTCCGCCGCCTCGTTGGTTGCCCGCTTCGCCTCGGCGTGCTGTTCACCGAGTCGAGCGACTGCGGAGGCGGCGGTGGCCAGGGCCGCTTCCAGACCAGGCACCAGGCGCGTATCAAGTGCGGCGCGCAGCGCATTGCGATCATCGTCAAGCCGGGCGGCCACCTGCGTCAGGACGGTGGCACCGGCGCGACGGACCTCGTCCTGCCAAGCGGTCACTTTGGCCGCCTCGCCTGCCAGCAGGGCCCGGGTCCAGCGTTCGCGGTTGATGCCCCGGCTCAGGGTGCTGTCGCCGGCTTTGGCCGAGAATGGTGCGGCAAGTCGGGCAAGGACCGCGGGATCCTCTTCCGCGCTGCCGTCGCTACGGGCGCAGACGGTCAAACGCAACGGTGGCGCGGCGACGAACAGCCGTCGGAGGATTTCGAGGCGCAAGCCTGCCGCCATCAGCGGCGTGTAATCGGGCACCAGGCAGAATACCGCGCGCAGACCGGTCCAAGGTGGCGTTCCGGTGGGCGCCGTCCGTTTCCACGCGCTGGCGCGGCACCACCGCGCCGAGGCGGCATCATCGATCAGCCGGTCGATCAGGCGGTTGCCGATACCGAGGAAGGCGAGTTGGGGATTGGCCAAGGCGGTGTCACGGTCGAACACGCCGAGCAGAGGGGTATCGAGGAAGCGGGTACGCAATTTCCACGCGCAGGGGGACTCCTCTTCGCGCCGGACTTCGCCGCCCATGCCACGGATCCAACGCATCACGGAGCCGGCCGGGGCTTCGGCCGCATTCACCGCCGCGCTATCGCGACCGGCTTCGGCGTAGGTCGCCGCATCGGCGTGGAAGCAGTCGTCCTCGCGCCGGTCACGGGCATCGCGTTCATTCCTCACCAGTTTGAGGCACGCCGGGATCACCGCGCGCACCCCGGCGCCGCCTTCGCTCAGGGCCGCGGCCAGGGCGGTGCTTTCAATGGCATCGCTGATGAACTCAAGGCCGGAGGTGCTGGAGGAGAAGACGCCGACCGCCTGGTCGAGTAGTTCGCCCCAGGCCGTATCGACCGCCTCGGGCGATTCCGGGGCAAGGATCCAGCTTGGAATGTCGCCATCGCGGCCGAGCCGGTCGACACGGCCGATGCGCTGTTCGACCGCTGCCAACGACCACGGCAGGTCGTGGTGCACCACCACCGATACGAACTGGAAGTTGCGGCCCTCGCCGCCGAGTGGATCGCAGACCAGCAGGGGGCAACGGTCATCGCTGCGGAAGCGGCGTACGGCCTCTTCGCGTGCGACCGTCTCCTGATGGGCGCCGAAGGTCTCCACGGCGAATTCACCGAATTCCTCGGCAAGCACTGCCGCCAGGGGTTTCACCGCCAATCCATGGCTGGTGAAGATGAGGACCTTCTCCTGCGGATGATCGTGCCAGAACAGCTTCAACTGGGCAATCAGCGCCAGCATGCGCGCTGTCGGCTTTTCCTCCTTCTGGCGGTGCCACGCTCCGACCGCCTCCTGCAGCGGGCGCAGGACCTCCTCCTCTACCTTGGGATCGGCATGGCAGGCGGCGCTGATCGCGACGTGGCTGGCGATCTCATTCTCGGACAGGTCGGAACGCAGGACCTGGGCGAGGGTTTCGTTGCGCCCGGCTCGGGCGCGATAATTGGCAAAATCCCCCGGCGAGGCGAGCACCGCGGCGCGCATCGCCAGCATGCGTTCGAGCACCAGCGGATGGGCGCTCAGGGCGAGTTCGACCTGGGTGAGCCAATGCGCCAGCCGCGGCGGGCCGGCGGTAGATCACATGGGCGCTGCGCACGGCCCGCTCCGTCGCATCAGGTTTGTAGCTGATGAAGGTCCGGCTGCGCGTGGTCGGGGCGATCGCGGCAATGCCGCTTTCGCTGGCCAGGCGGGCGAGGACCTGACGGCGGTTGCGGATCACCCGGCGGTCGAGTTGGAGATGCTCGCGGACATAGGCGATCAATCCTTCGCGGGCGGCCGGATCGCCCGCCATGGCTTTGGCCCGCGTCGCCAGGATCTGATCACCAGGCAGCAGGGTCTGCCATTCGCCGGCCAGGGCGGCAAGATCCCCGGTTGCAGCAAGCGTCCGGGCAAGCAACGCGACCACCTGGTCGTGGGCTGCGAGCCGGCTGGCGAATGCGGCGCCATCGCCGAGCTGCCAGACCTGCGGTTGCAGCAGGCTGAGCAGGGCGAGATAGGCGTCGGCGTGCTGGCGGGCCGGGGTGGCCGACAATAGCAGCACGTGCGGGGTGCTCTTGCTGAGCACCGCCACGCGGTTGAACAAGGCGCCGCCGGGCTGCATGCGGTGGCATTCATCGACCACCACGACATCCCAGCGCGAGGTCGCCAGGCGTAGCGCGGCGGTGCCGCCCAGCTCCTCGACTGCCCGGCTGGAGGCGAGCACGAACTGCTCGCCTTCCCAGGGATTGCCCGGATAGGTGCGCAGCCGCTCGTTGTCGAGCATGAGGTAGTTCTGGCCGCCGAAGCGCACATGCAGCTCAAGGAACCACTGGCTGATCAGCGCCCCGGGGACGATGACGAGCACGCGCAGGGTCGGCTTGATCGCCAACAGCGACTGGATGATCAGGCCGGCCTCGATGGTCTTGCCCAGCCCGACCTCGTCGGCGAGGAGGAAGCGTACCTGGCGGTCATCGAGCGCCCGTCGCGCGACCAGCAACTGGTGCGGCAGCGGGATGACCCGCGCCGCCGCCAGGCCGACCACGCCATTGGTGATGCCCCAGGCGGCATCGCGCCAAGCCAGCAGCTCTTCGCGCGCCGCCATGGTCTGGGCGCTCCACGGCTCGGGCGCCATGGCGCTGCCAGCCTTGGCGAAGAGCGGACGCAGATCGTTGAACTGCGCGGTGACGAGCTGCTCGAGCGGATCCTCGGGCAGCTTGACCGCGGTTATGGCATCTTCGCGCACCGCGATCTCGACGTCGTCATCGCCACGCAGGCCATAGACCAGCAGGCCGCTGACCTTGTCGTTCTGCAACCGGCGTGCGGTGATCATCCCGCCGACCTCGCCGCTGGCGATGGTCGCCACCACCCGCGTGGAGGGGAGCAGGGCGTAGCGCAGCACCAGGCGCGACTCCTGGGTCATCGACGCCCCGCTGGCGAGGAATCTGATCACGCTGTAGCCGCCGCGCACCTCGAGCAGCCGGGCGAGCCCCTCGGCCTGCAGTTCTGGGACGGCGACAAGGGAACCAATAGTCATGCGGGAGGGCATGATCGGCTATGCGGAGCCCGACGTAAACGGCAATCCTCGGACAGGTCTGGACCACGGATAGTGGTGCTTGCGAAATACGCGCATACAATTGCGCATTTGGAGATAGCGGGTCGATTGAAATTGGGCAGATCGCTTGACCTGAGCCTTCCGGAAGCAGATCATGCATGTTATGCAGAACGAGCCGCAACCAGCTTCTTCCCGCCCAGGAACCGAGGGCGAGGCGATGCCGAATGAAGCGGCAACCAACCAGCCGACTCAGGTCCGCCGCTCTTGCAGATGGTCCGCCATAGGCTGGGTGGTACTGGGCATTCTCCTGGCCACTGGTGCAGTTGCGGCCCAACGTTCCTTCCGCGCAGCGCCGAGCGAGCCTACCTGGGGTACGCCCATCGCTCTGGAGCGATTCGATGACGCGAGTTGGCGCAGCCGTTGGCAGTCCGACGGAGATGCAAACTGGGAAGTGCGCGATGGCCGGCTGGTCTCCACCGCAGCAAATCGTGCCCTACTGATCTATCGGCAGCGGCTCACCCCACCGGTGGCGATCGAATACACCGGTCAGATACAGCCAGGATCCCGAGCCTGCGACCTGTCGGTGTGGTGGACGGAGCGCGAGGGGGTGCTTGCCGATCCGGCGAAATTCGAAGTTGGCGCACGCAGTTGGCAGGTCCAGGCGGGTGCCTTTGAAAACCAGTTCTGCGCCATCTTCCGCAATCCGGGAGAGCAGCGCATGGCCTATAATCCGGTCCGGCTCGTTCCGGGGCGGGATTACCGTTTCCGCGTCGTCATCGAGGGAGAGGAGATTTCGATGGCCATCGATGGCGTTGAGATCATGCGCTATCGCGACCGCTTTCCGACCACCTCCGGCTACCTTGCCCTGTACGGCTACTTTCCAGGAAAAGCCTTTGATGACGTGACCCTGTGGCGGAAAAACCGCACCGGGTTGGTGCCGGCCACGGCGATGGGTGACGCTCTGCTCGGTTTTGGCCACTTCAACGATGCCGCTGCGTCTTACGCCCGGGTGGCTGAGGCTGGTGGCGCTGAAAGCCAGCAAGCCTTGTTCCGCAAAGGACTGGCCGAGCGGCGGGCAGGACGCAGCGACCTCTCCCGGGAGACCTGGTCCACGCTGACAGATCCGGACCTCAGCCAGGCAGCAGACGCCTTGCGCCTTGAGGATCTCTTCAACACGGGACAGCACGAGTTGTTCCTGGAACGGTTGGTGACGATCTGGCAGCGCCATCCTGCCGGGCATGATGATCTGCGGCAGCAATGGCAGCAGGCTGTCACTCGTCTGGTCGCCATACCAACGACTGAGCCCAAAATCCTGGAACGCTATCTTTCGACACGCGACCAATTATTCCGCGATGACCCCATCTCTGCCTACGAGATGACTTCCGGATTCTTGCTCCTGGAACGATTTGATGATATTTTGCGCTCGTATCCCAATGAACGCAAGGCTTACGCCTCGGCCCTGCTCTGCCTGGGCCGGCTTGATGAAGCGGAACGTCTGCCGTGGCTGACTCCTGCCAATCGCATTTCCATCCGCTTCATCCGCGGCGACTACGCCGGTGTGTTGCAGGAGACTGATGCCTATCCAAGCCAGCGTGCCGTTATTCTATGCAAAATGTCACGTGCCAGCGAGGTGAACTGGGCCGACGGCCGCTTCCATCCGGCCATGCTGCATCTGGGACGGGCAAGCGAGTTGCTGGTATTCAGGCCGTTATCCGCAGGCTTCGCCCGGGATGCTTTGCTTGCTGCGGGTCGTTGGGAAGAAGCTGCTGGGCCCGGCTTGCCGGACATTCCAGGCAGCGGCAACGACTGGCGCGCCCTTGCCATGCTTGGCCGGATTGATGAGGCCGAGCGTGCCTATGATCGGCCGTTGCCTTGGGAACGGCTGATGCGTGCGTACGAGACCGGCGACAAGCAGGCTATCGCCGTGTTGCGTCCAACGATCACCTGGCCGCGCAACCTGGCCACCAACAGCTTCTGGTTCGCCGGACTAGCCATCGCACCGATGATCGACCGTCTGTCCGGTGAGCGTAGTGCGTTGGAAACCTCGCTGCGTCGGGCGGTGAAGGAGTGGGGCCAGGTGTTTGGCAAGCGCGCCTGGTTCCTGGCGCGAGCCGCCCTTGGTGAAGCCACCGATGAGGAGGTGCTGAACATGCCGGCGCGTTCGGAAGCCCAAGCCTGGCTGAGCCTGGGTCAGGCGTTGCGTCAGGAAATGGCGGATCGACCTGCAGAGGCCCTGCTCCACTACAAGGCCTTCAAAGCCCTGCCGCTGCAGGCCCGTCTGCTCGACAACAACACCTTCGACACCCAGGTCGAGGATTTCGTGCAATGGCGTCTACGCGCCCTGGATCGCTGATCATGATCAGCCGGCCATGGATGATCGGGCTAGCCTTGGCTGCATTGGCCGTGGTCGGGTACCGGGTTGTCGCCAGCACCTTTGATCAGGATCCAGCACGGATGGCGCTACAAGAGCACCTACGGATGCCTGAAGGCACTGATGCGTTGTACCCCAAGTTGACGATGATCCTGCGCTCCCGGGCCTGGATCAGGGGGTCTCCCGAGCAACCCGACGGCATCGCGTCCTTCGTCAAGCTGCCCGATGTCGCCTTTGCTGCTGAACGCACCCTGGCCGAGCGGGAGCTCCGGCCGGCGATTTCCCGCATCGTCGGAAAGGTCTGGGATGCCAAGCTCCAGGGCTGGAGCGCGGCAGATGGTCAATCCGTGCCGCTGGCCCAGATACTTGAAATGCTTGAATCCGTAGCGCAGACCCCGTCAGACGCGCATATGATCCTGGATCTCCTGACCGGTCTGTCATCACCGGCTGCCACCCCGATCGTCGCCCGTCTGATGCGAGGGGATCTGCCAAAGCAGATCCGATTCCGTCCATTCAAGGGCGTGCGCGGCGTGCTCCTGCGCAACGTCGGCAGCCCGCCATATCGTGAGGCGGAACGCAGCTACGAAGGATGTCTGGTCAGCTTCGAGGGGCCAGGCTGGCCGACGGAATGGAGGATCGGCCAGTTGAACGCCGTCGGCCTTTGATCGCGGCCGGATCTATTTCTTCCGCTTGTTTCCGCGTACGCTCGCTTCGATCCACGCTTCCGGCTCTTCAGGCAGGGCAAAGTCGAAGTAGCGCGCTGCGTTGCGATAGCTGACATCGCGCACCAGGCCACCGACCAGCTTCATGTCGCGGGGCAGCAGGCCGTTCTCGATGTCCTGGCCAAGCAGGTCGCAGAGGGTGCGGCGGAAGTACTCGTGTCGGCTGTAGGAGAGGAAGCTGCGGCTATCGGTGAGCATGCCGACGAAGCGCGAGAGCAGACCCAGATTGGAGAGCGCGTTGAGTTGCTTCTCCATGCCGTCCTTCTGGTCGAGGAACCACCACGCAGAGCCGAGTTGGATCTTCCCGGGCGTGCTGCCGTCCTGGAAGTTCCCGAGCATGGTGCCGAGCACTTCGTTGTCGCGCGGGTTGAGGTTGTAGAGGATGGTCTTGGCGAGTTGATCGGTCTGGTCGAGGCGGTCGAGCAGCTTCGATAGCGGCTTGGCGAAATTGGCGTCGCCGATCGAATCGAAGCCTGTATCCGGTCCAAGCAGCTTCATCATCCGGGAACTGTTGTTGCGGATCGCGCCGAGGTGGAACTGCTGCACCCAACCGCGGGCATGGTCCATGCGGCCCCACTCGACCAGGATCCAGCTCTTGAAGGCTGCCGCCTCCTCAGGCGTCACCTGCTTGCCATCACGCGCCTTGGCGAAGATCTGGCGCACCTGCGCTTCGCTGTAGTCGTCGGCCCATACCGTCTCGAGGCCGTGATCGGAAAGACGGCAGCCGGCGGCGTGGAAGGCGTCATGACGACGGCGCAGCGCCACCAGGTAGGCGTCGATATCCTTGACCTCGGTGTTGGCCGCAGCGCCCAGCCGGTCGAGCCAGGCGTTGAAGGCCACGGGATCCTCGATCGCCATGCCCTTGTCCGGGCGCCAGGTCGGCCGCATCTGCACATGCCAGCCAGAGC
>JFJP01037849.1_pt1 | contig 21930 bp, 14 predicted proteins | sample 431651 | NCBI WGS metagenome assembly JFJP01 (sample SAMN02602958, study PRJNA72255) | Microbial mat metagenome, whole genome shotgun sequencing project. | biome: fresh water; feature: sink hole; material: water; isolation source: purple microbial (photo- and chemosynthetic) mats found in...
CAGTATTTCCTGTAAAAAGTATGTTTTCAGAATGCATGTTATCCCGTCAGAGTATTAACCTTTTCTCAGCTGCTTTTTCACAACTATTGTATTATATTCAAATCAGCGGAGATTTTATTTTGAAAATTTCACCATTTCATTAACCATAAATCAATCACACCTAAATCCAACGCAATGAAAAAAATCGTTTTGGCAGCAGGCTTATCCTTGCTGATGCTGTGTTCGTTCAGCCAGGGGAATGTACACTGGATGCGCTATTCTGCTATTTCACCTGACGGAACCAATATCTTGTTTTCATACATGGGTGATATCTATGTTGTTCCATCAACCGGCGGAGCAGCTACCCCTCTCACTCTTGGTGAATCGTATGAGTTTACACCGGTCTGGAGTCACGATGGGAAGTCGATAGCCTTTGCATCCGACCGTTACGGAAATTTTGATGTTTTTGTTATGCCTGCCAGAGGAGGAGAGGCTAAAAGGCTGACCACTCATTCCACATCCGAAGTCCCAAGCAGTTTTTCGGCAGATGATAAGGCTGTTTACTTTTCATCCAGCCGCCAGGATCTGGCTTCAAATGCTCAGTTTCCATCCGGAGTAATGTCGGAGTTATACAGTGTGCCAATTAATGGAGGAAAAGTTACCCAAGTGCTTACCAGCCCGGCAATGGATGCAACAGTAAGTCAGGACGGAACTAAATTGATATTCCACGACCGGAAAGGATATGAAAACAACTGGCGGAAGCACCACACTTCGTCTGTTACCCGCGACATCTGGACCTACGAATTCAGTACCGGGAAATTCGCCCGGATAACAACATTTAATGGTGAAGACCGTAATCCTGTATTCGATGCGAACGGCAATGATTTTTATTACCTGAGTGAGCAACCTAACTCCTTTAATGTATATAAAAGTTCCCTTTCCGATCCGACAAAAATCGTTGCACTGACAAACCTTGATAAGCATCCGGTACGCTTTCTCACCCGGGCAAATAACAACACACTTTGTTTTGGTTACGATGGAGATATTTATACGTTGCAGCCGGGAGGAACTCCAAAGAAATTGAATATTACCATAAATGCTGATGGCCGTAAAGGGATAGATAAAATAATCCCTGTAAATTCAGATTTTACAGGATTGAAACTATCGCCAAACGGCAAGGAATATGCCTATGTTTTCAGAGGCGAAATTTTTGTTTCGAGCATTGAAGGTGGAATTACCAAACGAATCACCAATACCCCATGGCAGGAACGATCGGTGGATTTTAGTTCTGATGGCCGTTCCCTGGTTTTTGCCGCTGAGAAAAACCAAAACTGGAACATTTATAAAGTCACAATCAGCCGGAAAGAAGAGCCATACTTTTATGTGTCCACAGTCCTGAAAGAAGATGAGGTGGTTACCACTTCTGCCGAGGAATTCCAACCCCGGTTTTCGCCTGATGCAAAAGAGGTCGCATACCTCGAAAACCGTGTTACGCTTAAAGTGATCAACCTGGAAACGAAACAATCGCGAACCATTCTGCCTGCCGATAAAAACTATTCCTATGCGGATGGAGACCAGTATTATCAATGGTCACCTGATGGGAAATGGTTCCTGGTACAGTTTGGATATCCTGCCCGGATATTTAATCCGGAAGTGGGGCTGGTATCAGCCGATGGCAAAAGCGAAGTAATTGACCTTACACTGAGTGGTTATGATGATGTGATGCCCAAATGGTCGCCCGACGGGAAAATGATGATATGGTACTCTAACCGACAGGGAACACTACAACAGGGAGGTGGAATTTCAAGTGGCGATATTTATGGCATGTTTTTCTCAAAAGAAGCTTTCGACCGCTTTAAGCTTACAAAAGAAGAATTCTCACTGCTGAAGGAACAGGAAGACAAGAAGAAGAAAGACGATGAAAAGGAGAAAAAAGAAAAGGAATCAGTCCAAAGCAAAAAAGCCCGCGATACAAAAAAGAAAGAAGATGTAAAAGAAACCGAAAAGGACTCTACAAAAGTAGATGTGATTATTGATTGGGACAACCTAACTGAGCGCAAACTTCGCCTTACTACTCAAACATCCATGTTAAATGATGCAGTGCTGTCGAAAGATGGAGCGAAATTGTATTTCCTTACCTCATTTGATAAAGGCTATGACCTTTGGGTGACAGAAACACGGACAAAGGAAACCAAACAGCTGAAAAAACTTGGAGTTAAAAACGCTGAAGATCTGCAGCTTTCCAGCGATGGCAAGTTCCTTATCTTCCTGGCCGAAGGCAAACCAATGAAAGTAACTGTTGACAAAGGAGAGTCAGATACTGAGGATAAATCAGATAACCTTAAAACAAGCGGGGAGATCATTCTGAAGGCTGCCGAAGAGAGGGCTTATATATTTGATCATGCATGGCGCCAGTTTAAACAAAAGTTTTATCTGGAAGGATTGCACGGCACCGACTGGGATTTCTATTATAAAGAGTACCGGAAATTTTTGCCTTATATCAACAACAATTATGATTTTGCTGAGATGCTGAGCGAAATGCTGGGTGAAGTAAATGCATCGCATACCGGTAGTGGATACAGGGCTGCAATGCCTGAATCGGATAATACCGCATCGCTGGGATTGCTGTATAACTATGCATATAAAGGGGACGGCCTGCAGGTTGCTGAACTGATGGAAGGTGGACCTCTCGATAAAGCATCATCGAAAATCAGGACTGGAAATGTTATCGAAAAACTCGATGGACAAGCTATTGCCGACAGCATTGACTTTTATCAGATGCTGAATCGTAAAGAGGGAAAGCTTACGCTTATTTCGGTATTTGATCCTGCAACACAAAAACGATGGGAGGAAACGGTAAAACCTATAAGCCTGGGTGAAGAAAACGAATTACTGTATAAGCGATGGGTAAAAAACCGGCGCCTGGAGACAGAGAAATTGTCAGGGGGCAAAATTGGCTATATACACGTGCGGGCCATGAATGATGCCAGCATGCGTACCGTATTCGAAGAAGCCTTAGGCCGTAATCTCAATAAAGATGCAATTATTATTGATACCCGTTTTAATGGAGGAGGTAACATCCACGAACCATTGTCCGATTTCCTGAGCGGGAAAAAGTATATCGACATCATCCCGCATGGCCAGTATGTTGGTTCAGAACCTTATGACAAATGGGTAAAACCTTCGATTGTGATTATGGGTGAAGCTAATTATTCCGATGCTCACCTGTTTCCGGTTGCTTACCAGCTTAAACAAACCGGGAAAACACTGGGTATGCCTGTACCGGGAACCGGAACTTTTGTATGGTGGGAAACACAGATAGATCCTACACTTTATTTCGGTATCCCAATGGGTGGCTGGCGTATGCCCGACGGTAATTTTTGCGAAAATACTCAGTTAGAACCCGACATTAAAGTAGCTGTAGAACCGGATGTGCTGGCTACCGGTCGCGATCAACAGATAGAAGCAGCAGTAAAGGAGTTGATGAAGAAATAGTTTTTTAGTCTGAATTTTCGACAGGAATCAAAGCATCTTAAAAAGGAGGTCATTTTCGGCCTCTTTTTTTAGCCTTTTTACGCTTTGCCGGCATTAAGGATAAATTCCAATAAGCTGTTCGCATTTTCTTATAGCGCAAAAAATTGTAAGTTTGTCCATTAACTAAAAAAGACTCTTAAACACTCGTCCCGGCATTCGTTTACAAATTCAAGACAAATCTGATTTTCGCAAATGACACTCTTCCTGATTCTGATTTCGACTTTAATTGTAGTGGTTTCCATTATTTTTTCGATATACACTTCCGTAAATTCAGGCGCTTCGAAATTTGAGCGGTGGTTTGAAAAAATATTCGACAATAAGCAGGACTGAAATCCTGTCCGGGAGATTTAAGTATTGGGATCATTGAACTCCATGCTTTTAATCCGACCATAAATATAAATTTCCCAATTTGGAGCAATTAAAGCGATTAAAAAAGAAATCAGAAAAACACTTTATCCCTTACTGGTTACTTCCCTTTTTTTAAACTGAAGATTAATTGGTTAACTTTGTTAGAAATGGATCTGTTGTTTCGCGGGACCAATCAAACCAACATTATGAAAAAAATTAACCTTACCAGCAATTTCGGATTGTCGCGGATAGTACACGGACAAATGCGAATGGGCGACTGGAAAATGTCGAACCAGGAATTATCAGTATTTATGGAAGAGCTGGTCGAACTGGGTGTAACCTCATTTGACCATGCAGATATTTATGGGAATTACGGCTGTGAAGCCATGTTGGGCGAAGTTCTGAACCTAAACAAAGGCCTCAGGAACAGGATAGAGATCATTACCAAATGTGGCATCAAACTGGTTTCTGACAAATTCCCTGGTCGAAACATCAAATACTATGATTATAGTTATGATCACATTGTAACTTCTGTAAATAATTCCCTGAAAAACCTCCGGACTGATCATGTTGACCTGCTCCTGTTGCACCGGCCGGCTCCGTTTTTCGATCCCGAAATTGTGGCAAAAGCATTTTCAGTCCTGAAGAAAGAAGGGAAAGTTTTGCATTTCGGGGTTTCAAACTTTACTCCGGGCCAGTATGAAATGTTGAGTAAATTTACCGATGAAAAACTTGTGACCAACCAGGTTGAGATCTCTCCATACCACCTTGAGCATTTTGAAAACGGGAACATGGATTTCTTTCTGAAGGAAAATATTAAACCAATGGCATGGTCACCCCTGGCTGCCGGAAAACTTCTGAATCCGCACGATGAAAAAGGCCCCAGGATATTGCGTGCCCTCACACAAGTGGCCGAAGAACTGAATATTACACCGGTTGACAAAGTTATCTACGCATGGCTGCTCAAACACCCTGTTACAATGATGCCGGTAGTGGGCACCGGAAAAATAGACCGTATCAAATCAGCCGTAAATGCATTAAAAATTGACATGTCACTGGAGCACTGGTATAAAATCTATATCGCCGCATTGGGCAAAGAGTTGCCATAGGTTGTAATGATAATTTTAATCCGTTTGTAAAAACTTAGTCTGCTGAAACCCTCATTTCTACAAAGAACTGACATAAAAGTTATAGGATTATCGACTGTTCGTTTTTTTAATTTCAGGAACTATTCAGTCTGCACAAAAAGTATTTTTTTTGCTACAGACTTGTAGGGATCAAAGCCGAACTATTTCACAGATGTTCAATCACCCGATTTTGGATATTACAGTATCCCGGCGAAAATCCTGATAAACACTTGGTCACTGCTAATTGGAAAGTTCGCCTTCTGAAGGTTTGTATTTGAACCGGAGAAGTGTGGGTGGTTTTTTCTTTCCTTCATTCGAAATATACATATCTCCGTTTTTCATAAAGGTGATTCCTTCTGGTTGATTAAATAAACCGGGATTTAGCCTTTCCATATATTCAATTTCATTATTCATATTTAAGGCAACCAAAAGTTTATCCACCGACGATAACATAAATAACCTGCCTGTTATTGGATGTATTGCAATGTCGGAAATCAGAAATTTGATATCCGGTTCCTTTTTCTTGCCTTTTTTCTTTTCCTTCATAGGCACTTTAATATTATTTTCAAGGGCAAAGCTTTCGATTACCGAAAGATCGATGCTAAATACAGGTGCAGTTATGAGCGTTTTTGATATAAGATCAAATCCATATATAAACCGTTTGTCTTTATTTCCCGAGTCTTTTCCGGGAGTCTCTTTTGGCGTGATTAAGAGCCTGTTATTTCTTTCATCATAACAAATGCCTTCATTATCTTTCAACGGGATTCCTGTTGTATAAACCGATCTCTTAAATTTTTCAGAATCATAATTCAATATTTCTGTTATCTCTCCATCGCTTCTCAGGATATATAATGTTGTCCCTACCCTGGCAATCCCTTCATAGTCGCCGCTATATCCGTAATTCATCTGGGTAACAATCCTGCTTTTGTTTAAATCGTAAATAAAAACAATTTCACGCTCATCCTGTATACAGGCAATATTAGTTGAATCTATTTCAATAATCCCTGATACTTCCTGCAAAGCCTTAGGTAAAACATAAATTTCATCAGGGGCTGTCAGGTTGTATCCTATAGGTGTTTCAGCAACAACAGTTTTTTTATTCTGGCTGGGATAATCACACGAAGTAAACAGGCCGAAAAGTATAAAGAAGATTAAGCTGGTTTTTTTCATTACAGACGGATTTGTGATGGACATGAATACAGACGGTACATAATTTTATTCTGGCTGAGTAAGTTTTTTCATCATGAAAGTAATTCCGGCAGCCTTTACAAATATAGGGAATTTTGACTCCGTTTTTATAAGTCTGAAGTATCAAATTGCACTTAATTTTGTAGCTTTGTTTAACAAAAAGTATATTCTTTGATAAACATTGAGAATTTAATTTTAGAGCATTTTGTTCAGTAATACGGATTTAAAATGCCAATCTGTTTTAATTAAAAATTGTATTAGCTGCAGTTCTCAAATCAACACATACTGAAAAAACACAATTTATCTTGTAGTAACTATTCATTATTAATCTGAATATTTAACATCATGAGAAAATTAGTTTTTATCCAAACCGTTCTGGCCCTCTTTATTGTGTTGCCGGCTTTCAGTCAGAGTGATTCAATTACCAATCCCTTAGACGTTGTAGATACGCTGAACCAGGATTTCGGCATGTTTTCGAAGGATGAAATCCTGAACCTGACGCTCCGGTTCAATATCACTCAATATTCCAGAAAAAAACCGAAAGATGAATATCTGGATGCCTTATTAACTTATCATATTAACGATAAGGATTCAATCAATAAAGAAGTACGGCTTAAGTCGCGTGGGGAAATGCGCAACGGATATTGTGATTTCCCGCCGATAAGGCTGAATTTCAAGAAAACGGAATTCCAGAAAACCGACCTGAATAAAATTGAGAAACTTAAAATGGTTACTCATTGCCAATATGGGAATGAAGAATATCTGTTTAAGGAATTCCTGATATACAAATTGTATAATGTTCTTACTGATACCAGCTTCCGGGTAAGGCTGGTGAAAGTTGAATACATAAACACATATAAAATAAGCAAGCCAATAAATACCTATGCCTTCTTTATTGAACCCGTTGAGATGCTGGCTGAGCGAATTAATGCTTCGGAAGTAAATTCAACAAATTTGACACAGAAACACATTTTTCCTCATATGATGGATAGGATGGCCATTTTCAATTATATGATAGGAAATACTGACTGGTCTGTTCCAAATCAGCACAACTGCAAGATATTGTCATCACTTAATTTCAGCACTTCGGCACTTGGAATGGTAGTGCCATACGATTTTGATTATTCCGGACTTGTAGATGCTGATTATGCTGTTCCGTATGAGCCTCTTGGATTATCATCCGTTCGTGAACGGCGTTATGTAGGAATTTGCAGAACAGAAGATGTTTTTACCAGGGCCCTGAACGAGTTTGCCGACAAAAAAGAGGCGTTCTATAAGGTAATCAATGAATTTCCACTGTTGGATGACAAAGAGAAATTACGAATGATCCATTACCTGGATAGTTTTTATGAGGGTTTTGACAAAAGAAACAGTGTTGTAAATAGCATACTTAGCGGCTGCAGTAGTTTTTAACAAATTAATCCAAACCAATATGATAACAGAAACAATTTTCAATATGGATGACCCATTATGGGTAGCAGTGATACGGCTAGTCATCAATGTTGCGGTTCTATTTATTATAATCAGGCTACTATACAACAGGTATTCAAATAAGAGAGGGAATCAGTTTGCTTTTTTTCTGATGGGAGTTATGATTTTCCTGCTTTGTATAGTGCTGAAAGATGTTGAGTTACAGATGGGAATGGCGCTTGGGCTTTTTGCCATTTTTACTATTATCCGTTACCGGACAAGAAATATGGCAATTAAAGATATGGCTTACCTTTTTACAGTAATAGGGATATCAGCAATCAATGCATTGCTTGATTATCCCAATCCTGTTCGGGGGACAATTCTCGTTAATTCAATAACAATCCTGACTATATTTTTGCTGGAGATCACATACAAAAAAGCAGCAAAGAAGAAAGTTGTTGACGAAGAGGTTGTTAAAAAAGAGCTGACCCCAGAGGAACTGGAGAAAAAGGCTGCAAAAAAGCTGCAAAAAAAACTTAATAAGCCGGCTCCTTTGAAAAAACACATGATACTATACGACAACCTTGCATTGCTGAATCCGGATAAATTAAATGACCTTATTACAGATATTTCTTCCAGAACCGGGTTCAGAACGGAAAAAATCCAGATTCGTAAAATAAATTTAGTGGCAGGGAATGCTGAACTTGATGTTTTTTACCGCGTTAAAAAGCTGAAGCCTGAGGATCAGTAGAAATTGAATTTATTACTGTTTTTTTGGGGAATATTTAATTTGTTCACGCTATGAACAAGAGAAAATCATTAACATAAGAATTTGAGGCGTATGAAAAAACAGGTCCTATTTCTTCTGATCATCTTGTATAATCTCTCTTCTTCGGCTGTTTATCATTTTAGGGCGAATGATGATCTGATTAATGATGGCCCGTATGTTTTTTATGTAAATGATACACTTAAAGCAAAAATTATTGAAAATAATGTGGTGAGAGAATTTACTGTTTTACAGAAAAACTTTTCCGAAATAAAGACAGCTATTCATTTATCGTGTAATTATAAAGATCTCTTGAGCGTTTATTCCGAAAAGCCGGATTATCGGCAGAATTACAGTGACATTGACAGTATAATTGCAATAAGCGATGTTCATGGTCAGTACAAAAAATATATACGTATCCTGCAGGCAAACGGCGTAATAGATACTAATCTGAATTGGAAATTTGGCAAAGGGCATTTCGTGTTTCTCGGTGATGCTTTCGACAGAGGTGACAAGGTTACCGAATTACTATGGCATCTTTTTACCCTTGAAAAACAAGCTTTAAAAGCCGGGGGAAGGGTTCATGTATTAATTGGAAATCATGATAACATGGAGCTATGCGGCGACCCGACCTACATAAACGAAAAATATAAAAAAGTTGAAGAGTTAACCAATACCAGGTATTCGGAGCTGTATTCTGAAAATTCAGTGCTGGGAAAATGGTTGCGGAATAAACCTGTTATAATTTCAATAAATGATATCCTGTTTGTTCATGCAGGCATATCATTGGAATTGCCCAGAAACAAACTATCGATTAAAAAAGTCAACAAATTATTTTCAGGCAAAATAATTGCAAATCAACTGCCTGCAGGTTTTGAAAAAGAAAAATTAAAATTACTGGATGGAGATGAAGGCCCTTTATGGTATAGAGGATATTTTATGGATTCAACATTCAGTGAAAACAAACTGGATTCCATACTTGATTTTTATTCCAGGAAACATATCATAGTTGGACACACTACATTCCAAGAAATAAAAAGTCTTTTTAACACTAAAGTAATCGGAATAGATGCCGGAATAGGTTATACCCAAATGGGTGAAGTTCTGATCTTTAAAAAAGGAAATTTCTACAGAGGTTCCAATAAGGGTGAAAGAATTAAACTTTGAATCTGCCTGTTTTTATAGGTTTGAGAATTACAAGAAGGGATTGCAGAATTATAAATCCTGCAGTATTCATTCAGTAGGATGTGGGAAAGTGAAAATTTCATGCTACGGGTAAAAACAATATGCTCCTTACAGTTAATATCGTAGCATAGCCGATACTCCCAAATAAAAACAGCCGCCCATTAAAAGGCGGCTGTGAAATGAAATCTAAAAATATCACTACTTAGATGGAAGTAAAAGCAGTTTCAAAATATCATATTACAAAGCATCAAATTCAGCATTTATCTTATTATTGATTCGTTCAATGGAATGAACTGTGCAATATTAACGGGTATTCCCAGCATGCACATTGCCTTTGAGTAAACGGTAGTAATATTTGAGTGAAACAGCATTAGGAAAAAGGAACGGTAAACCAGGAAGAGGCATCCTGGCGAAGCGTGAGTAAATCCAGTCATTTTTCTGATCAGGAGGAGTGTTCTTATAAATCATCAATGTTATAAATTATTGGCATAATAAGCTCAACCATGGTACCCGGATTTTCAGCAGCGGATGAACATTCCGAATAGCTTATACGTGTTTCAGTGTTATATTTTTTACTTAGCAGATCTAATCGTTTCTTAATTATCTGCATACCAAGATGGTTGTGCTGTGAGCTTTTTGAGGAATACTCATCTGATTTTTTCACCCCTATGCCATTATCTTCAATAGTTATCCTTAATGATTTTGATTTGTAGGTTTGAAAACTGATTTTTATAAATCCATTCTCTTCCAGCGTAGCTATCCCGTGCCAGATTGAGTTTTCAGCAATGGGCTGAATAATCATGCTGGGTATAAAAACACAGTCTTCTTCGAGCTCAGTATCTATTTCAATACTATAATCAAATTTATTTTCCAGACGCTTTTTTTCCAGGTCAATGTAATTTCGCAACCGGTCAACTTCTTCTTCAAGCTTAATCATCGGGGTATTGATGGCATTCAGGTTTTGACGGATCAACCGGGCAAATTGTGACAGGTATATCACAGCTTCGCTTCCTTTATTTTTGAGCAGGTAATTTTGAATTGATCCCAGCGAATTAAATATAAAATGCGGATTCATCATCGACTGCAGTGCCTTTTGCTCCATAACAACCAATTGATGATCAACCTCAACTCTTTTCATTTTTTGAACTCTGATCAAGAAAAAAATCAGTAAAATTATCCCGGCTGAAAACAGCACAATGAATGTCCAGAATGCAGGGTGCTCAACCAGGGTAGGTTTAATTGTAATTGCCAATTCCAATGGTTTACTCCAATCGGAATTTGATTTTCTTACCCGTAGTTTAAAAATATATTTCCCTTTGGGCAGGTTTTGATACACCAGGTTAATTCCGCTTCCTGTTCCGACTGTCCATTTGTTTTCAGATCCCTCAAGCTTATAGGAATAGATCACCGGGCTGGTAGCATAGCTGATACAACCAAAAGACAGTTTTATATTATTCTTACCTGTCAGATTAAGTTCCTGATCAGGCAAAGCATAAAATTTATCATTTACGGTAATAGATCGGATGTATGGGATAGGTGGAACAGCACTACCTTTGGCAACTGAAGCTTCGGCAATAATTGTCAACCCGTCATTACTGGCTATATATAGCGTGTCATTACGAATAAGGATATCATTAATATTGTTAAAACTGATGTTTAAAGGTTGCAGGTGGACAGGTATCCCTGCTGTAACCTTCATTGGATTGTGGCAAACAAATACGTCCTTGAGTGTAGCCAGGTATAAAGTGGAATCTTTATACAAAAACTTATTTATCTGTTTGTCAACGTAGGTATCGAAGGCATCTGTCAGGTTGTAGAACTTGTGATTCTTCAAAATATAAAGACTATCGCCATCAATATTAAATAACTCGGCAGAATCATTCAAAACCAGGTGATCCGAAATAACAGTTCCGTTAAATCTTGAAATTTCAGGGTATGGTTCCTGCTTATTTTTATATATATAATTTGTTTTAGCATTTATAACAAGCTCATTATTAATGTTATAATAAGCATTATTTATTCTTTCACTTAACTTTTTCTTTTCAGAGTTAATTGATGGATTAAGCGGATCGATAAACATGATCCAGTTCTGATCAAAAATGGCAGCAAAGGATACTGAACGGTCAGTAATAATTTTCTTGGCAGCAAAATAGTTAATAGTCCTCTTGCTATACCCAATCTTCTTTGATGCAATATCAAGTCTTATATTTTCAAATACACAAATACTCAGACTACTAGTGCCAAGCATTAGTGATTGATTTTTAAATAGATGTAATATATCAACCGGCTTCACCTCTTTCGGTACCGATAATGTATAAAAAACATCGTTATTCAATAAAAAAGCAGCTTTTGTAGTGGTACACCATATCCCTGTTCCCGGAAAGTCACAAAGCAGATTCACACCATACGTATCAAAATTGGTTCGATCAAAATGATTTTGTTCCAATATATCATGGTTGATCACATAAATTCCATCTGATTGAGTGCTGATCCAGATATTTGTTTCGTGATCCTGTAAAAGTCCAAGAGCATCCTTAATATCAAAATGCTTTACAACTTTATTATTCTTAAGACAATATACACCGTCATCATAAGCAGCTATCCAAAGGTATCCCTTCGAATCTTCCAGAACGGTTTTAACTTTCAATATATCAAAGGGAAGCAGGACTTTCTCCTTTTTAAAATTGCCTGTAAGTTTTAATAATTCACCCGTATATGTTGTTACATAATACGTATTGTGCACCGCAGGAAAAACCGCTTTGCATTGTATATTTGTATCTACAACTGAAATTTTTCCTTGAAAAGTATGTTGGCTGAAAATTCCGGCGTTAGTCCAGATAACCCAGTCATCTGCCTGGTTTTTACTCATATAAACAGCTCTTATTCTATCATATTCCTTCGCGACTAAAGGCAGCTTCATAGAGATATTTTTTAAGGGAAGGTCTTTTAATACTTTGTTATTTGTGTCCAAAGAAAAGACTTCTCTCTGCCAGTTGTAAAAATAGATAGTTTGATTTGGATCAGTGAAAAAATCTAAAATAAAGCCCTTTCCTGTTAATGAATTAAGGAATGGCGCACTTTTACTATTGAAGACTTTATTGTTGTAAAGATAATTGACGGATGAATTGTAGTTAAAAATCCATATCCGCCCTTTTAAATCTTCCTTAATACGAACCACGTCATTGCTGCTTAAGCCGTCCTTTTTCCTGTAGCTTGTAAAATTGGCTCCATCAAACTTTATCACTCCTGCATCAGAAGTGAACCATATGAATTTCCGGCTATCCTGGTAAATCTGGTAAATGGTATTAGTAGGCAAACCATCGAGAGTGGTATAATGCCTGATATATGGATTTTGAGCAATTGTATTGGCACAAAATCCCAGTATAAAAACAAGGAGGGAAAATGATATTTTCAAATTAATCTATTTAATCTATTGAGATTGAATACTGTTTCACTTTTTCACGAAATTCCGGTAGCTTCCGCCTCGAAATATCCAGGCGGGAACCATCTTTCAACTCTGCAAAGTTGCCCTGGAAGCTTGAATAGCCAACCAGGAAACTAAGATTTATTATTGTTGACTTGTGAATTCTTAAGAACTCAGGACTCTCCAACATTTTTTCAAACTCACCCAATGTTCGGGTTGCAATGATCTTCCTGTCACCGGTAAGATAAAGAACAGTATAATTATCATCAGCCTGCAGATACATCACTTCAGCTACATTCACCAACCGGAATCCCAGTTTATCGGGGATTGTAAGTTTAGTTAACAGGTTGTTTTTTGATTGCAGATGTTCGTGCAGATTGTTCAGCGACTGAGTATAAACTTCCTGCATTTCCAAATGACTCCGCCGAAGTTCATGGCTGTAAATAGCTTTTTTGACGGCTTCCTGCAACTCGAAAGGATTAATTGGCTTTAAAAGATAATCAACGGCATTAGCTTTCAGTGCACGCAATGCATGCTCCTGGTAAGCTGTGGCAAATATCACCCCAAACGTATTACCTGGTATTGAACGAAGAAATGCAAATCCGTCTTCTTTGGGCATCGAAATGTCCAGAAAAATAAAATCCACTTTGTTGCTTTCGAGAAGCTTTCTTCCTTCGCTGGCAGAACCGGCAATCCCGCATAAATAAATCTCAGGACAGTATTGGCTTAATAATATCGATAATGCTTCGCTTATATTTTTTTCATCATCAATAATAATAGTTGAGTAAGATTTCATTTGATAAAGATATTATTTCTGACGATATATTCTTCAAATCTATAGTAAAATTCCGATCACATTTTGGGTGATCGTATTAAAAGGTAAAAATTGCGTAATTATGATCGTAGTACTTAACTGTTAATTCCTGTTTTACTCTATTTTGCAGCTACTTTCACAAATTCTTCAGCTTCAGTAAAAGCCTGAACAATTGTCTTTGCTGCATCCTCATCAATCATAGTAACGAAAGCAGGAGCATTCATACGAGCAATATAGGTAAATCCGTCGGTTTTTTCGTAAACCGATAAACGACAGGGAAGCATAGGAGATACATTGAGCAGTGCATCTTTTGAAAGAATCTGGTATGCAAGACCGGGATTGCAAATCTCTATTACTTTAACTGACAAAACTTCTTTCCCGTTTTTTTTCATTGTTTCCTGCAGATCGTGGGTTGCAGTAATCTTCCAGCCTTTCTCAAGAATAGTCTTCGACAAAATATCAACTGTTTCGGCAAACCCAAACCGGCTTTGGCTTTCCAGTATTAAGGCCGGATGTTCAGTACTGATGGTTTGTGCTGTGGCTAAAAGCCCGGATAACAGCAAAAAAGATAAAATGATGAGTTTGGTTTTCATACGCGTGTAAATGTTAAAGTTATAATAAACAATAGATATTAAACACTCAATTATTATGAAAGTTTATTGATTTGACTTTTAAAACCAGGCAGCAGCTATTATTTTTCATCAAATGCCATTCCGACTATTCCATTCCGACTATTTAACTTCTCTGTAAACGGCTGTGTTCCGACAAATTCACTTGATTTAAACGAATTGAATCATGACACAGCTGCATTGACGTAACGTTAAAACATAAACAATTGGTATTAGTGTAGCTTATTCAATCCCTTTTTATATCCTGCCTTTAAAATAATACAGATATTTACTTGCATCGCCATTCCGCCGAATTGTATTCAAATATTAACTTTTAGTTCGAAGCACTCCTCTTCATAGTTTTTCCTCAACTTTTTGACGAAGATTGAAAATCTCCTTTGTTGTATTGTACTTTACTGTTTTTACCTTTTCGATTATCATCGTACCCAAGGCATTGAAATATTTCCTGATCATAAAGATGATTTCGTGTGCGTAACGAGTTCTGAATTGCTATTTTTCAACGTATTTAACTCTCAAAAAGAACATAATGCTGTCTTTTAAGAAATAAATGAGTTTCAAATGGTTGTGATGGCATTTTTATCATTTAATTTGCGCCCTTATTGTTTAAATGAAATAGCAAAATGAAGATAGTAATTGCTGGGGCAGGGGAAGTAGGCACCCATCTTGCAAAGAAATAAAGTGGTGAAAATCACGATATTATTTTGCTCGACGATAATCCGGAAAGGCTTCATGATATTAATCGTGAAATAGACCTGATGACGATTACCGGATCAGCTCATTCATTTGTTGACCTGAAAAAAACCGAGATGAGTAAAGCGGATCTGTTCATTGCCGTTACTACTTCGGAAGAAAGGAATGTACTCGCCTGTATAATGGCGAACTACCTGGGAGTCGGGCGAACGATCGCAAGGATTAACAATTCAGAATATCTTCAGGAAAACTACCGCGAAAAACTCAGGAAGCTTGGTATAAATGAGCTCATTTATCCTGAAACACTTGCTGCAAAGGAAATAGTTTCATCAGTAAAATTGACCGGAACCCGACAGCTGTTTGAGTTTTCGGGTGGCAAACTGATACTTATGGGCATAAAAATCAGGAATAATGCGCCTATTTTAAATCAAACCCTCGAAATACTCGCTCCGGCATTAAAGAATATTGTTGCAGTTGCAATAACACGCGGGCAGGATAATATTATTCCCGGTGGCAATGATGTGTTTAAAAACGGGGATATTGCATATTTTATCTGCAACAGCTCTTCACAAAGAAAAGTATTTGAACTCACAGGAAAAGAACTGTTTGAAGTAAAGAATATTCTTTTTTTAGGCGGCAGCCGGATTGCGCAGAAAACTATTGAAAAACTGGGCGACCGGTATCATGTTAAAGTAATAGAAACAAACACGGAAAGGTGTAACCAAATTGCCGGCAAATATGAGCATGCACTGGTAATAAACGGCGATGGGCGTAACCTGGAGCTTTTAAGGGAAGAAGGCATTGAAAAAATGGATGCCATAATTGCCACAACCGGAAGTTCGGAAGTAAATATGCTTGCATGCCACCTGGCAAAAACACTGGGTGTGAAAAGAACAGTTGCCGAAATTGAAAACTTTGCCCTGATGCCTACAGCTGAAGAGATGGATATCGGATGTATCATCAATAAAAAACTGATCGCAGCCAGTTATATATATCGTTTCACCCTGAGTGCTGAAATTTCGAATGTAAAATGCCTTACTTCCACAGATGCCGAAGTATTTGAATTTATTGCTAAGCCAGGAACCCGGATAACGCTCAAATCTTTAAATGATCTGAATTTACCAAACGATGTCAAAGTAGGGGGGATTATCAGGGGCGAAGCCGGATATGTTGCAAATGGTGATTTGCAGATTCGCGAGGGCGATAAAGTTGTTGTATTTGCATTGCCATCGGGAATAAAAAAATTAGAGAAATATTTTAAATAGGTCTTCACTTATCAGATAGTTATGAATTTTAAGTTGATGACCCGCCTGTTTGGCCTGCTGCTCCTGGTTGAAGGAATTGGCTTGCTTTTATCGACGCTTATAGCTTTAATAAGCAGGGGCGACGATGCAATGGCATTGTCAGTGTCATCGATACTCTGCATAGTACCGGGATTTCTGGCATTCAGTTTAACAGCAGGATATAAGAGTCACCTGCCTCGACGCGAAGGCTTTTTTGCCGTTGTAGTGGGATGGATTATTATCTCCGTGATGGGTTCAATCCCATTTGTGTTGAGTGGATATATCCCCCGACTGACCGATGCATTTTTTGAAACGATGTCGGGATTTACAACCACTGGTGCAAGCATTGTCGAAAATATCGATTCATTTCCCCGGGGATTGCTTTTTTGGAGATCAATGACTCATTGGCTGGGAGGAATGGGTATTATAGTATTGGCTCTTTCCTTTCTGCCAGGTGTTGGTATTGGAGGGATGCATCTTTTTGATGCTGAATCTCCGGGAATATCGATTGATAAGGTAAGCCCCCGCATTTATCAAACCGCCAGACGGATTTGGGGTGTTTACCTGTTTTTTACCTTACTCGAAATGGTGATGCTTATGGCTGGAGGCATGTCGTGGTTCGACAGCATTTGTCATTCTTTTTCCACTATGGCAACAGGCGGATTTTCAACAAAACAGGAAAGTATAGCAGCCTATCATTCCCCTTACATTGAGTATATTATAACTCTTTTCATGATCATAGCAGGATCAAACTTTGCATTGTTGTTTTTTACCATTATCGGAAAACCATCCATGCTTTTTAAAGATGAAGAATTCAGGGATTACCTGCTTATAATTTTAGGATTTACCGTATTAATTGCAACCGGATTATATATCTCAACTGACCTTGGGCTTGAAAAATCATTCCGGGATTCCCTGTTTACAGTGGTTTCGGTAATTACAACAACAGGATTTGTTACAGCCGATTATCTCACCTGGCTACCAGTATTGACGATGCTTATTTTTGCACTTTTCTTTTTTGGCGCTTCAACCGGCTCAACAGGTGGTGGAATTAAAATAATGAGGATTGTACTTTTGCTGAAGAACAGTTATTATGAGTTACGTCGCATGATTCACCCCAAAGCAGTTATTCCTGTCCGGTTCAACAAACATAGTGTCGACACGAAAGTGGTAAACAACATACTGGCATTCTTTATGTTTTATGTTTCAATTTTTTTTATCAGCAGCATAATTATGATGATTTTTGTCCCTGATATGGCAACGTCTATGGGTGCTGTTGCATCGTGTATGGGAAATATAGGGCCAGGTTTGGGAAGTGTCGGGCCGGTTTTTGTGTATGCACACATTCCTGATTTTGGGAAATGGTTCCTTTCGTTCCTTATGATGCTTGGGCGGCTTGAACTACTTACCGTGCTTATACTTTTTACGCCTTCTTTCTGGGAGAAATAATCAGGTAATTGCTTTTAAAATAAGAAAAAGAACCCTGTTTCGAACCCGATTATGTTTTTACCCTTTCTAAAAGCTTTCCGGAGTTTATCAGCAACTTGAGTCTGTCAATCAATTTCTTGTTTCACGCTGTTATTCCTCTTTCAATGAAATTTGAATCGGTATGCCATTATTTTTTTTAGCGCATAAACAGCTGAATAACAGGATTTAATATCAATGGTTTGAAAAATAATTAAAAAAAACACTTAAAAAAGTATTTCTTTTTTTAAAAATGTGGATTAAACTAAAAAAGGATATGAATACTTTCGAAATACTTTTGAAAATTTCTTCTATAGTTTTGATCCTTGGGCTGTTATTCATTTTGGTAAGGAATGTTATTTCTGCAATAAGAGCATAAAAAGGGGATCACTTTTTTTGAGACAGTTTTCAGCGCTAGGTTTGGAAATTACAAACCGGAATACTCATTGCTACGCTGTTTTCCTGTTTTATTCTTCAGGAAGTTCAAATTGCCCGTAGGAACTCCCTTCGGATGAATTATACTATTTTGTCATATCGGATTTTGGGTAGTCTAACTCAACCCAAGTTTTGCATTCAAAAAATGAGTGTAACATTTCATGATCAGTTTCGTCTTAATAACCAAAACATATCAATATTTGGAATACCTGTAATCGTGTTGTAAATTTGATACTGTATAAATTTACCTGTTGATATTTCCTAAACACATTTAATCCTGCCTGGGCAGGAAAAGCATCATAAGAAGGACAGTTCAATAATCTTGTTTTAAGATGAACAAAAAAGCTGTTTTTATATTATTTCTTTTCCTGTACTGGTTTTCCGGTAATGCGCAGCAATATTTTTTTTCGGGATATAATAATAGCGATGGCCTTTCGCAGAGTGTTGTTAACTGTATTTTCGAGGACTCAAAGGGCTATATCTGGTTTGGAACTCAAAACGGACTTAATAAATACAATGGATACACATTCGAGGTTTTTACATATAATCCCGATGATACCAATTCAATTGCCAATAACTGGATTAACGGCATTGCGGAAGATAAAGAAACTAACTTGTGGATAGCCACTAAAGGAGGCCTTGTAAAATATATAAGGAAAGAAAAGCGGTTCAGCAGTATCAGGTATATCCCGCCATTTAATGCTTTGGTTACCGCATGTGTATATGATGTAAAGTGTGCACAAAATGGCAACATTCTCATCAATATGCCGCCTGTACTTTCGGTTTGTGATCCGAAAACAATGAAATTCATGCATTTTATCAGCCCTACCGATTTTGACGGAAGCATTAAGGACAATAACATTCCTTTGCTTGAGGACCGGAATGGCATTATTTGGGTAGGCTCCACCAAAGGGCTGGCAGCTTTTAATCCGCAAACTACTTCGTTTCGGATTTTCAAACACAGTTCTGCCGATCCTGCCGGTTTGTCGAACGACAACATCACAGCTTTATACCAGGATCAGGAGGGCGATCTGTGGATCGGAACTGCCGCGGGGCTTAATCGCCTGAAAACCGGAGAAAAAGGATTCGGACATTTCTTTCATGATCAACGCAATGAACTCTCATTGAGCAATAATTTCGTAAGGGCGATTCTAGCTGATAAAAAGGGTAATCTTTGGATTGCTACGGAAGGCGGTGGCCTTAACAGGATGAGCTACGATAAGGATAAACAACTGTTTTTTGAACGGTTCACTGCTGAACGAAACGGACTTAATCATAATATAAACATTTCGTTAGCTATCGATAACTCCGAAAATCTCTGGATTGGAACTTTATCCGGAATCAATAAAACCAATCTTAAAAAGAGAAATTTCAACCTGCATCGTAACAGCGATTCACCATATTCAGTTGACCTGGCCGGTAATGTAATTGCTTCACTTTTCAAGGAAAGTGATGATGTAATCTGGATTGGAAACTGGGGTCAGGGGCTGAATCTTTACAACAGGAAAACCGGACAAGTCATACATTATTCCTCCAGATTAGCGGGTAAATATTACATTCCCAATGATTACGTCCATTGTATTTTTGAAGATGACAGGCATACCATTTGGATTGGTACCCGTGATGGACTGCTGGTTTATGACGGGAACGAAAAACGGTTTGCACGTCCTGCGGAGGTATTGAAAGATAAAGCTTTTCCCGCTTTTCCCGGATTAAGGATTAACATGATTATACAGGATCATGATGGAAACTATTGGATTGCCACCCATGACGGATTATACAAAACAAAACGGAATGGGTTCAGTCCCGAGCATTTCTATGCAGGAGCAATTCCTGGTTTCAGAATCAGTTCAAACCTGGTGTATGCCGTGCTTGAAGATCGTGAAGAAGCAATTTGGGTTGGAACTATTAATGGATTGGATGTTATTGATCTGAAGAAAAACCGTATTACTCATTTCAGAAAAAGTGAAAATGAGGAAAATTCATTGTCGGATAACTTCATTACGGCTTTATTTCAGGATCAGCATGGCGATATCTGGATTGGAACAAACTCTTATGTAAACAGGTTTTCGAAGAAAAACGGAACATTCAGTTATTATTCCCAGGAACAGGGTTTCCCAAGCAACCTTGTATACAGTATTCGTGAAGACAAAAATCATAACCTGTGGTTTGCAACAGGGAATGGACTATGCCGGTTCGAAGCAGTTACGGGTACATTCCGTACTTATACAGAGGAGGATGGTTTGCAAAGCCTGGAATTTAACATTGGATCATCGTTCAGGAGTGATGACGGAGAAATGTTTTTTGGAGGGATGAACGGTTTTAATTCGTTTTACCCTGATTCGCTCAGCGAAAATCCCCACATTCCGGTCATCGCTATTACGGCGGCGTATAAACTAAGTAAAGGCACAAGGGAATACCTTAATCTTGAAAAAGGAGATCCTGTAATTTTAAATTATTATGAAAACACATTCACCATCGAATTTGCTGCTCTGGAGTTCACTAATCCCGCTAAAAACAGATATGCTTACAAGCTTGAAGGTGTTGATGATGAATGGAATGATATTGGCACCAGAAATTTTGTTGCCTTCACAAACCTGCCGCCGGGAAAATACACAATGTGGGTGAAAGGATGCAATAACGACGGGCTCTGGAACGAAACCGGGGTAAGCCTGCCAATTATTATTCACCCGCCGTGGTGGAAAAGTATGTTTGCATATGTAGCGTATTTTCTGATTTCTGTTTTCCTGGTCTTTCTGTATATCATAATCCGGGAACGTAATCACATGAGGGAACTCAGGATACTTGAGGAAAAAGTAACGGTAAGAACACATTTGATAGAAGAACAAAAGTCAGAGATTCTGATCAAGAATTCAGAACTTAATGATCTTAATGCGGCGAAGGATAAATTCTTTTCCATAATTGCCCATGATCTGAGGAATCCATTCAATGCCATAATCGGGCTCACCGATATATTATTGATCAGCCTTGATAATCCGGATATTCAAAAGCTGCAAAGAACGCTGGAAAACATTAAAGGATCTTCGCAGCAGGCACACGAATTGCTCGAAAACCTATTATTATGGGCTCGTTCACAAACCGGAACAATTTCATTCCGGCCGGAAGCTATTGACCTGAAAGTGCAGGCTGAAGAAAGCATCGAACTTGTAGCTGTACAAGCTGCCCGAAAGAATATCAGCATAATTGCCGATTTTAATGCAAGCGGACTCATAAACGGGGATGTAAATATGATGAACACGATATTGCGTAATCTCCTCACCAATGCCGTGAAATTTACGCCGCATAATGGCGAAGTTCGCGTCGGGATTTCCCAAAACAATGGTGTCTGTATTTTAAGCATAAAGGATAACGGTATTGGTATACCGGCCGATAAACTGAAGAACCTTTTCAGTATCGACACCGCTCATAAAACCAAAGGCACTGATCAGGAACCCGGAACCGGACTGGGATTAATCCTGTGCAAGGAGTTTGTTGAAAAGCACAGTGGCCGTATTGAAGTGGAAAGTGAAGTGGGTAAAGGAAGCGAGTTCAGGATCATTTTCCCGGGAAATAGAAATGATAGTTTATAAGTACTGATGTTGCTATTAATGCTGAAAAGACTTATTCATGAAACGAGCCATGGCAATAAATTGT
>JFJP01027305.1_pt1 | contig 21928 bp, 22 predicted proteins | sample 431651 | NCBI WGS metagenome assembly JFJP01 (sample SAMN02602958, study PRJNA72255) | Microbial mat metagenome, whole genome shotgun sequencing project. | biome: fresh water; feature: sink hole; material: water; isolation source: purple microbial (photo- and chemosynthetic) mats found in...
GATCCAGTAAATAAATTTTCTCCTATTTCACCATAATTTTCTTTAGTTATTGGCTTTTCGGCATAGAATTCATTGATACTTTCCTGCTTTTTACCAAGAAAAGCGTCGTTTTTTTCGCAAGCTCTCAAAAAAGTCTTTTATTTTCTCCTTTTCCTTTCAAAAACCCCCTTTTTTTAGTCCTTCTCTTCGAAAAACTAAAGGAAAAATTCAAGAATTCCCCCCAAAAACTGTTTCTTTTTGAGAAACTTCCCAAAGAAAACACTGAGAATTTCCTTCGAATTACCAATCTTCTCAAAGAAGAATTCCCATTGGAAAGTCCTTTAAAATTGGGTTTTTTGTTGAAAGAGGAGCAATTTGGCATGTTTGTGGACGAGACAAAGAAGTTTTTTTTATCAGTAATCGCTCATGAAAAGCTTGAAATTTCTACTTTTCTGATTGATTTATACATGATAAAGACCCCTTCCGACCTGAATTTCATGCGAATGTCCAGTCAATCTGCGATATTCTTTGCAAAAGCCCTAACAGAAGAATTAGAGACCATAATAAGTCAGGAAATGTCGATTTCTCACAAGAAAATCGCTGAGAAAATGGAGAATTTATTGGAGAAAAATCAAAAGAAAATCAAGGAAAGTCTGGGTTTTTCAATAGAAAGTCTCGATTTTACCTATAGTCCTGTGATACAGAGTGGGGGGTATTACGATTTCAGACCTCAAGCCGAAAGTAATGGTAAAAATCTCAGTTTCGATACAATTATATGGAATTTGGCTGTAAAGTACATGAATTTTAACTCTGCGATTGTCAGGACTTTCTTCATTAATGCGTCAAACGTGCAGAAAGAGGCTTATGAGAAGGCGTGCGGGGTCTTTGAAAAGACTGTTCAGTCGCTGAAGCCCGGGGTCGTCATTAAGGAACTGTATAAAGAGATTGTCGAAGATCTGAAGAGGGCCCACGGGGTTTTGGCAGAGAAAAAGCCAGTGCATTTTGGATTCGGGGTAATTTTGTTGTTTTTCTTTAAAAACGCTTAAAATTCGCTTAAAATTCAAAATTTATTGAAGATTGGCTTGGAGTTCCGTGAAATGAACCTGATCATAAATGAAAAGAACGATAATAAGCTCGAAGAAGGCATGGTGATTTTACTGATCTTTGCGTTCAATGAGTTGAAATCTGGAGACCAAACCTTCGCGATACAAATCGCTGACACGATAATCGTCTCAAACCTGAAGCCGGAAATCCTCACTGACTCAATTCCTCGCGATTATGAACAAATTTCCTATGAATTAGAACTCGAAAAACCAGAAATAAAGCTGAAAATCACAAATTCAAACGAAAATTCAAAGGAAAAATCAATGAAAAAATCCTTGAAAAAAACAATGAAAAATTCAAAGAAAAATTCAATGAAAAATTCAAAGAAAAATTCCTTGCAAAAGGCCCAAAAAACTCAAGGAATTTCCTCCACAAGCACTGGAATTCCTTATATAAGGACTCGTAGTGGTCGAATGGTCGGTTCAATGCCTCAAATTGAGCCAAATAGCGACAATAATTCTTCATTAGCGAAGCATCAGAAGCTTTTGATTGCTAAAAAGCTCGAAGAATACAAGCTTCGTTTCGAATCGAACAATTTCGAGAGTTTCGAAGAAAAGTCAAGAATCGTGAAATTCGACGATTTGCAGCTTTATAAGACAACAAAGGACTTTCCAAAGGAATTGAAGGAAAAGGAGATTTTCGTGGATAAAAAGAAGTTCGCTGTGTTCTTTCCTTTCGAAAAATCGCATTTTCCCTTGCATATTTCCTTGCTAAAAACCATCAGTAAATTCATCGATAATCCCTTTGCCTATCTCCGTTTCAACTTTCATCACTTCCAGGAGAAATTCCTGATAAAAGGGTTGATTTTCCCTGAAAAACCCTCTGAATTCTATCTAAAAGAGCTCTGTTTTCGCAGTTCCGACCAGTATAAGCTTTCCACTATACAGAAAGAAGTGAAGGATTTGCTGAAAACCTACAAAGCAAAGGGTCTGCAAAACCAGCCAGTGGAGTTTACTGAGGAATTCGTGATGAAAACTCCAATAATTTCTTCATTAAAACAGGTGAAATTCAGGCCTACAATCACTGGTCGAAAAACGATTGGGAATCTCGAGCTTCACGAAAACGGTTTCCGTTTCGTATCGCCGAAAGGTGAAAACGTCGATATTTCCTTCTCAGCGATTAACCAGGCTTTTTTCCAGCCTTGTTATAAGCCTACTGACACTGATTACATAATAGTGATACATTTTCACTGTAACTGGCCAGTGAAAGTGTCCAGTAAGGCATTTCACGATATTCAGGTTTTTGTGGAAGTGGCTGGAAATTCAAAGGAAATCGGCAAAAACGACGATAATGAAGATGAAGATGATGATTATGAGAGGAAGAAACTAGTGAAAATCAACAAGGAATTCGAGGAATTCGTGAAGAATTCAGAGAGGATTTCCTTGGGAAAAATCACCTTTGATATCCCGTTTAAAGAGCTCGGGTTTATGGGAATGCCGCATAAAGGCATGGTTTTCCTTCAGCCGACAGTGAATTACTTAACGAATTTCATAGAAAAGCCGTTTTTCGTGATGAAAATCGAGGATATTGACTTCGTTTGTTTCGAGCGAATCCCAGTAATTTCTTGATATTTTCTTTATTATTAAAAGCTTTGCGATATTTAGAGCTCTATGAAGAATTTCGATCTGGCTTTTGTCTACAAAGATCTCAGTAAGGGTTTTCTGCGAATTTCTTGTGTTCCAAAGGAGTTTTTCGAGCCAATAAAGCATTGGATCGAGTAAAATTCTTTTAATTTCCCTGTTTCTGATTTTTTCCCTAGTAAAATGGACTTGATTTTCTCGACTTCTAAGTTGAATCTCAACTGGCCAGTTTTGATAAAAGGCGTTAAAGACGATGCAAAGGCCTTTGTGGATCAGGGAGGGTGGACTGCTTTAGCTGAGGACACTGATGAGGAGGATGATGAAGAAAGTGATGATGATAGTAGTTTTGATGAAGAAGAATATAAAGAATATGATGAATCAGAAGAAAGTGATGAAGATGATGAAGATGATGAGGAAGATGATGATTATGAAGAAGAGGAAGAGGAAGAGGAAGAGGAGGAAGAGGAAGAGGAAGATGGGGAAGAGATGCTTGAGGAGGAGGAAAGCGAAGAAGAGGAGAAAATTAGGGGGAAAGGGAGAGCTCCGCCGAAGAAAAGGAGATAAATAAAGGAAATTTTCAAAGGATTTTTTTTAATTTAAAGGACAAAAATATTAATGAGTTTTTTAAAGGAAATATCGTGGTTTTCCTATTTCTTCAATATTTCAAAATAAATTAATTCATTCCAATTAATTAAATCTTTATCACAATACAATACAAATGGTCTTCGCTTTAGACAGTCTCGCAGCAGCTTCAGTTCTTTATGATTCCTCATGCCCAAATGGATATTGCTATTTCTTCGGGTATTTCGGCGTCGCCTGTGCCTTGATTTTCGCAAGTAAAACATGATAATTTCTCATATTTCTCTTTATTTTATTCGGAAAATTATTGATAAAAAGACCTTGGAGCGGCTTATGGCACAGCCAAAAGCGGCATTGGTATCAGTAGCATGGGAGTCTTAAAGCCGGAAATTATAATGAAATCCATCATACCAGTCGTTATGGCGGGAATTCTAGGGATTTATGGCATGATCGTCGCAGTCATTCTAGCACAGAAAAGTAATAAATTCAAATAAACTAAAGACTTTTTTGGGCTTTTTCACGATATTTCTTTTTAAGTTATATTTTTAACGGCATTACAAAGCTTTTTTAAGGGATATTTCTTTTTTCTTGATTTTTTCTGGTGTTTTTTATCTTTTTTTTCTTTCAAAAATCACCTTTTTCAAGTAAAACAAGGGACTTATACGGCCTATCAGGGATATAGTCATTTGGCTTCTGGGATGTGCTGTGGTCTGAGTTCAATGGTGATTTATCTAAAGAAATAACGGTTTTTCTATTAAAAATTTCGATAAAAGGCAGCTGGATTGGCGATAGGAGTCGTGGGGGATTCAGGAGTTCGTTCAAACTCTTTACAGGATAAAATCTTTGTGGGGATGATCCTTATCCTGATTTTTGCAGAAGCTTTGGGCCTTTATGGCTTGATTGTGGCATTGATCCTTTCGCAACAATAATTAAAAAACTTCATAAATCAATAGAAATTGAGAAATTTGATAAAAATCAATAAAATACCAGAAATGCGATTAAAAAAAGGGTTTTTTGTCATTTTTCTTTCGATCATATTAAATATCATTAAAATCAAGCCAATTTTCTCGATTTCTTTGTAAAACATATGAATTTTTCTATAAAATTTACGTAATTTCTCTTTAAATCACTTATACAGTATTATTAAAATCAGTCCAATTTTTTTCGACTTATTTAAAAAATTCTTCATTTTCCTGTTAAAAAGCCCAATAAATTGCCTTTAACTTTCTTTTTTCCTCCCAATTCTCATCAAACCTTCCTTTTCAATGATTTTCTCTGCTTTATAGTTTTCTTTCTACATTTTTCCCCTAAACCCGATTTTCCTTTAAAGAAAAACAACCTCATTTTTCTCCTTTTTATTCACGAATTCATAAAACGCCCTATTGCTTCCATTGATCGTATCCCATAACGTGAAGAAAGTCGCATAATTCCCCACATTATGTGTATGATGGAAATTATGATATGCTGCCGAGCCTATTTACTGAATAAATTGTTTTTTTTCCAATAAAAATTACCACTAAAAGGAACTAATCTAAAGGGACTCCACGAGAACTCATAGCCACAATGATCATCTAAGACCTCACAAGTCCTTACGAAAAGCCACATGATATTCGTCAAAAAGTGGCATTTAACGCCTAGAAGTCTTGGGAGGATATTCTGCGATAGCGAGCCTACAAGGAATTCAACCGGGTGGTCATATTCTGCTGAAAAGACCATAGGATTATAGTGTTCATGATGGAGTTTATGGATATAGGGGTACAGTTTAGGGTGATGTAACAGCTTATGTCCCCAAAAGAAGAAGAAATCATCAGAAATCATGAAAAGCACTATCTGTATCACAATTTCTGGTACTGAAGGCAAAGAGGAGATATCCATGCGGAAATAGGTACCACTCAGGTAATAATCGACCAGTAACAAGGCGGGAGTCAAGAGGAAGTGATGATGGAAAAGAAGCTTTATGGAACGATTTCGCATATAGCGCCAGGATTCAAGAGAATCCTCCCAAGGCCATGGGATCTGTGAATGAAAAATATGATGAAATGAAGAAAATATGGTGAAATGATCAGTTTTTTTAAAAGAGTTTAGTTTACATGTGGAGATATCCGGTCCTTTTCAAAAATATGCCATTTATGTGTATAAATGATCATCATCACGAGAGTCGCGAAGAGAAAGATCAGTGAATGAATGGCGATAGTCGTTGCGATAATGAGAACAGGGACTATTAAATAAAAGGAAATTTAAAAAAGAAAAACGGCTTTTTTGTTCTATAAAAAGAAATTTAAAGGAAAAATTGAAGAAAAGGAGAAAAATCGCTGTATTTTATATCGTGCTTGAGGCTAATGAGAGAAAATAAGGCCATATTGTTCGAAGAATCGAAGGAAAAATTAAGAAAAAGTAGAGGTTTATTGAGATCCCTATCAGAAGACCATAGCCTTTTGAAAAATAAAGATGAGGAGGAGTTCTAAAGGATAAAAGGACCTTTTCGCACATAACGATAGGTATCGTTAAGCAAAATCGCTTCCAAAGTATCGTTATTTGCTCGTGAGAAGAATTTCGAAGGCATTTTCTTAGTTTTTTCCTTTAAAAATTAAATAAATCTTCGATTTTTAAAAATTAGTCCTATTTGTACTTTCGTGATTTTTCAAATAAAGTTTTTCTTTCAAAAAGCCCGAAAAACATAATGAAGGCCCTATTTCTTGAAGAAATCATCGACCCATTGCCAATCTTGCTCCCAAAGGTCAAAACCCTGATTTCCTTGCTAAATTCCTCAAAAAGTCCTTTAATTTTCACCGGAGCCGGTATTTCAACTTCATCAGGAATCCCCGATTATCGCTCTTCATATAAAACCTCATTGAAAACCGGACCAGGGGTATGGGAAAAAGCAGCAAATCGTGATAAATTCAAAGGAATTCCGATAATAAAGCCAGCGATCGAATGCTACCCTACAAAGACACATATGGCTTTGAAAAAACTCCTCGAAAAAGGCAGAATCTCACATATTTTAACACAAAACGTCGATAATCTGCATCTGAGAAGTGGAATTCGTGAAGAAAACCTCACGGAATTACATGGGAACATTTGCAAAGAAATCTGTGAAAATTGTGATAAAGGCTTTTATAGGGATTTTTATGTGAAAAAGAAGGATTCAGATCCTTTAGAGGTCTATACAGGAAGAATTTGTGATATTTGCAAAGGAAAATTGAGGAAAAGCATCGTGAATTTCGGAGAGAAAATCAATGAAGAAAACCTTAGAAAAAGCCAGGAAATAACAGAAAAAAGTGATTTTTGCCTATGTTTAGACAGTTCTTTCCGCGTGAACCCAGCTGCGAAATTTCCCAAGCGATTTGCTAGGAAAAAACTCGTTATCGTGAATTTACAAAGGAATTTGCTCGAAAATATCGCGAATTTAACGATTTATGGCTTTTGTGATGAAATTATGGAGGTTTTTATGAAGGAAATCGGGGAGGAAATCGAGGAATTTAAGGTTAGAAAAGCCTTTTTAATAGAGTTTTATCAGGATAAACAAGGGGTTTTCTTGAAGATTTCTGGTAAAATACCTGGTTTTATTGATAAAGAGTTCGATAATATACAAGAAATCGAGGTTTTTGACAAGGAAAACAACGAGTTTTTCATTAGAAAAGACGGTGATTTGGCGATAAGTTTGTATAGAAATGTAAGGAATTTGCGAATAATCGTGAAGTTTTTCGGGAATTTAATGGAGCCGAATGCGATAATCGAGGTGGATTTATTGAAAGAATCCTTTACAAATGACACTTTAAAACTGTTTTTTTCATGTATTTTATCTGATTTTTTTCCAGAATGGGAAATTTCCCGCTTTTCTTTAATTTAAATTAATTCAATGCGAAATTCCCCATTTTCTTTAAAAAAAAACAACTCAAAATAAAAACCCAATAAAAAAACACACATTTTTCAAAGCCAAAAAAGAAAGAAATTCCTTTATAAAAGCCCCGAATTATAAATCCCACAATATTTCCTATTATAAATATACAAATGACCCCCCAAAAGCCTTTAAAAAACCCTTAAAAACCTCCAATAAATGATCTCCAAAAAATTATCTTCCTTAAAGAAAAAGCCTTGTGTGAAGTTTCTCAATGGAAAATGCCATCGAGAATCCTCTTGTTTCTACAGTCACGATGCTTCGATTTCCTTAGAAATTCCTCATCAATTGAAGATAAATACTGTATGTCTTTACCATTTAAAAGGCAAGTGTTTTTATGGTGAAAAATGCTGGTATAACCATACAATGGACATAAAGTACTGGTTAATTGAGTGGTTTACTGACCGAGTGAGCCTTTTGTTCAATGATGAGCTAAATGAAGACGGGAAGAAAACCATCACTGAATTATATAAAATCGGTGAGGAATTAGCCTTTTTACTCAATTGTTTCAAGGTTCGAAAGGCTCAAATCAGCACAATTCACGTGAATTTCTCATCATTAAACTTCGCAAATGACTATATTTTCAACGTTTATTGCTGCAAAACGCTCGTTTCCATCACGAATCTCCGCAGTTTGCAGCTTTCGATAGGCTGTTTCGAGCTTTTACTAAGGAAACAGGACGAAATCAATATAATCCTCGAGAAAACCGTGAAACTGAAGAATTTTACGATATCAGACACTGATAAGCTGAAGATATCGCGATTTCAAAGGAGTAATTGGTTCATGGAAAACGATAAAATACGATATTTCACAAGACAATTGAAAGAAAGCTTCATAGATTATTTCGAGATCGAGGCCATACGCACAAAGGACTCTTATGATCAATGCCTAAAATCCTATATATTTATGATCTATTCCCTTACGAAATCACAGATAAATATACTGAAATTCTCATTAAATCAAGACATTTCCTTCATAATTAACCCGATAAAGGCGAAAATTGTGATAACTATCAACTATTGCTCAGTAAACGCAATGAAAACGCTGATACATGAATTCTGGGAAGATTTGTTGAATTTAACCACTTTTAAAGAAGTTTCTTTCAATTTCATCAGCGATTGGTTCTCGGGAGTGTATTCCCATGAGCTTTTGATCAGTAAAATCAGCAATTTAACCTATTTAGAACTGGATTTCAGAAGAGTTAACGTGAATTTCGAGGAAATTCAAATGCTTTGGAAAGACTTGAAAGAGCTGCTTTTTCTCAACAATTTAAAGGTCGTTTTCCCCAATGCATATATCGATCAGAATATCCTCGTTTCCATGTGTAATTACCTAGATTTATGCAGAAATTCACTGAAAGTTTTCTTTTTAAAGATAAAAATCATGTTTGTAAATGAGGAATTACTGAAGAAATTCATCATGATTTTCGCAAATTTCAAGATTTTGCAGAAAATTGAGCTAAATCTCGATCTTAACGCATTGCAGCTATGGGCGGAAGATAAGGAAAAACACATGTTTTTTGAGAATTTCCTGAAGAAATTGTTCAGAAATAACCCTTTTCTGATCTATTTCAAGTATATTGATAGGAATTTTCAGTTTAATTTGTGTGAAAGTCTTGAAAAATGGCTTCTTTTAAGGAATTTATGGCTACAATTTGCTACACTCATCAAAAGGGAAAAAGGCTATAAAGGCATTAGAAAAGAGGTTTTTTTCGAGATTTTCGGAAAAATTCATGGGAAATTCGCTAAGGAAATCGCTGATGAGCTGAATCACAAAGGAAGAAAACTGTTTAATTGCTATGATATGACCGAAAATGAGAGCGAAGGAGCCTTTTATGAACGATTTCTGCAGATTTAAAGGGAAAATTACGATAAAAATAATATAAAATGACTTAAAAGTGAATTTTATTAGGTTTTTTGTGAAAAAACTCAAAAAAAGTGTAATTTTTATAGCATTTAATAAAAAAAAGTTTAATTTCACTATATTTTTTCTCGTTTTTGCCTATAAAAATAATCAAAAATTCAAAGATTTTCAAAAGAAATCAATGTTTCCCACACTAAAACCACTCATTTTCCTTATATTTCTCCTGACCCCCTCCCTTGCGGCTGTAAATTCCTCCTTTTTTTACGAAGTAGTTCTCAAAGACCATAATTACAAAATCCATAAAAATCAAATAACAGCCTTAAATCTCCCATACGAATTCCAGCCAATTTACCATTTAGACTTAACAAATTCTGATGGAAATAAAGAGCATTCCTGTGCCGTTTTTCAGCGAAAGCTTGAATTCTTCTCAGATCAGAACTTTCCTTTAGAAAAATCCCTTGAAAATGCAGAATATGATAAGCTTTTGCTCTTAGATCGCAAGCTTTTATTGATATTAGACGATAATTCGATGCTTTATCACTATTCATTTGATCACGAGAATGTTTCGCTGATAAATTCCTTTGATTTAACCTCTTTTTTCAATGGTTCTTCACAGGGAAAATCTTCTAAAAAACTGGTCTTTTTGAACGAATCTCAGAGTTTTCTGGCGATTACTGAGGAAAAAGCCCTTGGATTCAAGAGTTTATCTGATTTATCACAGAATTCGCTTCATGAGGATTATCGTGCGATTAACAAGCTTTATACTGCGAAAATCATGAAGAATTACCTCTTTATCGCCGGCGGTTCCTCTGGGGTGATGATCTACGATATTTCTTCTGGGAAATTACTGTTAAAAAAGCAGCTTTCTTCAGAAATAGGTGTTTTCACGATATATGACGCAAGAGACCTTTCAATCTCAGGAAATACCTTATTAATTCTTGATAAAAAAGCCGGAATTCTCTTTTTTTCTTTAGAAAAGCTCGAATATCTCGGGACAAATATCGCATTTATGAACGGGGAGTCCTTCGTGCATAGAGGTCTCGAGGTGTTTTATATATCAGGTTCTGAAGGAAGCCGTTTTTTCGCATACGAGATCCTTTATTTCAAAGAGAAATCCTTTAGAATCAACAAGAAATCTGACGAGATTTTACCGATAAAACACATGGAAATCTTTGAGAATTATGTGTTTATTTTAACAGGAGAAACGATGAAAATCCTTTACCATTCGATCCCTACTGAATGGCTGCCTGCTCGCTTCAATCTCGTGAATCATATCGCAGAAAAAGGCCTGAAGAATTTCATGGCTTTTGAGGAAAATAGCTTCAATCATTTGATAGGCTTCACTAACGGTAAAATCGTCGTGATGAAAGTGAAGGAAATTCAACCACAGATCTATTGTGGATATGGGGACGAAAATACAAGGGAATATGCCTATACATTAACCATATTCAGTAGGAACTGCCCATTGAAGGATTTAAACGCTCCTTATTACTCGCTTTGTAGAATTACGCAAAAAATAATGGTAAAAATCTACGATAATGACTTAATTGCAATAAACTACGATCATATCACTGTGGGAATTATCGTGATTTTGACCGTTTGCCTGGTCGTGGCTTTAGTTTTCATGGGGTTCTTCTTCTGGAGAAGCAGGAAGGAGGTCGGAAAGATGCAGGTGGAGATGGAGGGGATCAAAAGGAAGTATAAGTATCAAGAGATTAATGAAGAAAAAAGGCATTCGAGGGATCCTTCACAAGATCTTTCGAATGTCGTCTAAATTTGCAAAAAAACGGGTTTTCTTTTTAAAATTCTTGAGAAAAAAAATAGAATAGAAATTTTTTTATTAAAAAAAAATGTGGGTTTTTTTTTAAAAACACCGTTTTTTTAAATTAACAATAAAAAAAATTAGAATTTGGTGATATTGTTCGCGATTTCGAAAATATTAAACTCGAGGTTCATTGGTTTTTCTTCTAAAACCTCAGAGGTTTTGCTGATTAAACACATGAGATTGGACTTTTTCTCATTTTTCGTGAAGAGGTAGCTATGGTCTTCATGTGCGAGAATATCTTCGATTTCTACGTTCTCGACCTTCTCCTCGTCTTGCTTATTATCATCAAGAATCGAGGAATTCACATCTTTTTTGATGGTTTTATGCTTGAGTTTTTTCTTCGCGAAATTCTCTTCAAAAAGTGTGGTTTTTGAGAAATTCTCTGAGATTTTGTTCTTTTTTATCGTTCGCAAACTATAAATAAGATTTGTCCTTTTGAAAGCATTGGGAATTTCTCCTGTATTTCTGAACATGATCTCGACGAAAATGTCCATATCTTCAGGCTTATTCAATTTGTAATAGTTCCCTTTTCTGATCATATGGTTCAAAAGCTTGTTCCAGATCTCGTTAGAACTCAGAGTCTCACCGTTGCCTATGATGATTAGCACGAATTTAGCACGGGTCAAGGCAACATTCATTCGACGCATGTCCTCCAGGAAACCAATCAGGTTCGCTTTGTTATTGTTATGAGATTCGCTCGTCGAACGGACAGTGGAAAATAAAATGATATCCTTCTCTTGACCCTGATGAAATTGATGAAATTGGTGAAAAATTCATGAAATTGTTAAGAAATTCAATAAAAATTTAAAAAATTTAATAAAAATTGATAAAATTTTTTTCAATAAAACTTGAAAGGAATCAACAGTGTTTATCTGGATTTGATGGTCCTTATGATTGATTTCCTTCTTGTAGATCTCTCTGAAGAAGCTGACCTGTCGTTTGTACGGTGTGATGAAGCCTATCCTGCTGAAGAAGCTCTGGTCATTCAAATTAACGTTTTTCCTGATTAAAAACTTACAGATCTTCAATCCGAGCCTTTATCAAATAAACATGGGAAAATCGTGATAAAATTACCAAGCTTCCTCTTCATTTGAATAGGAATAATCGACCATTTTTTCTTTCGAAAAGCTCAAATCGATGAAAAAAGTGTTCTTATTTTCGAAATTCAGCAGATATTTTGGAAATTTACGGGTTTTTATGTTATCACCGTCTTTTAATCGATTTGAATAGAACATTAATGAAGGAAATTCTCTTATGCTTTCACACATACGATACTGTTCATCAAGGAAAAAAGGCGATATTCCGTTATCAATAAAACGTTCAAATAGGCTGCGATTGTAGAGGGTTTTGTTAGAATCGGCAGAAAAAGTCGTAGCTGGTAGCTGCTTTGGATCGCCGATTAGGATTACTTTGTTGATTGAGAGCTGGAAAGGGATTATATTCGTGGGTTCTGTGCACTATTTTAGTCAATAATTAAGATATTTAGGAGAAATTATGAAGAAATTATAAAGAAATTATGAAGAAATTATGAAAAAATTATGAAAAAATTATGAAGAAATTTTGGAGAAATCGTGAAAATTATGAAGAAATTATGAAAATTTTGAAAAAATGACTATGACAAATGAAAAAATACGATAAAAAAAATCAAATAAAAACTTGTGAGGCTTCATCGACTATCAACGCCTCGATTTTATTCTTAAAGAAGTCCATTTTATCGGATCCGGCGCTCGACAACGTACAGCATATAATCTCTGCTTTATTGAGTAAATTATCTACAATTTGTTTGTATTTTTCCTAAAAGCCAGTGAAAATACTTTTTATTCACAAAATTAGCGAAATTTCCTAAAATACCTGATAATTCATTTTATTCTGTTTGACCTGATGATAATCAAAATTGAGCTTTCTCCTTTTATCGAACAAATAGTCCAGTATTTTCCTTGTTTCCTTCTCATTTAAATCCTCGACTTCCCTTCTAATCTTTTCGATTTTCGCATTAACCTTCTCAAGCACCTGTTTGATCTCCACTGCGGTCGACTGATCTTTTTTCATGCTTAATTTCTCCTGATTTATCAGTACTTCTTGTGCTAAATGCTCTAAACTCACGTTTTTCACATAGTCTGATGGATTCTGATCAAGAACTCCGATACGGATCAATTGAGGTTTCGCTGAGTTCCCATTCTGATCAATCAGTCCTTTCTTCTTAATTCTGATGATAATTTCATCGATAGCCGCGTTAGAAGGAGCACATATCATGATATATCGCTTATAAGTGCTCAGAGAGTTCTTTATATAATGATAAAGACCCGAGACGATTCCTATTAAAGTAAAGGTTTTTCCTGTGCCAGGCTAGTGAAAATATCATAAAAATATAGCTTATTTTAAAGGAAAATTCAGAAAATGGGAACCGGGCCTTGTAATAAGGAAATGCCTTCCTTTAAGGAACAGATCTCCTTTATCGCTTGGTATTGGCAATCGTTGTATTGCTTTTGAATCGAACAGAAGAATTTCGACATTACCTCGATGTTCTCCATACTGTTAGAAAAAAGACTGATTTTAGGCTTGTAGATGCGCTTGGAAATCTCCTCATATTGGAGGTTTTGGATCGCGAAATACTCTCTTATAATGTAAAAATCAATGAAATTATAATGAAAATCCATTAAAACCTGAGAAAAGTAGTGATTTTTTCCAAAGGCAAAAGATTGATCTCTATCCATTCCGACTTGGCCTCCTTGAAGAACTTCATGAAATTCTCTCTTTTGATATTAGTGACGATCTTCTGCGACTGCGTATTATTAGACTTCTCATTCAAAACGATGCCGAGAATCAAAAAGAAATTCTTATTCAGAAAATTATCGTCTTTTAACAATTCCACCTTTATTTCTTTGAAATTCGTGATCAAAACCAGAAAATTCTTCGAGAATCTTATATCGAAACCATTGTCAAAAAGGTCGTTTTTCTTCATATTTTCTCTTTCCGGGGCAATAATTCTCTTAGAAAACTTGTTTTCTGGCTTAAGTTCGCTGATTTCGAAATAAGTGAAGTCGGAGTTCTTTTGATCTGTGAGTTTTATTCTGTAGGACGCCATTACAAAGGCTTGTTTGCTTGGACGGGTCAGGTCTTTTAGTAAATTGCCAGTTCGTGCTGTCACTTCGTTGAGGAATAAGGTCTAATAATTCAGAGGTAAAAATGATGAAGGATTAATTAAATAATTAATTGATTATAAAGAAAAATACAATGTAATAAAAAAATAGGTTAAAAAGCTGAAAGAAATGAAAAAAACCTTAAAGATTGAAAGATATTCGAACGGTGAGTCGAAATTATTGGGAATTTTCTCTAATGGAACAGGGTCAGGTTCCAGTTTGGATTTGAGGAGATGCTGGAAAAGCTCATTGGTGTTCTTACGGGAGGAAAGATTGGAAATGTCGATAAAAGGATTCACATTGATGAAATTGTGATCAGACATGAAGAATTCTTGTGAAAACAATTCCTTTTACAAATAAAAAGGGTATTTTATTGGAAATTTACCAAAATATTAGAGCAATTATTCGTGTTTTTAGAGCTTTTTATCCTTTCGTTTTCTATCAGTAAATTCTCCTCTTTTTTATCACAAAAATCCCCGATTTCCTCTTTTGAATTCTTCGGTAGTTTCTTCGATTTACTGATCTTTTTCAACTTTTTCCCTTTAGAATTCTCGGTTTTCTGGATTTTCTGCTTTTTTTTGAAATTTTCGATAATTTCTTTTGTATTTTTCTCGCTTTTTATTGCAAAAAACTCTTGTTTCGGAGGCTGGATCAACTGTTTTTTAAAGGTTTTCTTATGAACCTTCTGCATTTCCTCATTATAAACCTTGTGTTTTTCAATAAAATTCAACGGTTTTTCAAAGGAAAACTGCGGTTTTTGGAAATCGAAAGAAATGGGTTTATTTTTATCGCATTTTTCGAATTTATCGTCTTTTTCATCATTAATTTGCAGTTTTTCATGTTTTTCGAAATTTTCTTTTGATTTTTCAAATAAAACTCCAAAACTCACTTTTTCTTCATTTTTGCGAAAAGGCTCGAATAATTCGTCTTTTTTTCGATTATTTGCCAGTTCTCTTTCCTCTTCTTCTCGCAAAAAGCCATGTTTTTCCTTATAATAGCTTTCAGTCTCTTTTTTCATGAAGTTTATTAATTTGGAGTTTTTATTGGTTTTTCCTTGTTCATCCAAGAGTTCTTTAGCGGAATAGGTGATTTTATTGATTTTTAAAGGCTTTTCTTGAGTGTTTTTTTTGCGAATTTGAAAAATATTGGTTTTATCAGCTTTTATATCTGTGATTTTGACGTTATTTAAAGGAATCATTGTAGTTATCGGTTGGTTTATCGTCGAGATTACGGTGGAATTTGTCTTGATTTTGGAAGAAAGTTTGAAGGTTTCTTCTATGGGATTTGTTCGATTATTGGCTCGAAGATCTGTCTGTTTGTTTCGCTCAATAGATGCAGAGAGATTCATTTGAGTGTTTTTTCTTTTAAAAGACCAATATTTGAGTTTTTGGGGGGTTTTTTAATAAAAAGGCGAAATTCTTGAATTTTATTTTGTTTAAGTAAAAACCCATCGATTTTATTGCGTTTTAATTATCGAAACCTACAAAAATTCATTAGAAAAAACCCGAATTTCTTCAATATTTTCTTCTTTTGTCACATTTCCCTTCATTTCTCTTTCTTTATTCACATTTTCCTTCACATTTCCCTTCACATTTCCCTTCAAATTTTCTTTTGATTTTTCCTTTGAATTTACCCTGATATTTTCCTTTGAATTTACCCTGATATTTTCCTTTGAATTTTCTTTTAAATTCTTCTTATTTTCCTTTAAATTCCCTTGATTTTCCTTGGAAATTCTCTTCAGCTTTTCATAGGAATTCTTCTTCACATCAAAGCTTTTGCTACGAAAGTCCTTCGAGCTTTTCAAAGGTAAAGGCGAGCCTCTCTCGATCTCCTGAATATGTGGTAATTGCCTTAATTTCTCAATAGAAAGCTTCTCCAGTCCTTTGACCTTCATCTTATTGCTTGTGGCATCCATTTTCCTGATCATTTGTAAATATTGCTCATGTTCAAGATTATCGCGATTTATCTTACTTATTGGTAAAAACGCTGTTTTTGAGATAATTCGGCTTACAAGCGAGGAATTCTCGATCACGATTTTACTGGCTTCTTTCCTTTTGAAATCCACGCTTAAACTCTTAGAAAAAGACCTATTTGCTGATAAAGATCCTAATGGCATCAAATGTCCTGAACAGCAGTTCTGTGGAAATTATAGAGAAATAAGGGGATTCGTGAAGAAATTAATGGGGGATTTGTGATAAATATATTGTTATTCGTGGTAAATATGTGAAAAAAAGACCTTTTTAAGGAAATTTCGATGGGAAATAGACAGAATTCTATCAAGGAGTTTCTGGTTGTTTTTCTCGATTTCGAACATTTTATCTATAATATCAGAGAAAATAACGATAAAATTTCAAATTTCCTTGTAAAAAAGCTTATTACTTTGCGATATTCGAAAGGTGGTAATTAGCTTATTGTTTTGTAATTGTGATAAATATCGCATATGTTCATTTAAGTTGTTTTTTTGTGATAAATCCCTCCTTATTTGTGAAAGACTATCTATGTGTTTTTTATATTCCCTTTGCAAAAAGGGTAATTTGTGGTTATTTTCAAAAATCAAAGGTACTTTTCACGAGCTATAAAGGAAAAAACGTTATTATCAATATGTTTATGGCTTTTCATAAGAAAAATCCCGATATTTATTTAATTTTATTGATAAAATAGCATAAAATTAAAAGCATCCCGATAATCTCCTTTAAAATCCCTATTTTTTCTTTTAATTTTATTTGAATTATCCCTTTTTTTCTTTTAAATCATTCTAAATAGCCTTAAATCAATGGTTTTTACCTTCCCAAAATCGGTTCTCGAGACCCTTATCAAGTTAACTGGCGAGAAAGCGACCTTAAAGGACCAAGCGATAGTGAAGCTTTATACAGCTGATTTCGATGGAAAATGGCTATATTCAAGCCTATGTGGTATCTTAACGCTTTCTATCGATCGAGCCTTGAAAGGAGCCCCTTTTTTCCGACTTTATGACCCTGAGTCTTTCAATTTACTGTTCGAAAATGAATTATACTACAATTTCATCAATTCCTATAAGAAAATCCACGATACTTTCTATGCTTATGAGGTGGTCCAAGGCTATATAGGCTTGGCTTTTTGTGAGGATTCCACTGCTGAAGCCTTTAAAAACTCGATAAAGCAGCTGAGTCCGAAGATGGAGGAGAAAGAGCTCAAAGCAATCCACAAGGAGAAATTCGAGAAAAAGGGCTTTTTCAGTAAATTCACCAATTTCTTTGGAGGAAGCAAGCCTGCTGTTGAGAAAAACACTGCAGTCATTAGTAAGCCTATCAATGTTCAGCAGAATATGTCGATTAAATTCGATTTTGAAAAGGGGAAATTCGACTTACAAAGTCTTTCCCCCGAGATGAAAAGGATCTTTAAAAAGGCAGGGATTGAGAAAAAGGACTTATTAGACAAGGAGTTCGCCCCGATCCTTTTCGAGAAAATACTGCTAGAACTCAATCAAGATACACAAGAAACGCTTTCTGAAGAGAAAAAACCCGAATTAATTGCAAACAATATCGTAAGTTTTGTGATAAAATCAGCTTTATTTTTTTGAAAGACTCAAAACAAAAACGTACCCCACTACCGCCAAAGCTAGAGGCCGCTAACCCACAGAACAGTGCAATGGTAAAGTTTTTTTGGGATATATATATAAGTGTTTTTTCTCAATTTTATCTTGAATTTTAAAAGAAAAAAACTGAAGCAAAGAAGGATGAAATGCCAAGAGGCGATTTCTTAGCACAAATTCGAAGTGGAGTCAATCTGAAAAAAGTGGATCCTAATGAAAAAGCCGAGGATAAACAACTGCTGTCAGTAAAGATCAATCAAGAGGTGGAAGAGAGCTTGACGATGACCCTGGCCAAGGCGATTTTGGAAAGGAGAAAACAAATCACTAAGAACGATCATACTTCATCTGAAGAGTCGCCTTGGAGCGATAGCGATTAAAATTAAAAATTATTCGAAATTTCAAGAAAAACCAAAAAAATTAAGAAAAAACCTGAATTTTTTTTTTTAAATAATAAAACTGTTTTTTCGATTTTTTTTTCAAATATTACTCAATTTTCCCGAAATTCTATTCTTTTTGTCTTTTTTTCTTAATTAATTTATTTCTTAGCATGCACGTTTTGCCAGTAATCATCATTCTTTCCTTCAGTGGGATCAGCGACCATGGTCTTATTTCCTTTTTCCCACTTAGCAGGGCAGACATCTCCGAACTCATCAGTGTGTAAGAACGCAGTGACCAGTCTCAAGACCTCATCAACATTTCTTCCAACAGGTAAATCATTCATTGAAACATGTCTCAAAACTCCTTTAGCATCGATAATATAAGTGGCTCTATTGATAAAAATAACGGTAAAATATGATAAAAACAAAGAAAAAACGAGAAAAATAAAGGTAAAAACCGATAAAACTAAGTAAAAAGCGAGAAAAAGTCATGTATAGTACCTCAGAGCGACTCCTTCATCAGCAGAATGTTCTAATAAACACCCATAATCTCTTGCGATTTTCTTGGTGACATCTGATAATAACGGTATGGCCATATCTCCTAAGCCTCCTTTTTCTCTTGGTTTATGTGTGTATTCCATATGTGAGAAGACTGAATCAATTGAACATCCCAAGACTTCACAGCCGATTTTCCTGAATTCTTCAGCTTTTTTGGAGAATTCGATGATTTCAGTGGGACAAACGAAGGTGAAATCCAAAGGATAAAAGAAAAGAACCACATATTTTCCCAAATAGTCTGATAAGGAGATCTTCTTGATTCCTTTGTAATAAGCCATTGTGGTGAATTCAGGGGCTGGGCATCGAATGCCGGCTTTTGACTTGTGGACGCAACAGAGCTTGTGCTCCTTGTTTTTCTCGTGGGCTGCATGTTTGTGACACTCCATTTGACGATATTTTTAAATTTTCGAAGATATTTTAGAAAGCTTTTTATTATAATTTGAAGCTTTTTCTGTAAGATATAAATTGATAAATTGCGAAATTTGCGCATTTAACGATATAATAAGCGATTTTTTTCGGGATTTTATTAAGAAAAAACACTATTTAATTAATATGAAGGAAACTTTTAAGCATTTTTATCGTTAATCTGAATTTTTCTCGTTTTTTTGAATAATTGACATAAAAACGAGGTTTTTCTTCAAAAAAAACACTATAATTAATTAAATTATATAATAATTTAAAGGGGTTTTTGGTGTTTTTTGGCTATAAAACTCAAATGCTTTCTTCTTTGATCTTTATTTGAAAAACCTAAGTAAAAAATTAAGAAATGACATGAAAAAACCTTCAGAAATCTGATCTTTATACTCCAATAGCCTACAAACCTTCGCAAAAGTCTTCCCAGCCTCTTCATAATTCCCTTCAATTTCCCCTTCAAGATACATCGATTTAAAAAGCACTCTCACATCAACCCCCCCTTCTCTAACCCTAATAATCCTCTTTTCCAGCTCATTTTCCCTGTTAAATAACTCAAAAACATACGATAATTCATCGAAAATCTGCTTTTTCGCATATTTCTTAGCAGAATTCCTGATGTTTTTCAAGAAAAAGCCAATTTTCGCGATATTCTCTAGGAAATTTACCTCAGAGTCTTTATTGGTAAAATTGAGGGAATTCTGTGATAAAAAGTTGAATTCTTCAAGAATTTGATGCTCATTGAAGATATTGCTATTGGGAAATAAGGTGAATTCCTCAATAAAACTAGCATTAATGCCCAGTCCTTTCAATAATCCCATTAGGAATAGATCACTATTATTCTCAGCAGCGATTCTTTTCGAATTTCTCACTTCATCTTGTAATTTTCCTGAGAATTCCTTGAAAAAAACACCAGAATTGAAGAAATCAACGTTATTTTCATGCTGGAGAATCTGGCTTAAAAGCCCTGAGTAATCAGAGGAAGTCATAAGTAAAACCAGGTTTTTACGATTTTCTGCGTAAAAGACGAAGGTTTCATTCAAAATATCGAAGATTTGCTGATTATTTTCAGGGATAAATCGCCGGATTCCGTCAAAACGAAGACTAAAGGAGATGATTGGGAACAAGGCATTCAAAAGCTGAGAAAAACATAAGGAAATTTGCGAAAAAGCTTCAAAAGAACCGATAATTTCATGATTTTTGGAGTTTTTCAGCAAAATATCCGTGGATTTCAATAGGGAATTTATAGGGAAATTTGAAGAATTTACGTAATTTATGATAGGATCTGACCATGAGAGATTATCGAGGGAACTACTGATGAATCCTTTGAAAAAGAGGCGGGAGTCTTCATCTGTCAGAGAACTGAGGGATATCGTAAAAAATAAGAAGAAAATTAAAGGAAAAATTGACATTTTTTTAAAAATTTAGTGATTTTTGCAGTAAAATGGGTTTTTCTATGCGAAAAAAAAAGTGGGTTTTTTATCATTAAAAAAACTTTATTTTTTTTATAGTTGCGTTTTTTCAAAGAAATTTTAAGATTTTTTTAGCTTTTTTCAATAAAATTCAATAAAATCCGGGGTTTTTCATTAGATAATGAATTATTTTCTTAATTTATGAAAAAGCAAGAGGAAAAGAGCTCTTATGAGCAATTATTGAAGAAAATCGACGCTTTTTACCTTTCTCAGAATTATAAAGAAGGCTACGATATTCTTCAGCAAATTCTAAAGGAAAACTCATTAAATCTGAAGCTTTTGCTGCATAAGTTGAAATTCGAGAACCAATTGAAGAAATTCGACGATTGTCTTACCACATGTAATCTTTTGTTATTTCTTCAGCCGAATAACATGGAAGCCCATCAAATAAAGCTGAATATCTTGAAAAAACAACAGAAATTCAATTATTTATCAGATTGCTTAGTGATTGCAATGACCTTATTTCCCAATATTTCCTTCACGTAAATTTGTGATATTACTGAAGAAAAAACAATAAATGCTGATAAAAACACAAGAAATCCATTAAAAATTCAATATTTGATTAAAAATCCATTAATTTAAGCAAAAAATTCATTAATTTCATTAGAAAACATGTGGGAAATATCGTCGTTTTAAAAGGAAATAAAAAGCGATGGTTTTTTTATATTTTCGCTGAGAATAACAAGGATTTTTAAATAAAAAATGAGGAAAAAACTCTTTAAAATTGAAGATAAATGTTTTTTTTTCGCGAATTTAATAGAAATTCCTCTTATTTATTTATTCAATTCCTTGATTTTCGGGTTTATTTGAAGTAATATTGTTTATCCTATTGTAAAAGATGTTTTTATTGCTAAAATAAGTGTTTTTTCTTACAAATCGCGAGAAAAGCTTGGCGAAATTGGTGTCTGTGACCAGAGAGGTATAGATTAAATGAATGAAATAGCCTATTTCGTCTTTGATCTAAAGAAAATAGCGATAAAAGAATTTCGTTTATAAAAGAAATTTAAGACTTTTTCATTCCATTCTGGGTATTTCTCAGTATCTTTCAATAATTTGATGTAAGTTTCCATTGATTGTTCAACGTCTTTTTCATAAATATTCGTTGTAATCTAAAAAACCATATAAAAATTCAAAAAAATCGTAAAAATCATTCAAAAAACTCAAAAATTTAAAAAATCTTATTAAATTCACTATTTAAATAATTACTTCACGTCTAGCCCATATATTGGCAGTGGCTAATTCCCTTTGTACGTCCATATAAAGCGTCTCGACCTCTGCATTAAACAAGGACAGTCCATTCACGAAATCCAGCAGCTTTCCGAACTCAGCTAATTGAGCCTTTCCTTCATTAAAGCGTTTTAGCTCGAATTCGGTGAAATTTTTCTCATTAATTTTCCATTTCTTTACAATATGCGATACGAATAAAGCTTCCTTTTATAAGAAATTTCATCAGAAATTAACCATATTTTCTTACATAATAACAATAAGCATCGATTTCTTGGAAATTACTCTCATAATTTTCTAAAGGGGTCTTTGTGATTTCGATGAGAACCTTTGGTAATCTGTCTATT
>JFJP01037850.1_pt1 | contig 21909 bp, 30 predicted proteins | sample 431651 | NCBI WGS metagenome assembly JFJP01 (sample SAMN02602958, study PRJNA72255) | Microbial mat metagenome, whole genome shotgun sequencing project. | biome: fresh water; feature: sink hole; material: water; isolation source: purple microbial (photo- and chemosynthetic) mats found in...
GTTTCTCGGGGGCGCCAGGTTCGGGCAAGTCGCGCCTGCAGTAAATTCTCGGGCAGTTCTTCAACGGCTTCACCATGAACGACGCAGGTAAAGGTATCTGTGACTTTTAGAATATGGACATCGTGAGCAAGTCGTTCATCAAGGTGGACGAGGTGGCGCTGGCTCGGCTCAATACGAACGAGTGGAAGATGCTGGCCGATCTCGAGGTGAGTATCAAGTGCCGGGTCAAGAACCAGCCTGACGTGGAAGTGTCCAAGTATATGCCCGTGACTATCACCACCAACGATAATGTGTACACGCAGGTGATACTCGCCTGCAAGGATAACCAGTCGATGGAGGCTGTGTCCCGCCGCTGGGCATTTATTCGCTATTTCAGTTCGTGGTAGGAGGCGCACAAAGAAATCATGAATACCTCGACATGTGTAATGGAGTAGAAGTACGCGAGACTTTACCAGGGTGAGGAGACGGACGCCGAGATTATGAACTCGCTCGTTGCGATGGCTGTCATTCTCAATGTGCAGCCCTACGTGTACCCCGACTACATTCAGTCGTACTATGCGCACGCAATCTACCAATTTGCGGGCACTCTCTTCGGGCAGGTGATGATCGCGAACATCCAGTACTTTAGATTGATCGCCAATAAGATGTGCGATATCTACAAGTGCACAAGTGATGAGGGATGCAAGTAGGCGCAGCAGATGTACGGCTATCACTTGTAGAATTTGCTGTTCGATTACCTGACCATGCGCATTGCGCAGCTGCCGGATGAGCTCAAGTCGTTCCGCGACAACTGCGAGATGGAGATTGACATCTTCAGCACGGATAAGCGGGCCATGTTTTATAAGATGTGCGCAAATTTGTACGTGAATGACTCGCCCCTGCTCGTGCTCGTGCGCGTTAACCGAGGTAAGACACTGGCCGCCTTCATGAAGATGCACCACGCGCAGAATATGGAGTTGTTCGAGATCCTCGAGTAGATGGTGGGCGAGCTGGCCACGGAAAATAACTGCGACTGTGACTCAGAGCACAAGTGAATGAATAAATTTTACCTGTAATAAGTTTCCTTATAATTCAATTCTTGCATAACCAACAAAAATTTATGAGTGACCAGTAACAGTAGGAGAGCGCTCCCCCGGCCACGGACATGTAAAAACAGCAGGTAAAGTATATTTTTTCGACTGAATTTTAGATGTAAAGTTCGACCGCTCCCGGCCCAGGTAAAATTTCGTACGCGGCCGAAAATATTGCCTCGACTCGGATCAAGGAACGCCTGGCGCATTTCCGCGCGAAGGGCAACCACTCGCACAACTTCAAGCTGCACGCGGCCACCTCCCTCATCCAGCAGATCTAGTCGAGTCGCTCCTACAGGCGAAATTTGTTCACGCCGGCCGTGAAGGCACCCGTTCCAGTTGCGGTCGCGCAGACACCTACCGCCACCACTGCCCAGGCCAGGGAGGGAGCGGTTGCCTAAAGTAAACCTTAACCTGTAAGTTAGGTCTCGTACGCGTCCAAGGCCATTGCTAAGCCCTAGCAGGCGCAGTCACAGCTCGCGGGGAGCTCACGTTTTGGGGGCAAGTGGAGTCGCTTCGGGTGAGTTATAATTGTTTTTTTTGCTAAAAAAAGTTTCACACAAAGTTGTAACCGGCGCAGATGGGATTATTTAAAATGTTGAGGGGTGGTATTTTGTAAAAGGGAATGGGCCTCGTGGGAGGATTGCTAGCTGCGGGGTCGGCTGGCGCGGGCCCCCTCGGAATGGCGGCTCGATTTGTGGCGCCCTTCGTGGCCGAGCATGGTGCGGCGCTGATGGGTCGCGGGATCGACTATGCGTTCGGGAAGGGCAAGAAATTGCTGGGCAATGTCATCTCGAGGTGGGTCGGCAAGGACAAGTTCGATACGGCCATGAGTGGCGTGGGGCGAGTGCAGGAGGCTCAGCCAGGGGACATTGGCGTGTTACACGGAGCCAGCCTGGGCGAGTCGTATAAGGAGGGCTTCAAGCAGACGCAGGCCAATAATATGGGCGTGAAGGCCTCGGGCGATGGTTCGGGTGGAGGAGGCGGAGCGGTCAATAGCGGGGCGGGTGCGGCCGGACAAGCATTGGTCGACCCCGCAAATACGATGCAGATGTGATGATGGTGGTGGCCTCTCGCTACGACAATAATTTCGAGCTAAAATATTTTCGCCACTTCACTTTTTATATCTATTTTATTGAAAATTTAGGGAGAAAAATGCAAGAATACGAGGACGAGCAACGCGCGAACGAACCTCCTCCTAACTAGGAGCAGCAGCAATAACCGGTGGCGGTGGCTGAGCAGGAGGAAGTCTTCTAGATTGACACCTCCAGCTAGTAGCAACACTCAGCCGAGAACTAAGCGGCCCAGGTGCAGCAGCAGGTCGACAATTAACTGCAGCTGAACTTGGCCAATCCGCCCCCCGGCAGGCCACGCATCAACGAGAATCCGCTCTTCAGGCTACAGGCCGAGCCACTGAAGCTGGGCGGGCTAAGTCGCCCAACGCAGAATATATTCGGGCAAATTTCGGTGGACGACTTCGATAAGCTGTTGGGCTTCCGAAAGCAACTCGCGGAGGACTTTGAGCAGAAGGTAAAGCCCGCGCTCACGCCATCTCGCTTTAATTCCTACGCTCGCCGAGTCAAAACCTACAATGAACACGTGTTTAAACTGCCGGCGAACGTGACCGCGAACTTGAAAGACATTAGCATTGGAGGCGAACATGTGCAGAGTATTGTGCAGTCGGTCATTAACAACCACGATAAGGCAGTCACCCACGCACTCGCTCAGACCTACAATGAACTTTAGAGTTTGAAGGGCACCCTCCAGGCGAATGACACCTACTACTCGAATGATCTGGCGGGATATCGAAAGTAGATACATCTGCTCAAGATGCTCATAAATAAGGGGGTCTGGGCTGATGGCTCACGCCTAGAAATACATTCCTATACAGATGAGGGACCTTTGATTCCCCTGTGGTTAGAGACCGAGAAAGATATTCGACGCGAGGGCACCGCTATGGCACTGTTGGCCCACGATATTCAGAAGTTGCCGGCCGATGCTACCCCGGAACGCGAGACAATGAAGGCCAAGTACGAGGGGCATCTGACTGCGATGACCAACAGCATTACCCGCAACTCGGGTGACGCGTTGCGCAAGTTGAGCAATGGGACGATGGGATATCTCACCAAGCATATGGAGAGTATACAGGAGATTGCCGGAGAGGACAGCCGCAGGTCACTGCGTATCTACGATCAAATACTGCGGCAAGTTGCGGGTGCCCAGTCGGACGCGCTCGAGTTGGCCGATCAGCTGAATAAGGTCATGACCGAGAACAAGCGGACCGAGTATGGGCAGGAGGAGAATGCGCTCCTGCAGGCATCCACAAGTCCCTTTGTGCACTATCTGCGCTAGAATAAGGGCCTGGTAAGTATCGCCCTGGGCGATGAAGTTAAGGCGAAGGCGCTCTTTGACGAGGACGAGGCAGCCCTCAAGACGAACAGCTACGTGCTCGAGACGGAGATTGCCAAGTTTTTGTACTACCTGCGTGATCAGCACAAGAGAGTGCCCCTGTTTCTGGGGCGTAATGGGTACAACTACGCGAGTGGCTACCTGAGCTCGGTTGATATGACAGCGCGAAAGCTGGTCAAGAACTAGACTTTCTAGCAGGTGCGCGCCATCTTCAACCCGAAGACGCCCCTCGACGAACGCCTGGTCGTGGAGAAGTACTTCTACATGTTCGATCCGGCGTCCATGCCTCGCTTTGTGCACAGCACGAGCAAGATGATCCATCCCAAGTTCCTGGAGGCCGACGATAACCCAACTTTCCTGCGGGTGGGCGACTTTATGGACTAGTGGGACAACTTTGGCATGGGCATGGGCGGGGCGGGTGCGGGTCCCCTCATTCCGCCCGTGATCCAGCAGCAACTGCAGCTGCAGCAGAACCAGCGTGAGGACGCGGCCAATGACGAGCATACTGTCTCGGAGGTGGTCAATGAGGTCTCGGGTGGCTCGCGTATTTCGTAGTCGCAGCAGCAGCAGCAGCAGCAAGAGGAAATGAAGGAAGAGATGAAGGAGGAGAGGAAGGACTTGTATGATCGGATCGTGGAGCAGCGCAGTGGCTCGTCCGCGGATAACTCCTAAGACTCGGCGGGGTAGCGAAAGAGCAGCTCCCTCTTCCTGAAGCGACATAAGGCCTTCTAGGAGCATCGAGACAAAGTTGTGCGGGTGAACGAGTTTGCGATCGCCACGACAGGTGTGCATCCGCTCACCTACTACCTGGGCAAGCTATGGCGAGGCGAAGTCAGGAACAATCGAATGAGGGACTTATTTCATGATGACCCCGATGGCCTGCGCTACATTCAGAAGCATGGTAATGATGCGCTCGCACTGATTGACCCAGGTGCGTATATGTAGAGCGTCTAGTAGATGGTCAAGGAGCGCTACGCTACAAAGGAGGCGACCAGCGCTAACCTCGACAAGGCTATGGAAAATCTGGACAAGGTAAAGTCGAAGAATGTGCGTGCCTTTAATCAGATGTAAACGGTGGCCCCCCTGAGCGATCCAGTTATCACGGCCGAGGAACGCGCGGCAAAGCGGGCCTACTTTGCCTATAAGAAGGCGGCCGATGTGCGGCCTTACAATATTATCTAGCAAATTCGAACTAATCTCTTCACGGCCAACCTGAAACAGTCCTTCGCGAGTATACTCGGTGCGTCCACTGACAAGACCTTTACGAAGGCAGACCTCGAGAAGATGCCCTCCGGGTCGCCCATCTACTTCTTCCCCATGACCCAGGCGACCAGCGATGATGTCATTAGCGTGCACGTGGACTATATGCGCGCCATGCAGGACTCGACCACGAAGATTGTCTTTGTGAACTCGGTCATGAGTGGGGGCGATCTCGAGCTGGCCACGGCAGTTCGCCTGGAAGAGCACTACCGAGACGCGGAAGTGATTGGCTACTAGCCGTGGCAGCGTGCGTAAGCCCTTGCGACTAAGTACTTCAAGAAGTCCTCCGACGCACTGTACAAAGCGAGCGCCAAGAACTCGACCCGAGGCGATGTTGCGAACGAGTTGCGTCGGTACATGGGCGCAGTCCGCCGAATAAGCGGCGTAAACGCGTCACTCTAGGCTGCCCTGCTGGATCCGGCCTCGCCCATCTAGAATGTGACCAACCTGGTCATGCCTGCGAGCAATCTCGACTTCAACACCGTGGACTCGCTGCTGATGCTCATTGCGCGACCTAACTTGCAGGTTATCACTACGGACATCGAGCCCAAGACCTGGCGAGCCTCCGTTGACCAAGATGGTCGCTTCTTCCCGCTCGCGAAGGAGATCAAGAAAGTGCACGGTGATCACATAGGCGAGACCAGCACACTCTATACCTACGCGCGTCGGAGTGGCGTACGCCTGAGTCGTGAGAACTTGACGCTCTTCAGGGGCGCCTTCGAGGAGCTGCGCACTGTTATGGCGGACGAAGCGCTAAATGATAACAGTCTCGGGGTGGGACCTGACTTGCTCTAGCCACCGAGGGCACTCGCGTTAGAGGCGGAGAAGAAGAAGAGGAAGGAGGAGCGTCCTGTCCGCGCAGATCAGTCTCAAGTTGCCAACAACAGTGTGCAGTCGAACTACTAGGCAGCCATGGGCATGGAGGATGACGAGGCGGCGGCGGCGGAGGGTGAAGGTGAAAATACATTCGATAACATCTAGAAGCTGTTTGAGGGAAAGGCGCCCCCGACCAACTTTAATGTCCCCGACAAGGAGCAATCGATCGAGCTGGTCGATACCAACTTGGACATCGAGTTGATTGCGTAGAACAACGTTGCTGCTGCTGACGACTCACTCGATGATGACGAGAAGATACGCAGGGGGAGGATGCTCCAGAGCAAGCTGAAGGAGACCGTGATGAATCAGAAGCAGAAGAAGGGCATCGTGAAGCTGCCAGTGCCGCCGGGTCCCGTCGCCAAGGATAAAGCCGAGCGCAAGCGAGTCAAGGACCAGCGGGAGGTGGACAAGAAGTAGAAGAAATTGCAGGAGACATTTAGCAGTGGCAGCGGCGGACAGGGAGCAGTGGGTACGGGAGCGCCCAGTCAGCCAAAGCCATCACAGGAGGAAGAGAAGAAGATGCCCTCCGCGGGAAGCAGTAGACCAGGGGACCAGGTGGACGATATCTTGGAGATGGCTGGTAGTGCGCCCAGGATTCGAGGCAAAAATAAGAAGGCCAACGCGAATATGCCTGGCCTGCGCAAGTACGTCTTTCCCATTGTCAACTTGGAGACGGGGAGCGTCTTCGGCGTCTCGATGGTGCCCATCTCGCAGGAGTAGACCGAGGACGCAAAGTAGATGCTCCCGGGCGAGTCTACGGCCATCGTGACCTACGACAAGTAGACGACGCTTGGAGGCATGCACGCACCGCTCAGGTATCGCAAGTCGCGGCTGTTCGGGAGCACCCAGGAGATGGTCAACATGACAGCGCGGTTCTTGGAGAACGGGATCTCCTATAATGCGCTCAACGGGATGAAGTAGCCGGAGCAGCTGCGCACGGAGCCCATCACGCAGATGATCGACCGCGTCCACACGGCGGGTTTCACCGATATGACCTTTTCGGCCTCGCCTGACGCGGCTCAGCTGAAGGAGGTCCGCACGGACGAGTTCTAGCAGAAGGTGGCGGTGATCAACGATGACACCAAGCATACGGTCCAGTATCAGTTTCCCGTGGCCAACTATCGCATCTCCGATATCATGGGCCTGGCTGTGCTGGACCAGTTCGATCGCACAGACGATGAAGTCGCGGGTGATGGTGGAATAGGCAAGCACATGCGAGTGATAGCCGAGCTTCTCTAGTAGCGCATTACCAACCCGCACGGTGACACCAACGAGAAGAGTGACGCGATCGCGGTGCTCGGAATGTTTAACTATGCGCAAGCTTTGCCCTACTTGATGCGTAAACTCAAGGACGAGTTTAAAGGGCACGAGGCCTACATTGAGGCGGGCACCACTGTCTAGCATCTGCCCACAAAGGCTCTCTTCACGCAGATGAAGACCTACCTAAAAAATGCGATCTCCTCTGCGGAGCTTGCGGAGCCTACCTACGTGGATACAATGGATAGTGTGCAGGACTATCTAGATACGAAAGAATACGAGAACTTTGGCGACCACTACACGACGATGTCCGAGGTGATGAAAGTACTGCGCAATGGCGTGGTCGCGATGGAGACAGTCAAGAACTCGCTCATTCCTGCGCAACGCGCACAGCTGAACATTCCCTACGCACGCTCTGATTTATTGTACGAGCGTAACCAGGCAATAGCCAGTATGAGCTCAGTTGTCAACGATCCAAGTCTACCGCGGGCACCTCGTGCAGAAGGGGGGCCACCCACGCTATCAACACTCTCGAGAGCCTTTACTTAGCTGCAGGGCGAGGCGGCGCAGCTAGCGAGCGCCTTCAATTAACTGCAAACGCAGAGACAAGTTATGGGAGGCCTGTCCAGTCTGGACCAGGGCAACAACGACCAGGAGGCAAATATTGACCTTATCGAGCCAAACATTAGAAAGGATCTGGAGACGGTGATCGAGCAACTCAATACGCTTGATCCGCGCGTACAGCGAACGTTCGAGAGTGTGCTCTAGCAGCAGCTGCTCGCCGAGTAGGGACCCTCTCCCCTCAATAATATAGTCGAGGAGCACAAGTAGGACCTGTACAATGCGACAACGCAGGTGTAGATGACTGCGGCCGCCACGCAGTAGTAGGTGGCGCCTGAGGCACTTATGCGGCAGGTGATAACTTAGTCGGATCAGCAGTACGTGCAGTCGCAGACGAATAACTCGCAGATGCTCATCGGGGGCACTATCAACTAGCTGGCCGAGTTGACTAACACGATGCAGGAGATGGTGGGTCTGCAGGATCCAGAGGACTTGGTGGCCAACTCGAGTGGCTCGCAAAATTAGGCCGCAGTCGACCAGGAGATGGCAGTCTCGCGCGGGTCACAGTTCGTGGATGTGCCCTCGCTCTAGACCGCCGCCAACTTTATGAATGGACCCCCCACGCAGCTTGCGGCCTCCCTGCTAGGCGTGCACTCGAACACGAACTAGGTCGTTAACTAGTCGCATGTGGCTGCCACGAACGCGAACACCTACAAGCAGATTGTGCTGGCCGATATAGCTGACCAGGCCCAGCAGTAGATCATTCAGCAGCAGCAGCAGCCAGTATTCAAAGTTCCGGCACCTAGACTACCACCACCACTAGCAGCTGGTGGTGCCACCGGAGGCTAGCAGGCACCACCTTCACTAGCGAACTGGCTCAACGCTCGCCCCGAGGAATTACTGTAGCGCGAGTATAGGAATATTGTGCCCAGCGTGAACGAGAGCAGTGTGATGTCCTCGGCGACCGTCGATTACTAGCAGACGCAGCAACGAGTGGCCGCCGTGTAGGAACGAGGACACCAGTATGAGCAGGAAGAGGAGAAGGAGCCAACTATTGACGCGAGTGTGCGCAAGACAGTAGAGACAGCAGCCGAGCTGCGCAGGTAGCAGCAGCATCGCTAGGCGAAGCTAGATGAGGCGCTGGCAACTGAGCAGAAGCAACCCAAAACAAAGGCTATCGGGCAAAAGTAGTCGGATATCCAGAAAGTGTTTCTGAAGAATGCGATGAAGTCGCGAAAAGCGGAGGTGCGCAAGATGACCACGGATATGGAGCGTCGCGCGGCCGGGATCGAGGATAGACTGAATCGAATCTAGGCGATCGAGGAGAGCTAGCAGACGCTGGTGGGAAGGTAGGGCTCGGCGCAGGAGATTGACGAGCTGACCTTGAAGCACACGATAGAGACGGGCAAGTTGCGGTCGGAGCTGGCACAGCTCAAGTTTTTGCAGGAGGAGAGCGATAAGTAGGCCACCGAGAAACTGCGGACAGTTGAGCAGACGGTGGCACGCAAGAACAAGGAACTCAAGGACCTGGATAAGGCACTGCGTGAGCAGTTGAAGTAGGAGTTTGAGCTGGGCAAGGAGACGGCTTCCGCACTGCACAAGTTGGAGACCGAACGCAAGATGCTCGAGTATCAGCAGGAGCTGTAGGACGCGTCCGAGAAGAAGTTCAGTAAATTGCAGGAGTAGTACACCAAGATGGCGGAGGAGGTGAAGAAGGGGGGCCTTAAGGAGGATGCCAAGCTGATAGTGTCGATGCAGGAGTTGCAGAGGGAGATGCTCGATTTGAAGTCGAAGTACGAGGCGGAGCGGGCCGAGAAGCGCCTGGAGCGGAAGAAGAACAAGGGAATGCAGGAGGACCTCGACAAGGCCAAGTTGGCCCTGCAGTAGGCCCAAAATAGTGGCGTGCCCCTCCCAGGTGGCTTTGCGCGTGAGTTGCGAGGGGTGGTCAAAGCTCGCAGTAATAGCTTGGATGGGCGACTAGCAGGCTACAAGAATAGTGGCGCGGGCACGGCTGCCTTCAACGAGACGGGCATGAAGAGCAAAGATATCTCGTATGTGCGCCTGCAGAAGATCCTCTCGGACAACTAGACGCTGTTTCATCTGGCGCAGGTGAAGCACCAGACCGAGGTGGCTCGACTGGCGGCCGAGGATAAGGCGGCCAAGGCGGAGCACTAGCAGGAAAGTGAGCAGAGGAAGGGTGATACCCAGGCGAGGCGTGATGAGGCAGCCGAGAGGCAGCGCGAGTATGAGTTAGCTAACAGAGCCCAGCAGATCAGGTTGGCGGGGGAGGAGAAGTAACGCGCGGACGAGCTGGCTGTGCTTGCGCAGTAGTCGCTCAATACGACGCGTGAACACAAGATACTGGTGGACCAGTTCAATATGGCCCAGCGATTGCAGACGTACCAGGCCGAGGAGAACTAGCGCAATCGCGAGGCCAAGCAGAGGATGGAGGAGACGATCTCCCAGCGCAATCGCGACTACCACACGAATACGCTCGCGCAAATGAAGGGAGATATGCTTGCTATGCAGTAGACCATGTAGCGGGAGCAGACGGTGCTCACGGCTGACATTCAGCGCTCGATTGCGCAGGCAAAGATAGCCCGCGAGGAGAGTGACAAGCTTAGGAGCGCAAATGCGACCAAGGTCGAGCTGGCCCAGATTTCGAGTGCCGAAACGATGAAGCTGGCCAGTCTGGCCATCACGAAGAACTAGGATGATAATGCGACCCGCCTCGAGAAGGCACGCATCGCTAACGAGCGCAATCGCGACGATCAGCTGACCGCGTACAAGACTATCGATCAGGCGCACAAGCTGAAGATTACCGACCTGCAGATAGAGAATGCGAAGGCGGCCGTGATCTAGCAGGAGACGCAGAAGCTGCAGGTGATTGCGAATACCGACTTCAAGACGATGAAGGTGGACCTGCTGAAGACGGAGGCGAACAATCGACTGGCCGCAATCTAGGCCACGCAGGAGGATCGCAAGTTTGAGGCCGAGATTAAGAAGCTCACGATCGAGGCGCAGTAGGAGGAGAAGAAGAATAGCGCGCAGGTGAAGCTCGAGGCGCAGAAGCTGACAGCTGCCCAGCTGGATATGACTAAGGTGGAGAAAGAGCGTGATTACAAACTGCGTGAGAAGTAGCTAGAGGTGCAGAGTGCGCTGACGCAGATTAACCTGACCCGGCAGGCCGCAGATGCCAAAGTTGCGCTGATCGAGGCAAATGCGGGTGTGCAGAGTCAGTTGCTCGAGGGGCGGCAGGAAGTGATCAATGAGGAGAAGAAGCTGCTGCGGGAGTAGAACAGGCTGGCCCAGGATAGGTCAGATCTGGAGCAGGAAAAGTTGACCTTTCTGCGCGAGAGGTTAATTAACGAGCGTGTGGGAGCTGACAGAGCTGGCGTGGGCCGGGGCGCCATTGGAGGTGGAATCCTGCAGATGAAGAGTATCTTTGGCTAGAATGCGATACCCGACGCTAACTAGAAAGCGCACCAGTAGTTATACAAGGCCTTCGTATAGAAGCATCAGGATATTAGCTCGAACTGGTACGACAGCCACGTGATCAAGGACAGATAGCAGGTGGCCTCCCTGAACGCCTATACCGACGAGTTGTTCAAGCAGATGATCCAGATCGAGGATGATGAGGACAACAAGGAGGAGGAAAGGATGGGCGAGGACAAATTCTTCAGGGCGATGGATATTAGGGGGGAGGTCTTTGTGAAGGATGTCTCGAAGATCGATGCCTTCAAGAATGACTCGACCGCTCCCCTGATTCGGCAGCTGCAGGATCCAACTATTACAAAGGGTGCGATCTAGCGCGAGGAGCTGGCCTAAAAATTGACCCAGTACGGGCTGCACATGACCAAGGCACGCGAGCAGATAATTGAGAATTCGCAGGTGAAGGAAGATATCGCGCGAGGAGTTATCCTCGAGAATGAGCCACTGCTGGCGGAGGCAGGCTAGCCTGGCATGCTGATGACGGAGAGGCAGGTAAGAAATTATTTGCTCGCGGCCAGGCGAGAGCTGACCGCAATTAATGCGGATGTGATGTACGCGTCGACCAACGATCAGCTGATCGACAGTAGCAGCCTCTTCCGCTCGCACGAGCTTGGCAAGTTAGTCGCGGATGCGGCAAACGATAAATTGTAGGGACGCACCGAGAAGCAAGACTAAGCTATCTTGCAGCTGAAGACGGCAATCTCCCAGCAGAATGAATTTATTGCCCAGTACAATCGAAAGTTTGAGAGTGATGTGAGCTAGTGGGCTGGCCAGCACGCAAGTAGACTGCGCTCTATGAACGAGGAGCAGATACAACAGAATAAGTAGAGCGAGCTGGCCGCAAGGTAGGCCGTGCAGATGGTGAATGGCATCAACAAGTCGCTGGAGCACCATGGCTTGATCCAGGGGAACAACTTTGCGCAGAAGTAGAATCGCTCGCAGCTCGGCTTTCAGCAGGCAAATCAGTATCAGCAGTCGGCCTACAACCCGGGCGCGATGTAGTCGATGCGCACGCAAGAGTACGCACAGCGGCGAGTTGCGGAGGAGATGGATGGGGGAGGCTTCGGCTAACGAAGGAAGCGAGACGCCGATGGCGATGTGAAGATGGAGGACGAGGAGGGGGAGGAGGACGAGGCTGCAAAGAAGACAACTTCTCGCTCGAATGCCTAGTAGCAGTAGAATTAGTAGTAGCAGCAGCAGTAGCAGTCGAGGTAGGGAGGTAAGAACTTTGGGGCGAGAGCCGAGGAGAAGTTGCTCAAGCTTGCGCAGGCAACGCCCAATGTGAGCGCCGATGACGTGAAGTTCCTGGCCACAATTCGCGTGGACAAGAAGACGGGGAAGGCAATGAAGGCGGTGGATGGGAACGAGGAGCAGCTGGTCGAGTTGACACCTGACGAGCGGGAGCAGCTGGCGCGGATCATCATCGAGATTACGATCTACGTCTACAAGAAGCTGTTCCGGGGCGTGACTCAGCTGAAGCTGAAGCAGATGAAGGACGAGATGGAGGAGGAGGCCGACGGGCGCGACAAGGCACTCCCGCTGATGCGCATTGCGAATGCAATTGCCTCGTAGGCCGAAGATGACGGCCTCACGCAGAAGACTATGGACAAGTATGTGCACGCGATTGCCTCGTGAGTTAAAGATATTACCAGTGTTAGTTGTTTAAAGAAAATTATTCATTATTCATTATCATCATCATGCTACCCTCTAATAGATATAGACGTAGACCGCATTGACTTCGTTTCTAGTTCCCGCAACTGTGTTCAACTCCGTGTCACAGTCGATCTGATGCGTGTGCCGCCCATCGTAGACGGTACCTGCTGCGACTTCAGTCAGTGTTGTCGCAGGCACACCATAGGTATTTTAGCCTCCAATGAGTGAGTTATTCTACGTTCCGGGCACTGATACTCTGTGTCTGTGTTGGCCTTAGTCAGAGACAGTTGTGTAGTGAAGCGAATGTAAGTGAGCGCCAACTGACGCGGCCTGCCGTTGACGATTGGCAACTGCCACAAGATCGGTCGTAAACTTCAGGTACTGCCCAGCTGGGTTAGTTACATCGTTGATATCTGTATAGGGTGCCCACGTGATTAGGCCATTAAAGTTGGGTGGAGCCGCTACAGAATTTGCACCAGCTAGGGGTGCCAAGAAGTAGAGTGAGCCAATCGGATGCACAATATCGATGAACAAGTACATGAATTCCATTGTGACCAGCTCACCTGCGTTGTACGTTCCCACATTCATGTCGCTCTGCGCAAATGCCTAGGTTTTAAGTGCGCCTCCGCTCAGGACCGTCTGCGTGATGTAGAGCGGATTCAAACTGTTCACACCTGCCTCGATTCGATTGTTGGTGTGGTTGATTTGCAGGTAGCTGGTCGGATTTTTGATGCCCGTCTTCAGTTCGGTGCTGAAGACTGTCCCGCGGGGAACACCTCCGTCGGTGCTCGAAAGTGATAGCTGTGAGGAGTTTAGCAGCACTGTATCGTTGGGCTCATCGTAGCCAATAAACAAATTGCTGTCGGTGGTGACAGGATTCCGGGGAGTGAACAGCACACTCTTGCTTTGAATTTCCAGTGGGTAGTTCGAAGTTGGCACCGTGAGAATCTTCATGCCTCCAGTTGCTCCTGCGCCAAGGCGTGGCTTAAGTTGTAGATCACCGCTGACATCGTTCACGTGTAGGCCAGTTGTACCCACATCTAACTTTACGAGTCCCGAAGTGGCCACTGACACAGTCGTGGGCGTTGTCGTGAGGCCATCAGTTGAGTTAATAATTGCGTCAGTTGATCCTCCGCCAGCCGCAAGCAGCGCATCAATGTCCACCTACTGCGCGGTATTCACCGTCTGAATTGCGAGGATCTCAGTGGTGTGCGTTGCAATTGCCGAGGTATTAGTAGCAGTGGCCGTTGACAGTGCAGCTATATCAGAAGTCTACGTTGCATTGACGGTATTGATAGCAATGATAGCCGCCTCAAAGTTGATGTCACTCGTTTACAAGGCAGTAATATTAGCAGTCTGCGTTGCATTGACTGTTTCAATAGCAGTAACAGCTGTCTGTAGATCAGTGGTAGTCAGTTGCAGATCGCTGATACTCGAAGTATGCGCGGTAGCTGTAGTCTGGAGCGCAGTCACGGCAGTAACAATTGCACCTGTCGCAGATTGCAGTACACCGATGTCAGTGCTATGTGTAGCTATGGTTGTAGTGTTATCAGCTATTGCAGTTGTGTGTACGCCTACCGTTGTCTCGAGAGCTGTAATATCTAGGGTATGTTAGGCATCGGAGGTCTGGAGAATGGCAAGGTCAGACTAGAGTGCGGTAATGTCGAGCTCGGCGTCAGCCATTGCACCTTAAAGTGTGAGGACAGTAGCGGCCAGTGCGCCTGTTCCGTTATCTAGGTCATCAACTTCAGCCGCAAGGCGTAAAACACGCGCATATATGTCACCCGCGCGAGCCTACTGCTCACGTTGATCGCCGGATGTTGTATAAGAGGAATCATATCCTCCCATCTCTGCCAGACGCTGCCCGAGACTGAGTCTGCTATGAAGTACGTGCGATAACATTTTGCGTGTGTATATTAGGGACGAGCAGACTCGCTGTTAATAATAATATTTAATAATAAATTACAGATGGAAAGTTAAATACAAGTGTGCGAGGAGCACCTGCCACCGGGGGAGGCGTTCGAAAACAATACGATTCAGCTCGATGCCAAGCCAGGCGACTTTCTTTTTTTCCACAGCGCGTCCGTGCCACAGCCACTCTACGAAGAGTTCATTGGGGGCTCACGCAAGCACGTGATCCACAACAACTTGAAGAACTGCAAGTTTGTGATGCATGTGCTCTACTATCACTAGAGCAGGCAGCTGGGCTCCTCGACATTCAGGTAGGTGTTGAAGCGTCGCAGAATTGTGATTGGCAACTCGAAGGTGAACGACCTGACTGATGGGACGGATGTGGTGAACCCGCTGATAGTGAAGGCAATGCGCACGCGCGGGAAGTAGCTACTCATTGATGGGTAGGACTTTGACGAGGGCGTGATGCAGAAGAGCGGCGGCTTTCTGAACAAGAAATTCTGGGCGGCCAACATTATCTGGGGCGTGGAGAATAGTGCCGAGGCGAACTTTGCGCGCACCGTGAAGCTGGTCAAGGCAAGAGCGAGCGTTATTGATGTGGCCGAAATGTAAAAGGCTAAGCAAAGCAAAGTAAAAAAGCAAAAGAAGGAGAAGATTGAGGATGAGATTATCAACGAGGCTGCAGGGTGAAAGTTATAAATTTAAAGTTAAAGTTTTAAACGTAATTTTGAAAATGTTTAGCGGTGGACCGGGAATGGCACATCCTGCAACTTTTAGTGCAATGGTGGGCTAGCGGGGAGCGGGTGGGCAGGAGATTAACTAGGATAACGCAGGAGATGTGATGGGTGCGGGCCATAATGCGGCAGTTGAGCGCTAGCAAGAGGAGTAACGCTACAAGGAGAGTATGATGCTGCTGGATGGATTGTCACAGCAGAGCTAGCAGGTGGCAGTGAGGAACATGCCTCAGTTTAATAGACACTAGCAGATGGGCTACGAGAATGTGTAGAATCCAAAGTTGCTGCAGCTCGAGACAAAGTTGCCCTTCAATGAGCAGACGGCCTCCACGCGGAACTTGGTGGGCATCATCAACAGCTACAACCCACAGCTGTACCAGGCAAGCGAGAATATGATCAGGTAGACGGAGTAGATGGCACCCTACGCGTAGCTGGCACTCAAGTACAAGGGCAGTATCTATGTGGGCGTACCAGACGACTACATGACAAATAGGTTGTTTATCGCGAATCAGCGGAGACGGGAGTCAAGTGTCTACGCCTTCGTCTGAGATTATAATTATTAAATAAAAACATTCACTACTCAATGCAGACACACCCCTACATTATAAAAGACTCGACCGAGAAGGCAGCTGTCATGGTAGAAGGCAGCGCGGAGGAGTAATAGCAGGCTGCCGTGGACGGTAAAATAAAGGTCTTCTCCGAGGTAGAATAGCTGCGGTTACTCTTTATCCAGGTGTACCTCGAGACATACAAGGATATGATCGAAGTGGGGGAGATGTTTTCACACAAGTGTGCGAAGTGCCAGCAGAGCACCTGCTACGCGATGAAGCCGGCCGATAACTACCTGGCACCACTATGCCTGAGCACTGAGTGTTTATATGAGATGCTACAGGTTCACCGACAGAAGGGCACGGAGATGGAAGAGGAGGAGGAGACGACGGCAGACAATGATGAGACAGTGATTATGGATTGAGTTACTTAACAACACTTATTATGATTATTAATTTTACATCACTCTTAAGGCAGCGGGCGATGATATTTCTAGGCGGTGTAGGCGTGCTCGCCCAGCAGACCTCCCATATTTTGATCAGTGCGGTACTGTGCGTGGGTCATGGCACTGTCAGGGATCAGCTGGTTCAGCTTACTGCCAGTCACAACTTGTGTATTCATTGCCCGCCCTGCATCGGTGGCGTAGAGCCGATTGTTGGGGAGGCGCGACTCGCGATCCATGAACTCGATGCTATTCTGCCAGGGATTGTTCGTGTAGAAGGGTTTGTTCAGGGTGTTGACCTGGCTCGAAGTTTGCACCTTGTTCACGCGGGGCGTGAGTGCACCGAAGATGTCATCGTAGGGACTCGAAATGGTCGATGGGTCGTAGTTGATGTTCCAGTTGGCCTGCGATTTCTGAATGCCACTAACTCGGTTGGCCTGGGCAGCGGCAACTGTGCGTGGCGTAAATCCCTGCCCTGACTGACCTAGGTACGAAAGTTGCATGTTAATGAGAGGAGGAAAGAAAAGATAATTTAAATTTAAATGTTTATTAAAATGCAGGTAAAGTTTTGCATATAGCTAACAAAGATCAGCGACCAAGGAGGGAAACTACGAGATCGGGGCGCACATACGCAATGTAGTCCGCCTTGACAAAGGTGAACTAGAAACTGGTGACATTGCTATTTTTGACAGCCGATTGCATGTTGACATCGAAGGGAATGAGACCTTTCTTTCCCGAGATGAGAGTCTTGTCGGCACCAATTTCCTCCCCCTCCAAAGTTATACCATACTAACATCGACCAAGCTGTGCTTACTATTAAAGCGTCTGTAAAAACGAAACAGGAACCACTGGCAGCCTATCAACCACATAGTTAAATGGAGTGATCGTTGCATCAGTAGTTGGATCATGCATCTTGTTCCAGCTTTTGAAAGTTTCAAGGAGAAATGGCACATGAGCACCCGCAAATTTCTACGCATATTGATCACCAATGACGGCCTCACTAGGAATTAACTCGGTCCCGTTTCTGATCTGCATAAAAGTGAGATTGTGATTTTGGAAGCACAATTTTCTGAAGCCAGTTGGCTGCTCAAAGCCGGTGTATATAAAAACAAAGTGAATTGAGTTGATGCTCTTAGCGTGGATGTTAATCTGTGCGTAGTTAAGCACATTTTGCGAGGTGTGAGTGGCAACGGGCGCCAAATAAAACGAATTAAAATGGATGAAAACTCCATTTTCGGCAACCACTGACTCGAGCGAGCGATGAAGTTCTTACTCGAAGAAGAGAACGTGTGAGTAGAGCCACATTTTAGTGACTACATACTCGCGATTGTTTGATTACCATGCGGGCGCCACTGAATAGAATGCATGTGGATTTAAGGTAAATTCAAGCTCGAGCGGCATCAATGAGAGAGGAATAAATTTGTGGTCTTGTTGGAGCACGCCAATTATACCCGAATAAAGAGGAATGCATAAAATTAGTGTGTTAGAACTTTAGTAAATACCAGCTGCAGCTGCATCAACACCTGTTTAAGTCACACGTCCCTCAGTAGGAAGACCATGTGTGCTAGTAGCATTAGACAAAGGTGTAAGATGGCCTAGTAACTCGAGTTAAGTTTCGGCTACGCGTTATGCAAGTGTCCCGTGAGACCATGCTCGCCAAAAACCTTAGTCGCACAAATAGCGATACTGTGTGTTTTAGGAGTAACGCATGAGAAAAAATGGAGCAGCTTAACTTATTATGTCAGCAGTAGCGCCTGAAAACAGTACACTTCCTACATCCAGCTCCATATAAGGAAAACCTTCATAGTGATGAAGAATTGACTGTTCCTGACTGTATAGCATGTCATTTATCATTGCTGCAATTACATCATACTGCTCAATGCGTTCAAGTTCTGTGCCTTGCGAGCGCACAATAAATCTATTGATAACTGAATGGCCACTTCTATCTAAAAACATACCCACAAACCGCACTGCGGTTGTTGGAGCTGTAAAGTGGGCCATGTCTTTTTCAATTTCGATGCGCAAGTAGGACGAGTAGGGATCGTAGAAGCCGTTGCCCATTAGCTGGAAGCGAACTATATCGTTGGCCTTGGCACGGTCAGTGGTGGCTGTGGGTGTGAATCGCACAACCTTGATCATATTTTCGATTGCCTCGGGTTTGATGTCGGCGTAGTTGATCGCACGCGGAATTACTTTCTCCATTCTGAAAATTAATTATATAATTAATTTTTAGCCGTGGTAGGAATGGAAACATGCGGTAGTGCAAATGTCGAAGGCTACGATAGTCAGGCGGCTGCCAATGCTAAGTAGCGAGCAAAAATGTTAAACAAAAATATGCGCAAAGTTGATCAAATCCAGTCAACTAAGCGCGCACTGATGGAACACCTGGAAAAGAAGTATGGGGCAGCCGCAAAAGATAATAAGGAAGCGAGCATGCGCTAGCTGTGGAAAATGTTTGTCCACGATCGGGTGGATGCGGAGGCCTTTATGGAAGTGATGTACCCGCAGTTGCTGAAGCCGGTGCAGCTAGCCTATGTGGACATGTTTGACCGAGCTGTGAAGGGTGAGATCTAGCTGGACGAGAAATTGCTCGACTCGGGCAAGGTGAAGGATGATGTGTGGGATCCAGTTGCGGAGATGGAGAAGGAGCGCATCGCGGGGATGACAAACAACGCAATCAAGAACATGGACAACCTAATGCGTGAGGTGGAGGAGGAGGACGTAGTAAAATAAGGTAAAAAAAAGAACACCAAGAAAAGATGAGCATTAATATTTTTACATTAAAAATTCAAGAAATTCACTTCCCTTTGCATGACTTTTTTACCTGAGTTTTGGGCGCCAATGGTTATTCGATTGGGGACTCGTCACAGAGCATTACCTGCTGAAAGTTCTTGAAGAACATGTCATACTCAACCCATATGTCCAGGTGATCATAGCGTTTCGACTTCATAGTGAGGAGGGTGCCATCCTAGTCTGTACCGTAGACTCGATCAAGGACCGACTACCACCGCTGAGGTGTGGTCATTACCACATCTTTGTAGACATTATCAGCGTCAACCGGATTGAGGCGGAACAAAATTAACCAGCTAGCGGTGGATCTGATTCGCGCAGGAATCATTGTATACTTCTGCGAGACAACTATAATGGAGACGGTGCCGTTGGCAATCAAATGACGCCGGTTGAAGAAGAGTTGCGACTGCACAAAATTGTTCTCGTTTGCCTTAATTTCGCCCACCACATCATCAAGGACCAGCAGAACATTGGTTCGCGTCTCAGCCTGCTGCGTTGCGTCTAACTTAGCCACTAACTGCTACTCGATATCGTCCACATCCTTGAATCCACCATAAGCAGCCGCTTTTTACAGCTACTACTTTACCTGCTCATCTTTAGTTTTACTTTTTAGATCGCGTTTGTTGAATTTTAGCGGCGGCCCAGGCAGAGGCGGATGGAAACCACTCTTCATCACATTTGAAAAACCTTGGTTCATAATTGCGAGCATCTCGAGCGTGAAGAAACGTTAATTCTTGTTGAAGGCAACATAGTCGGGCGGGAGGGCAGGACCCGTCGTTGGCAAGGAATTTGCGTTCTTAGACATAAAATTTCGCTAAATAATACTCTGCGGGATGAAGGGAATCTGATCCTTCTTCTGGGTAAGCTTGATCATGTTCTGCATTTTTTTTATCTGCGCCTGGTTGATCTTTGTAAACTGGGCGTAGAGCCAATCGAGGTCGTAGACAGTGTGCTTGAACTCTTTCTTCGTGGTGATGCCCAATTTTTGAACTGACGGCGAAATGACGAGCGTGTACTCAAACTTGTTGTGATAGTAGGCCTTCGAAGTTGTCAGCTCCTTGACAAGGTAACTTTTACCTGACCCGGGCTTGCCAATAACTAGCAGTAAAAAATGAGGCAACAGAAATTTCTCCTGCTCCTTTGATAGCTCCACGCCCTCGATTCGTGGTGTCTTTGCCTTGCTTTTAGTTTCTTCCTTCGAGTTATTCATTTAAAGTAATTATTAATTAAAATTGCGAACGCGTGGAGTATGAACAGCTCGAGGGGAGACGTTTACGAGAGGCATCAGAAAGATGCGCAATATATTCACATTTCAGGGACAAATTCAACGCAGACAGTGAGTGTGCCGCAGCTGCGAGCAAATTTCTTCCAGGTCGGAGCAGATCACTAGCAGGACAAGTTTTACCAGCTGAAAAGCTTCAATTTTTAGAACAAGTTCATAAATGTGAGGAAGAGTGACTATGTGCGCATCAGAATAACACTTGGATGGGGAATCTTTGGATGGGATGGTGTAAAGATTGTGGATCTTAAACCAGAGGGTACATTTGCGCTGGAGGATGAGGATAGAATTATAATTACACGAATGTCCGCACCATTCCAGCTGTATTTGTCAAATAATACAGATTTGCTGTATGGGAATGCAGGAGACTTGTATATGACGGGGAATGTCTGGGAGCAAGATTAATAGCGCAATGATGCGCAGATGACCGCATAAGATATAGCACAGTAATTAAATTATTAGCTGCTAGCAATAGCGGCTGCTGTAATAGCAGATCCAACGCTAAAAGTAAATCCCGTGTACTTTTGCATTTATCACTTGATGTAAGTGGGTTCGTTTTCATTTGCGAGTGACTCGGGAAAGATTGTATTTACGCTTAGATCTGATGCGAGTATCCCGCAGCCAGAAGTTGATCTGACAGATATTCCACAGGGATTTGCGCGCCCTTAAGACGACTCGTATGTGAACGCAAACACAATCCCTACAAATATTACACATATATTGCGCAATGTGCTGGTGACGCTCGATACGGATCCACTGTAGTCAGAACAATAGCAGACAAGAATGGCTCGATACATTGGATTGCCATAAAATACCTCAAATGACAACTTTGCGAACTAAGGCCTCTTCAGATTTGACTTTACAACAAATGAAAGCAACTTCAGATAATTTTTGTACGCAACTTTTTAGCAGATGGCTGTTCGGTATACAGTTGCACAAAGACCCGCATATTAAGCAATTATTACAGCATTTTTGCCGACATCACCAATAATGCTTTAGGGGGGTGCATGGGGAGTGTATGGGCGAATACTGGAACTTGCGGGACCAAATGCGATGGATGTGCGCATGTTTCAGCAAATTGTGATTCGAACCTCGCTCAACACAAACTTTTGGCTTCAAGATGGCTCAAAGGAGAACGTATTGGACATAATTCCCGTGACCTCTGGCATTGCAGACATAGGAACCTTCGTATACTATGATAACCGCACGTACTAGATCAAAGACTAGAACGCTTAGTCATTTTATGTGCAGTTTACGGATGAAAATAACACGTTGATTGAGTTCCTGGAGCCGTACCAGATGCAAATTGCCGTATTCTTCACTAGGGATCACATTAACTGAGAGTCAGGTAAAAAACACATGCAAAGTATAAACTTTCGGTTGGATTTAGCAGGTAAACGTGATGATTGTTATAATTAAAAGTTTAAATATTACAAAATGTCGGATTCATAAAAATTGTCGGATTCGAAAAATAATAATGTCGGATTTATAACTTCCGACCAATTGATGATTCCGAAGTCTCGTTTAACTTCTGATGTGTAATCACCTAGGTAGGTAGCAATGCACGGGTTATTGGCAAGGATAGATGAACGAATAGATCGAGTAGAGTAAGAGAGACGTGCATAG
>JFJP01011863.1_pt1 | contig 21907 bp, 19 predicted proteins | sample 431651 | NCBI WGS metagenome assembly JFJP01 (sample SAMN02602958, study PRJNA72255) | Microbial mat metagenome, whole genome shotgun sequencing project. | biome: fresh water; feature: sink hole; material: water; isolation source: purple microbial (photo- and chemosynthetic) mats found in...
CGCTTCATACGCGGGGGACATCACCTGGTTGCGGCGGCTCATCACTTTCCGCGTTACTTCAATCATCCCGTCAATGCGATACTCCCGAAAGACCTCGCTGCCCCAGGTGAAGGGGGGTACAGTTTTGGGAACCATATGCACGCCAAAGAGATTACTGCCCACGCCAATCACGGCTCCGCCCGTCAGGTGCAGCCCAATCCCCAGCTTGACGTGGTCGGCGAGGAAGCAGCCGAGCTTTTGGGTCCCGCTATTGACTTGCCCCAAGCCTTCAATGACCACCCGAATCGGGCCATAGGTATTCTTCAGGTCGCTATTGGTGGCCAAAGCGCCGACATTGACCCACTCGCCCAGCCAGCTATGCCCCAGAAACCCATCATGGTGCTTATTACTAAACCCCTGCACAATACTAGCCTCAACTTCGCCCCCGATGCGGCAGACGGGGCCAATACTAGTTTCGCCTCTAAGCTTGGCACTGGAGATGAGGGAGCCTACGCCAATATAGGCTGGGCCTTGAATGAAGGTAAACGGTTCAAGGTGGGCCTTTTCGTCAATAATAATTGGGCCATTGCGGGCATCCAAGACCAACGGGCCTTCGAGTTGGGCCGTCGGGGCCACATAAAGGTTCGCTGCGCCCCGCACCACCAAAGTACTCTCCGTTTGCACGTAGCGGGGAATGCGCGGCGTGAGGAGGGGCAGGTCGCGGATGATCTGTTCGCCAACTTGACTGATCAAGTCCCAGGGGTAAAGGAGCAAAGGGGCGGGAATTTCAACCACCCGCGCAAAGCGCTGCAACTCTTCTAAAGCTTCGGTTGCTCTTTGTTCGCGGAGGTAGTAGAGGATTGCGCTGGCTAACGCGGGCGACAAACGGGCCCCCAGCAAGATGCCCCCTGCGCTGTAGACGGTCTCTAAAGGTTCCTCCAGCAGCGCGGGAAGCCAAGAAGGGTCTAAGGTGCGGCCATTGAGAAAGGTCAGCGGGGCACTTTTGCTTAGAAAGGTTCGCAGGCCCCCTTGTGGGCCATAACAATCCATTAAGTAGGGGCGGCACAACCCCAAAACTTTAGGCTGATCTTGCGGTGCGTTCGCAGCGAAAAAGGCCGTTACGCGCTCCCGCAGACTGAAAGCGCCGCAGCGCAGGTCAAAGATCGGGCGCGTATAGATCAAAGGGGTAAAGTTTCGCCAAAGTTCATCTTCAAAGAGAATTGCAATCATAATTCTTTCGCAAACTCGCGCAGAACTTATATGGTAGTGCCAAAATGGTGAGGATCGGGGCCATGATCCAGGAGTCCAAAGGCTTTAGCCTTTGGGGCCAATGGCTAAAGCCTTTGGATTCCATTTACCAAAAAGCCCCCCAAAGTACGCTACCATTATAGGGCTACCACTTACGTTTCGCGCCGCAATAATTCTAAAATCGCTGCCGTAAGTTTTTGGGGATCATGGCGTAAAACTTGGGCCGCTTGGCTTTGGCCAGGGTTATCCATTGAACCGCTATATTGAACCACTGAGCTTGAAAGGTTTGTTTCGACGACAATACTTCCTTCGATAACGATTTGGCGCTGCGAAACTCGTTCCCCAGCTAAGACAGCGGTCTCTTCATACTCTTCAGGCGATAGATCAATGGGGGCTTGGTGGGCCACCGCATAGATTTGGCGCACTTCGGGGTCAATGCGTTGCACATTTACCAAGACATAGTCAGGTGTGAAACCACCATAGCGCTTAATTTGCCTAAGATGCTCACTTACGCTAAAGCCTGTCGTGCGCCCTGGCTCGGTCATCAAATTACAAATATAGATTTTGCGGGCCTTACTTTTCTGAATGGTTGTCCGCAATTCCTCAATGAGCAAATTGGGCAAAACGCTTTCAAAAAGGCTCCCTGGGCCCAAAATCAAAACATCTGCGGTTTCCAACGCTTCTCGCGCCAGGCGCGTGAGGGGCAAATCTCGCTTGGTAAAAATTGTCAAATCAGGGGTGTGTTCCAGCTCTTGTTCTTTAAGATCGGCTTCTTGCACGGTTAAAAGCGCTAATTGATCAACATGCCGCTCGGCCAGCGTCTGATGATGGTCAATGTGCATTACGTTCAAGCGCGTTCCATCATCTAACTCAGCATAAACCTTTGAAGCGGTAGGGGTCGGTACAACATAATAGACATTTTGAGAGCTAAAAAGGCTCGATGCGCGGTAATAATACTCAACGGGGTCTTGCACAGGTGTAATGCAAGTCAGCCGCTTGACATGCTCGCCCAAACCAGCCAGCATCAGGAGGCCAAAACCGCCAGAGAGAACCGTAACTTGCGGCGGCCCGCCAGCAGGTTTGTAATCCAACATAACTTCTTGACCTGGAACCTGCTGGCCATGCAGTTGATAAACGACAACACCGCTCAGTTTCCAGATGCCAATCCCCAAAACGTAGAGACCAAGGACAACAAGAGCCAAGCCTCGCTTTTCAAGCGGAAGAAATTGCAAAGTTAAGTAGTAGAAGGTATGAGGCACGGTTGTGGTACGATAAGCCCAAATGAGAAGACAAGCAACCCCAAGCGAGATCAAAAGAATCCCTAAAAGGGCAAAGGTCAAAGGTTGCAAGAGATAGATCAGCGAAGCTAAACGTTTTGTAATTTTCTGCATCACGCAGCCCCTTTGAGTGCCAAATGTAAATCATTAAGGAGCGCTCGGAGATTGCTACCATTCCGCACGACTTGCTCAACAATCAGCATTCCCGCAAATAAAGCATCAGGACAACGATTGCCCTGCCCAAAAACAATTTCCCCTTCAGGCGTGCAACCCAAAAGCAAGGTTGGCTGCTCCTGCGCTAAATTATACCTTATTTGATCGGTGGCCTCCGCGCTAAACTCAACTTGCAAACCAAGCGATTCTTGCCAAACCGAAAGGCCTTTCAAATTTGTTGCTAACGGTGATCCCGCAAGAGGCTGAGGCACAATAATTAACCCTTTCTGGCGATATTGTCGCGCAAGATAGCTGGCTAAAAGCAGCGCAATTTCTACTTGATCAAGCTGATTGCCCGCTTTGTCAACCACGCCGAGCGCTGTACCATCGGCTGAAAAGGCTAATCCCAAATGCGAATCGCTCTCGCGCACCAGCTTCTTAATCCGCGCCAGGTCTGTGCCGACAGGTAAAGGAGTAAGTTTACTAAAGAGAGGATCAGTTTCGCGGTTGATTTCAACGGCTCGCGTTTGGCTCCCGTCGCCGATGATTAGCGGCACGCAGCCCGTTGTTGTGCCACACATCGGGTCAACAAAAAGCGTAAGCGGTGAACGCCGAATCAAGTTGACATCCAGTTTTTCGCGCAACATTTCAAGGTAAGGCCCTCTAAGGTTAAGCATTGCTTCAGCAGCTTTAGGCAAGGGAGGGGGAAAGGTCGGCCACGCAAAAATTGGATTTAGCACGGCGGGAGGAGTAAGAAGGGGTAAGGTCGGTTGAAGGGCCGTTTCCAAAATCACTAAGCCATTGTACCAATAAGGTTCATTGCGGGCCGTTACGACCAGCGCATAAGGAATCTGCTGCTGGCTTAAAGCTAACTGAATCGCTGGTAAGGGCGCAGGCATCGCAGCTAAATGAACTTTCACACCCTGGATTTCAAAGATATTAGCAATATCCTGCGCGAAGAGATTGGACATAAAACGGGTATCATAAGCAATAAGACAACTTTTATTCTGCTTTAGTAAAATTTCGCTCAGTTGATAAGAGCTTAGACGAGTTTGTTTGAGCGTAAAATCTACCGCAAAAATACCCTTCCATGTGTTTGGGATAATTTGAGCGTAAGCACTCATAATAAAATCACAAATCCAGAGCTTCTAAATCACATACTAAAATTCTTTTGGTCATTTATCTCGTTCCCCTTTTACTCTGAAAGCCCATTGCTGCGCCGAAATTCCTCGACCACGCCCAGCATTAAAGTCCGAATCTCCTCGACTCGCGCTTGGGTTTGGGCTTCAAAACGGGTCGTAATGACGGGTTCGGTGTTTGAAGCCCGAATAATGCCCCACCCATCGCCAAAATCTACGCGGACTCCATCGACTTCAATTAAAGGATAACGGCCTGCAAAATATTGCCGAACGTAGTCAATTACCCGAAATTTGACCGTATCCGTGAAGCGAATCCGCTCTTGATCCAGGCTTGCCAAAGCAGGATAATCTTTGAGAGCTTCACTAAGGGGAAGCAACCGTTGACCGTCAAGCCGACAAAGCGCACAAAGCAACTGCGCTCCCGCAAAGGTTGCATCGTCAAAGTAGTGTCCGGGATAGGTCGCAAAAGTATGCCCGCTTAATTCGCCCCCCAAAATCGCGTTGGTTTCCCGCATTTTGGCCAGGATACTAGCGTAGCCCGTTTTGGCCATCAGGGGCGTGCCCCCGAAGGAGCGGATTGCATCGGCTAAAACCGTGCTACACATGACATCAAAAACAACGGGGCCAGGGCGTTGGGCCAGCAAATATTGCGCTAAAACGATCAAATAGCGGTCTGCCCAAACAATAGCTCCCGTCTCGTCGACCACGCCCAGCCGATCTCCGTCGCCATCGAGGGCCAAACCTAAATCAGCTTTGTGAGCGCAGACCATTTGTTGCAAGGCCGTCAGATTTTTAGCCTTGAGCGGGTCAGGATGATGATGCGGAAAATGACCGTCTGGCTCAATATAAAGGGGGATAACTTCGGCTCCCAGCGCGGTCAAGGTTTGCACGGCCAGCGGCCCAGCCACACCATTTCCCCCATCAATGACCACGCGAGGAGGTCGCGCTAAAGTCGGGGGAAGTTTGAGGATGTTGCTCACACTTTGCCCATAGGCTGTGGCTACTTCGGCTTGAAAGAGCGTCCCGCAGCCTTGAGCAAATTTGCCGCTATTAGCCAGCCAAGCCATCTCCTGAATCGTGCTACTGGTGAAGGCGGCACTCCCAAAAATCGGATGGGCCCAGCGCAATTTGAGACCATTGTATTCGGGCGGATTGTGGCTGGCCGAAATCACCGCACCCCCATCGGCCCGCAAATATTCGACTGCAAAATACATTAGCGGCGTGGGAACTTGCCCAATATCAATCACATCGCAGCCCGTCTTGCGTAAACCAGCGATAAAAGCGGCTTGGAAAAGTGGTGAACTCAAGCGAGCATCGCGCCCAATAACCAAACGCTGGGCCCCCCGACTGCGAAAAAGCGTGCCCGCAGCTTGCCCCAGCGTCCGTAAAGATTCTTCCGTCAAATCGCTTCCGACAAACCCCCGGATGTCGTAGGCCCGAAAAATCGTTGGATTAACGCCCTGCACCATGAAGTTGCAACCCTTTAGCTATGGCTTTGGAAGCCCTCCGCAGCCTCGCTTCCAAACGACCAGAATTGAAATGTAGAGATAGCATAGCACCCTTAAACTTTTTTGGCAAGATTAGGCTCCCAGAACAGGAGCCAGCCCAAAATATTTGCAAATTTAGGTAAATGTGTTATCATTAAGCAGATGCTCTTCCTCTTTTGCAAACGCATGCAACTTTAGAAAAAGCCCCTTCCTTTTGAAGAATTGAAGAGCATTAAGCAAAATGTTACATTGACTGAGAGTTTCGCTCTCAGTTCTTTTGTAAGTAATTAGGATGTAAAAACTACTCGTAACTGCGATTTGGCGCTGCCTTGCCCCCCCCTCAACAGTCAATTCACCATTCCAAAGCCTGATTTTCTATTTGATCCACGAGGTTTGGGGAAAAAAACAAAGATAAAGGTGTTGCAGGAATGACCGAAAAGCCAGTCTATCTTACCCGTGATGGGCGCGTAAAACTTGAGGCCGAATTAGCTGAATTAGTAAGCGGTGGCCGCAAAGAAGTCGCTGAACGGATCAGAGCTGCCAAAGAATTGGGCGACATTTCAGAAAGTGGCGAATATGAAGATGCCAAAAATTCCCAAGCGCTTTTGGAAGGTCGGATTCGAGAAATTAACAATATCCTTTCGCGGGCTGTGATCATTGACGAGGAACAAGCCGCCAATGAAACCCGCGAAGTCCGCATCGGTTCATCGGTAACAGTCCGTTTTGAAGAAGATAACAAAGAAGAAACATGGACAATTGTCGGAAGTGCCGAAGCTTCCCCGCGCCAAGGTCGAATCTCAAATGAATCACCAATTGGGTCCGAGCTTTTGGGCAAAAAACCACGCCAGAAAGTTATGGTCAAAACTCCTTCGGGCATTATCAAACTGACGATAGTTAAGATTCGCTAAGTTCTTTGCTCTTTAAGGCATCTTCTCGTCAGTTTCCTCCCCCAAGAAAATAGGAGAAATTTGCTCTTTGTTTCTTAACCTTAGTAGTAGTAATTTTGTGGTGAAATGGAATTAAACGACCTCCAGGCTCAAAGACTAACGAAATTGGAACGGCTGCGGGCCAAAGGAATCAATCCCTTTCCCGCTCGCAGCAATCGGACTCACACCATCGCTGCGGCTCTGACGGCCTTTGAAACCTTGGCCGCGACGGGTGAGCTTGTTACCCTCGCAGGCCGCATTATTGGCGCTCGGCGCGTAATGGGCAAACTGGCCTTTACTCATATTGCCGACGATCAGGGAAGTATTCAACTTTGGCTGAGTCGGGGGGAAATTGGGGACGAGCTTTTTACCCATTTCCGCGATGACCTTGATACCTTTGATATTGTGCAGGTCAGTGGTTCCCTCCGCCGAACTCAGAAGGGGGAAATTTCGCTCTTCGTTAAGCACTTGCACGTTTTGACCAAAGCTCTCAACCCTCCGCCTGAGAAGTGGGAAGGGTTGAAGGATGTTGAAGGACGTTTGCGCCAGCGTTACCTTGACCTTCTGGTCAATGAAGAACGGCGGGACATCTTTCGGCTTAGGGCCAAAGCTCTGATTGCAATGCGGCGCTTCTTGGATGAGCGAGACTTTGTGGAAGTTGAAACGCCTATTTTGCAACCGCTCTACGGGGGCGCAGCAGCCCGACCCTTCACGACCCATCACAACCAACTGCATCAAGACCTCTACTTGCGGATTGCCACCGAACTTTATCTCAAGCGTCTGATTGTAGGGGGTTTTAGTGGGGTCTATGAGATTGGGAAGGATTTTCGCAATGAAGGGGTAGACCGGAGCCATAACACTGAGTTCACGATGATGGAGTGTTATCAAGCCTACGCGGACTACCGTGATATGATGCTCCTGACCGAGCAGATGGTACGCTTTATTGCTCAGGAAGCGACGGGAAGTACGGTTGTTACTTATCAAGATCAAGCCATTGACTTTGGGCCAGATTGGGCCCGAATTTCGCTGGTTGAAGCCTTGAAAGAAGCGACGGGCCTTGATGTTTTAGCCCTTCCCGATCTGGCTACTTTGTGGGAAGCAACTTTGGCTGCGGGACTCAAGAAGGTCGAGCGAAAAACAACTTGGGCCAAGCAAGTTGATGAACTTTTCAGCACCTTCATCGTACCAAACTTGATTCAGCCGACCTTTGTACTTGATTATCCCGTTGAACTTTCCCCTTTAGCCAAACGTAAAGCAGAAGACCCTCAGTTGACTGAACGCTTTGAAGTCTACGTGGGGGGGATGGAATTAGCCAATGCTTTTAGCGAACTCAACGACCCTCTTGATCAGGAGCAACGCTTTTTGGAACAAGGTCGAGCTTTAGCGGCAGGCGACGATGAAGCTCATCAGATGGACGCAGATTACCTCAACGCTCTGATGTATGGAATGCCCCCCACGGGTGGGTTAGGCATTGGATTTGATCGACTGGTAATGATCTTGACCAATCAACCAACCATTCGTGAGGTTATTCTCTTTCCCCATTTGCGGGCGAGGGAAGAAGGTTAGCTTGAATGGCTGTTTTTTTGCTCAATGGAATTGATACTTACTTTGGGGCCCAAGTTGCCCAAGTTTTAAGTAACCAAGCGGGCGTAGACCTGATCGGGTTAGGAAGGTCGGCCCCCATTGCTTCAGTCGGGCAGACGACGGTTCTTACGGGAGAGTTTTCGGGGCCCCAACTCGCGCAGGTCTTGCAGGAAAAGCGAGTCGAGACGGTCATCCACCTTGCGATGGCGGGGGAGGAGCAATCTAATGCAGACTCCGAAGCTACTTTGCAACAGAACGTCTTAGGAAGTATGCTTTTGTTAGGGGCTTGTCTCGCCGCAAAGGTCAAACGGGTTATAATTCGCAGTAGTACCCTTATCTACGGAGCAAGCGTAACTAATCCTGTCTTTATTCCTGAGAAGCAAGTGCGATCTTGCTCCTTAAAGCCAGGTCTGATCCGTGAATATGCTGATCTGGATACCTTTGCCACAAACTTTGTTCTCAAGCATCCCCAAATTGAGCTTGTGTTGCTGCGCTGTGCAAGTTTAGTTGGGGAAAAGATTTCTTCGCCCCTTACCCGCTACCTTACACAACGTCGCCCACGCTTTTTGTTGGGCTTTAACCCGCGCATTCAAATTTTGCACCCCGAAGATGCTGCTAAGGCCTTTGCTTTGGCGGCAACTAGCAAGAAGGTCAGTGGGGCCTTTAACCTTGTGGCTGATCAACCTGTTCTTTTGAAGCAGGCTATTCGGTTGGCAGGAAACCTTCCCTTCCCGCTCCCTTCTTCCTTGCTGGCCACTGCGAACATCTTAGGGCAACGCCGTGCTGTTTTGGGCCATTGGCCCTTTGAACAAGCCTTCCTGCGCTATAGTTGCATTGCTGATTCCCAAAAGGCCCAGCGCGAATTGGGCTGGCAAGCAACCCATTCGGCCACCGCCATCCTCCGCACCTTGGGGAGCAGTAAAGCTTCCCTGCTCAATTCTTGAAGGAGACCCAATGGAAGACCTTTCTAAACTCGTTGCTTTTTACCAACTCCGCGAAACCCAGGATTTTATCTTGCGCCGTATAAAGGGTGAGTATCAAACCGACCCTTATGGTCTTGACCCTGAGATCATTGAGCTTATGCGCCCCTTGCTTCATTTCTTTTATCGAACTTACTGGCGCGTAAAGGTAGAAGGGTTAGAGCATGTTCCCGCAACGGGGAGGGGCTTGCTAGTTGCGAACCATAGTGGGGTTTTGCCGTGGGATGGGGCTATGATCGCCACGGCAATTGCTGAAGATCACCCTGCAAAGCGGGTGATGCGAAATACCTTTTTGCACTGGTTTAGCGAATTGCCCTTTGTGTCGCCTCTTTTCGTTTCTTTGGGATGCATCCCTGGCTTGCCCGAAAATGCCATCCGCTTGCTAGAGGAAGATCAGCTTGTCTGCTCCTTCCCTGAAGGAGTAAAAGGGGTTGGGAAGCTCTATAAGGATCGCTATCAATTAGCGCGGTTTGGGCGGGGCGGGTTTGTGCAAGTAGCTTTGAAAACTGGCGCACCCCTTATCCCTGTAGCTGTGGTGGGGGCCGAAGAAACTTATCCTATGCTGGCCAATGCCAAGCCTCTTGCGCGGCTTCTCAAGCTACCCTACTTCCCAATTACACCGTTCTTTCCCTTGCTGGGGCCATTGGGAACTATTCCTGTCCCTTCACGCTGGAAGATTACTTTCTGTCCTCCCATTCCAACTGCTACTTATGGCCCTGCCGCCGCCGATGATCCCCTCATTGTCTTTGAGTTGGCCGAGAAGGTTCGCTCGACCATTCAAGCTACCCTTAATCAACGCCCCAAAACTCGTTGGCCCTTCTAAAAACTAATAAAACTTGAGGAAACAAGGGCGACCTTTGGGCTTGAAAAGCCCAAAGGTCGCCTTAATTTCACAGAGAGGAAAAATCCTGCTATTCTCCTTTCCTCTTTTCCTCTTCCATCTCGCGCCCAAAGGCCTGGCGATAAGCGGGAGCATAAGGTTCGAGAGCCTCATAGACGTGGTAAGGTACAATCTTTCCTTCATGGGTCGGAAAGTTCTGGCGGAGATACTGGAGGTTGCGAAGAAGCTTCATCTCAATAATCGAGCGGGCAAACTCTAAACCTTTCGCTCCCTTCCACCGCTGAAGGAAAGCAACGAACTTCCGAATCAGGGCCGGCGGGCGGCCAGGCTTTTTGGCCAACATCCCGACATAGCGCGAAACTCCCTCCCGCCGATTCCCCCCGACGGTCAAGGGGGTAAACTCCAGGTCAGGCTTTATAAGGTTAAAGAGTTCGGCCCCAAGTGTCGTTCTGACCATTAGCCATTGCCAGCCAAAGGGTGCGCCCATATAGCCAATTGTCAAATCCGCCAACGCATTGGGATAATCAAAGCAAGCCAAACAAGAAGGGGGGAAAATATCACCAATTTTGTCCATTGGGAAGTCTACGAAATTGACCTTCTCAACCTTCCCGTCTTCGTGGCGCATCCACAAACGAAAATCCTGCATAAACTCTTGATGCACAATCGTTGCTGGAGAACGAGATATAATCTTCAAAAAGCGCAATTGATCGGGATAAGCGACGTTGTCACTACAGGGAATCCCGATGACGTAGAGTTTTGTAAAATCTAACCTTGGTTCTAAGGCCCGCAACATCTGGACTTGACAACCCGTCCCGATGAAGGCCAGGCGCTTTAGCCCCAACGCTTGGGCTTCATCCAGCAAACTTAGGCCGGGGCTAATGCAAGGTTTATTTCCCGCGCTGGCCCGTACTTCCTCTGGCGTGCGGGCGAGGAAGGGTTGGGGCGCAAAGCGGGTTCCTGGGACGGCCCGTGTCGTAAGCACGCCCTCTACCAAACCCTGCTCCAGAAGTTTAGCCCCCAACGTAGTTACAATTCCCGTCCATTGAGCATTTGAAGGTGGCTTAGGAATGCGGGCTGCATACATTTCCCGATAGATGCCAAACAGAAGCTCATCCCCTGGCTGGCGAGTCCGCCCATGGAGCCTAAGCTCAACTTCGGCGACGTGATTCTGGACAAAGGTACAGCTTTGGGCCATTAAGGGGCGCAGGGAACTGCCACACAGCCCACAATCACTACAGATTTTAGGGCGGCCTTTGAGCCGCTCAGCTAGTTCCAACAAAGTACTTTCTGCTGAAGGTTTAGAAAGAACTTCTGGCATACTTTATCTCCCTTTGGTCAAAAACTCAGGTAAAAAGAGGCCACCTTTAGCAGTCAGTCCCAAAGCCTAACTCTAAAGGTGGCCTTAGTCAAAATTATTTACGGAGTCGAAGTTGGGCCACAGCTAAAGCTGTGGACTCCTCTTCGGCTTGGAGATGGTTCTGAAAGAGAAGCATGTTGGCCACAGCTAAAGCTGTGGACTCCTCTTCGGCTTGGAGATGGTTCTGAAAAAGAGACATGCTTGGCTGGTTAAGAAAGCAAGGTTAAGTTTCCATTGGGGCCCGTCGCCGAAAGATCGAAGAAAAGATGTCAACCGCAAACCCACAACTGGTACAAGAATTATCTTGCAGCCCCGCGAGGCGCGTTACCCCATTTTCCCTTGTGATTAGCGTCGCTTGACAATTAGGGCAAAGGGTGGGTTGATCCGGCTCTGGGCCATAGACAAATTGTAAGTTATTTTCGTGCCCCAACCGCCGGGACCTCGCCACCGCCGCCGCCGTTTCGGCCCCCGCGTCCCCCGCCAACACATGCCAAGGAGTTTGCGGCCCTAAAGTGTCCCTAATCCACGAAACCAATTCGCGCACTTGTTTGGGATCATCATTTACCCCCCGATGCATGCGGGTTAGCACTTCAACATGACAATGCCAACGTTGTTTGACATCACCCATAACTTCTAAAATCTTGCGCCATTCTGGAACCCCGGCCAGGCGGGCATAGGCTGTATCCCCAAACCCCCGTAAATCGAGGCAAACCCCATCCAGATAGGGGCCAAAACTTTCCAGGGTTTCGGGCGTGAGGTAGCCTGAAGTACAGATCGCCGTGAAACGGCTGGCCGCCCGTGAGTTGCGTAAAACATCCAGGGCATATTCTTGGGCCACAGCTGGCTCGCTATACGTCCAGACCACCCCTCGGCACAATTGTTTGAGCGCAAAGGAGGCCACCCGACTCGCTTCCAATTCGCGGCGATCTGCGGGCGTTTTGGGGAGCCGAGCATAGGCCCCGCGTTGTTGATCGGCAGGAAAAGCGTAGCCCCAACTTCCCACAGCGAGAACCATTGAATCGGGAAAAAAATGCCAGAGCCGCAGTTCTTCAACGGGCCCGACCAGCGCGGCGCTTATCAGGCTGTGATTCAACGCAACGATGCCTTTGGTGCTCCCAACGCGCACCAGGCAGCGCCCCGTTTCGCCTGGCTGAAGCCGACAGCGCCATTGACAAGCATTGCACTGAAAGGCCCCCTCGCCCGTTACGGTTATGAGCTGTGCAAGTTGCATGAGTAACATGCCTCCCTAAATTAGCTTTTTGCTAACCTATCAGTTATAATAGCTCTTAGGCGCTGGGGCCAAACCCCCCCCCGCCGAAAATTACTCTCAGCCCTGTTTAACAGGTTAGTTGTCTTTTTATTAAAAGAAAGTGTCTTACTTGAGATGGATAATTCAAACCCGCAATATCCCTTTAATCTCGATCCCCATTCAACACCCCCAATGAGTTCTCCTTCGCCGAAAGAAGGCTGGCGTTCAATTCCTCCTGATGATTCGACAGGGCTTTCGCTAGTCATTGTTCGCAATGCTGTCAGAGAATTAGTCGAAACAGCAGTTTACATTCTGTTAGTTTTCGTGATTGTGCGAAGTATGGTGCAAAACTTTAAGATCGAAGGCTCAAGTATGGAGCCAAGTTTGCATACGGGACAATACATTTTGGTCAACAAATTGATCTATTTTCACTTTGACGCTGCCGCCCCATTGCACCTAATGCCGGGCTACAATGCCCAAAACCTCATGCCCCAAATCACTTACCCTCTTCTTTCGCCCAAACGCGGCGATATTGTTGTCTTTGAATATCCCAATGACCCTAAAAAGGACTATATCAAGCGGGTGATCGGTTTGCCAGGCGAAAAATTAACAATTAACGAAGGCTCTGTCAGTATCAATGGGAAAAAAATTGAAGAACCTTATCTCAGCCCAAATGAGCAAACTTACTGCAACACAGAAAAATGTAATGCAGGAAGGGAAGTAGTTATTCCCCCAAATAAGCTTTTTGTCATGGGCGACAACCGAGGAAACAGTAGCGATTCCCGCGAATGGGGAATGCTTCCCTTTGACAACATTATTGGGCAGGCTTGGCTTCTCTACTTTCCCCTGGACAAAATTGGCCCCGTTTTGCCTCCAACCTACGCCATTGACCAATAGGCCTTGATTATACCACTAATAGCAGGCTAGACCGTTAGCGGAGTTCCTGTGGCAAGTTGAACAAGCAAAGTGGTCATTAGACCGTTGCTTACCGTGAATTTTGCTTGGTCAGCGAGCATTTCTTCTGCTTTTTGAATGAATTGTCCTGCACAAAGTTCAGCCCCACAATGCTGAATGAGCTTTTTCACATTTTGGGGCGTGGTTTCCAGATGAAATTGCAGCCCAACAACTCGCTCTTGCTCATTTTGCTCTCCCTGATAAACAAAACCCTGGGTTTCGCATGCCTCACTGCGAGCAAGATGAATACTCTTTGGTGGTAAAGCGAATCTATCTCCATGCCAATGAAAAGCCATTATTTCTGCGGGCAAACAAGCTGCAATTGCTGATTTTCTGGCTTGCGTTGACTTTGTAACAGGAAACCAACCAATTTCTTTCTGTGGATTACGATCTATTTTTGCGCCTAAAACTGCTGCAATTAGTTGGGCCCCTAAACAAATCCCCAACACAACTTTATTTTCAGCTATGGCCTGGCTAATAAATTGCTTTTCTGGTTCAAGCCAGGGATAGCGATCTTCTTCATAGACGTTCATTGGCCCCCCCAGCACGATAAGCCAATCTATTTCCTGGCTGTTGGCTGGGGGAAGTTCGCCTTTGTAAAAGTGCGTTGAAGTTAAATGATGACCAGCTTCTTTTGCCCAAGGCTCTATAATGCCTAAATCTTCAAAGGGAACATGTTGAAAATAGTGAAGGTTGAGCTTTTTCATCTTTTTGTCTTTATAATTCAGGGGGAGCGAATCAAATTAAGATTCGGGTAGGGCCAAAGTCAGTAGTGGTGAAGCTTAGATTCCAGGATTCCAGGAGTCCAAAGGCTTTAGCCTTTGGGGGCCGATGGCTAAAGCCATCGGATTCCTGTTGCCAAAAAGACCCCAAAAGTTCACTACCCTTCCAGGACTACCAAGATTCGCTCCCGTTGAAATTTGCTATCCTGCACTCGAATCTACAATGATTTCTCGCTCATTCAGGGGTTGTAAAGGACGATTGTCGTGGTCAAAAATCGCCTGAAACGCTTTGATCTGAGCCGCAGAGGCTTCAATCGGTTTCGTTATGACCAGCCAATTTACTCCTTCGGTACACGGTGGTGTGGTCAAAGAACCTGTATAACGATAGGTCAAATGTTCAGTGGGCAATAAACCTGCGGCATCCACATTAGCCACCACTTCTTTTTCGGGGCCTTCCGTTTTAGGCATTTCTTTCCAAAGCGGTTCCAAAGCCGCATTTTCTGCGCCTTCGTTTATCAAAACCCCCACAACGGTCAATTTGTTTTCAGCGCTCTTATGCACCAAATGCAATTCCATGGCCGCTAATTTGCCATCTACCGCATGTTCGCTAGGCGTATGGAAATGAAACTGGACCAAATCGTAGCGCTGACCTTCAACTTCGATGTAACTTCCCGCCTCATAATTGTCTTGAATCGTGTGGCCATTGTTGACAACCTTGATTTTCGCAGGTTTGTAGTTGAAAGTAACATCAGGCACATCTTTTGACTTGGCTTGGACAACCTGAATATCAATGGGGGATTGACTTTTGCCTGTGTCACAAGTAGCAAACGAATGGTCTAATTTCCCCCAATTCTCTGGCCCAACATCACCCGTATAGCCCCAATGGGGCATTTTCCCATGCTCACCCTTGCTTTCCCCCTTCTGCTCATGGTTTTGGCCTACCGAAGGCTCCGTTCTTGGCGCATTCGCACTCCCGCATGCCGCCAAAACTAAGACTAAGAGTAAACCACCGAACCGAACTGCTTTCACAACCAGCGTTCCCTTCTTTACCATTAGCAATTTTCCACTTTTCCCCTTCTCATCTCCCTCTTTCCAGCGTTCTAAAGCTTAATTCTGTGGCCCAAAAGCGCGTTTAAGCTCATTGATCAAGGCTCTTCGCACATCAATTGATTCTGAAACCACCCGAAGGTTAGGATTACTGGGGGTTAGATAATCTAAGCCCGTTTCCTTCCCGGTCAGCAAAAAATCATTTATCGCTACTTTGTAGGTTTGGTCAGAATAAATTGGCTGATCGTTGAGCAGCCAATTCTTGTTAGTCGCATCCAAACTAACATTGGGCGTGGTTTGCAAATAGCCCCCCATTCCTTTGTTCTTTTGGCTTTGATCTAGGACTCTTTTCAGGAGCGTCCCATTCATTTCTATGTTGATTATTTTGCCTCCAAATGGCATAATGCGGATAACATCGTATTGCGTGATCTTCCCTGGAGGAATAACATCATCAATCCGAATCAAACCACCATTGAAAAGAGCTAATTCTGTGCCTGGAGCTTCGTGCAACATGCCATTTGCGATGATTTTCGTCAATTCAGTGGGTCTATTCCGCACGCTTGCCTCTAGCCCATCAAGCGCAATGTTGGTTTCAGTGATAACTTCTTGAGCTTGAAAGCCATCTTTAGCGAAACCTTCAGAAGCTATTGCAACCCATTTCTGGACAACATTGGCGGTTTCGAGATCATCCGTAAACACAGCGGTAACTTGCTCCAACCGAGACCGAATTTTCAGCGAATGATCTTTCTGATTATAGAGTAAATCGTGGATATAGACCGACGTTGCATTTGCATCGGCCTTGAAAATCGGCGTAAGGGGTTCTCCGCGCCAGAATTGCATATTTTCATGCTCATGCCCTCCCAGGATGATGTCAATTCCAGGAGTGGTGCGGGCGAGTTCAAGGTCACTGGGATAATCCAAATGGGTCAAAGCAATAAGGACATCGACCTTATCACGTAAAGCTTTGACTTCCTTTCGGGCCGTTTCAAGCGCTTTGGTATAAGTCACGTATGCTGCTTTATTGCTATCCAATGTAACGCCAAATAGCCCAATTCGCACGGGCCCATTGACTTTATCCTCTACCGTGAAGATGTGATTTTCCAAAACCCCTGAAAACAACTTCCCATCGGGCGAGAAAACATTGCTTGAGATGATCTTAAAGCGTGATTCCTTGATTCGATTCTCAAAAGCCTTCTGACTTACATCAAACTCGTGGTTGCCAAGGGTCATGTAATCTAAGCCGAGCGTATTCATGACATCAACAATTTGTTTGCCATCCAGGCGCTCGCCATTAACTTTGGCTGTACCCAGGGCCGAGGGGCTGAAGAGATCACCTGCCAAAAGAGTGTAGGTATTGGGGTTTTCCTTCAAAAGCTGCTTGCGTAACGTCGCAACTCGTGCGAGGCCACCTAGTTTACCATTGTTTACGGGCGTGATTTCATAGACATCATTCATTTGCAACAGAGTAATCTTGGTAATCGGGGCAGGTTTGGTAGTTTGGGAAGTTACCGCCGAAGGCGTTAGCCTTTGAGGCGAAACCCGCTTAGTACACCCAACCACTAGCAACAGCCCAACCGCGAGAACGAGCCAAGAAGCGACCTTTCCGAATGATGGCCGTAGATCCACTGGAATCTCCTTAACACATTACAAACTTTGTAAATCTGTTCACTTCCAAGAAGCCCCCAAAAGATTGCCTATAATATCATATTCTGAAGGAAGCTGCAATGCAGAAAGTTTCGTAATTCTGAATAATTTAGTTCTTTTCGCTTAGACCAGAGTAGTTTCTGACAAAAAAGCTCCCCCGAATGAAGCTAGATGTAAAAAAATTGCGTGGGTCTTTCAACAAAGCATCAGGAATGATATGATACCAGCGATAACCTCGATCTCGATAGAACTGAATAACCTCAGTTTTATAACCTGCTTTTTCAGCTGCCACTTGAATCGCATCTCGTTGGCAACGGGAGCGGGAAATAGGTTTTATAAACCGCCGATTCCAACCATAGCGCTGCAATAAATCGCGCACTCGTTGATATTCTTGAAACCTTGAGCGGGCATCGGCCTCGGCAAAGAGGGTTATAAACAAAGAAAAGAGCGTTATAAACCCCCAACCCATGCCCCCAAAGTAATTGCGGCGTGAAAGTTGCTTTTCAGTGATTTTTAACAAAAAGAGAGTTGCAACCCCAAAAGAAAGCGCACTACAATGCGGAAATGGTGCTACTTTGGCATAAAGCAACAGGTTTTCAAGCGACTTCCGCATAGTAACCTCGTGAACTTCAAAGAATGCTACTCTGGCTTGATTCTACTGAATTTTAGGTCTATGGCAAACAAATGCTTGACAGAACTGTGTTAAAGTCTTAATATAATTAGGATAATCTGAAGTTATCTTTTGGTTAGTTAAAAGAAGTTTATGAACCCGAAAGCCTATACTTTAGCCGACCTTCAGCCTGGCCAGAAAGGTCGCGTAACTGCCATTTCGCCTGCGTGTCAAGGGTTGGAACGCCGCCGCTTTATGGATTTGGGCATTTTGCCAAAGACTATTATCACTGCTGAAATGACCAGTCCGAGTGGCGACCCGACGGCTTATCGAATTCGGGGATCCCTGATTGCGCTTAGGCGGGAACAAGCTAGTTTTATTCAAATTATTGCTTTGGAGGATAAGAATGAATAGCTCTTGTGCAACTAAAACTCAGGCAGCTTGTCAAAATTGCCCCATTCATCATGCTGCAAACCTCAAAAAACTAGGCGTAACGATGGAGAATTGGGATTACGTCACCGCTTTAGCGGGCAATCCCAATACGGGTAAAAGCACGGTTTTCAATGCGCTGACGGGGTTGCATCAACATACGGGCAATTGGCCTGGCAAAACCGTAACTCGTGCTGAAGGTGGGTTTGTCTATCGCAAAGCACGTTATAAAATCGTAGATTTGCCTGGGACTTATTCGCTTTTAGCGACAAGCTTGGATGAAGAAGTAGCCCGTAACTTTTTGCTCTTTGGCCAACCCGATGTAACGATAATTGTTGTGGATGCAACTCGGTTAGAAAGGAATTTGAACCTGGTTTTGCAAGTTTTAGAAATCACAGATCGCGCAGTTGTTAGTTTGAATCTCTTAGATGAAGCCCGCCGAAAGAAAATTCAGGTTGATGAACGGCAATTAGCTCGTGATCTAGGGGTCCCAGTAATTCCAACCGCAGCGCGGCAAGGTGAAGGAATCCCTGAACTCCTGCAAGCGATAAGTAATGTAGCCACAGGGAAGATTATTTGCAAACCATATCGTTTGAAAGACACAATTCCAGCGATTGATCAGGTTTTAATGCAGCTTACTTCCCACGTTGAGACACTCTTTCCGCAACTTCCAAACGCAAGGTGGGTCGCTCTGCGTCTTCTTGACGGTGATACTCACATTATAGAAGCAATTACAACTGGCGAATTGAGCAATTTGAGTGGACTAAATGCAAAATCATCTGCCACAGAAGGCTCTTTACAGGTAGCATCATGAATGATAAACAGGAAAATATCTTTGCCCTTTTGGAACATGCAGAGGCTTTGCGGAGTCAAATGGGTGATAATTTTCACGATCATCTTAGTGAATCGCTCTATGCTGAAGCCGCGTGCATTGCGGACCGTGCGGTTAGCCATCCTCCTAAAAAACCTCGGTTTGACTTAGATCGCACGCTTGACAGCATCGTTACAAGTCGCAAATGGGGCTTTCCTTTAATGATTTTGCTCTTTACACTGGTTTTTTGGATTACAATCTCTGGCGCAAACATTCCTTCTGCCTTAATTTCGCATCTTTTAATTGATACAATTCATCCAATTTTGAAAACAGGTGCGACAAATCTCGGTTTACCCTGGTGGCTAAGTGGGTTTTTGCTTGATGGAATGTATTTAGCAACAGCTTGGATTATCAGCGTAATGCTTCCCCCAATGGCGATCTTCTTTCCCTTATTTACCTTGCTGGAGGATTTTGGCTATTTGCCTCGCGTAGCTTTCAATTTGGATAACTTTTTCAAAAAAGCGGGAGCGCATGGCAAGCAATCGCTCAGTATGATGATGGGTTTTGGCTGTAATGCAGCAGGCATTGTCTCTACACGCATTATTGATAGCCCCCGTGAGCGTTTAATTGCGATTATCACTAACAATTTCGCGCTTTGTAATGGACGGTGGCCAACGCAGATTTTAATTGCGTCGCTGTTCATTGGGGCTTTGGTTCCCGCACATCTTGCGGGCTTGATTTCAGCTTTGGCCGTAGTCGGTGTGACACTTTTAGGAGTTTTTCTAACTTTTCTAGTTTCTTGGGCTTTGTCAAAAAGTGTTTTGAAAGGCGAAGTTTCAGCTTTTAGTCTTGAATTGCCGCCCTATCGGCCCCCGCGCTTCTGGCAAACTTTGTATTCTTCGCTCATTGACCGTACTATTTTTGTGCTTTGGCGCGCAGTTGTCTTTGCAATGCCCGCAGGAGCAGTGATTTGGCTTACTGCAAACTTGCATATTGGCAACCAAACGATTGCTGAGTATCTGATCAACTTTCTTAATCCATTTGGCTTGCTCATTGGTCTAAATGGTGTAATCTTACTCGCCTACATTATCGCTATTCCAGCCAACGAAATTGTGATTCCAACGATTTTGATGTTGACAGCCCTAGTAAATGGCGGAAACTCAGGCCACGAAGCTGGCGTGTTGTTTACGGTTGAATCCAATAGTGCTTTGCTTAATTTGTTTCATGCTGGAAACTGGACTCTCCTTACCGCAGTCAACCTAATGCTGTTTAGCCTTATTCATAACCCATGTAGCACGACGATCTATACGATTTATAAGGAAACAGGAAGTGCAAAATGGACAACTCTTGCAGCTTTACTTCCTTTAGGTCTAGGTTTTTGTGTGACTTTTGTGGTGACGCAAGTTTGGAAATTGCTTGCAGGCTAAATTTTTCAGTGCCTAAGAAGTTTGCTTTGTACAAACAGTTATTTCTTCTTCTGGAATCAACCCCAGCTTTTGGGCAACAAGCCGATCCTTTTGCTCCGCTAATTGCTCTCTGGCGACTTTGAAACCTGCTTTTTGGAGCCTTTCGTAATAATCCGCCCCATAAATCCGCACATGATCGACATGCCCAAAAAGTCGCTCTCTTTCTTTAGGATCAACAATGCTGGGGTCTTCAAAGGTTGTTTTCGACTCGATTGGCACTTGAATAATGGCCCACCCATCCTTTTTGAGAACGCGCCATAGCTCTTGCATCGCCTTTTGGTCATTGGGAATATGCTCTAAAACATGTGAACAATAGATGACATCAAAGGTTTCAGCGGGAAACCCTAAGGCTGTAACATCTGCTTTGACCATTGCTGGAGCCCCAATGAGGTCTACACTTACATAATTTAGAGCTTTGCTTTTTTGAAAAAGCGTTGAAAAATGAAACTCTGGCGCAACATGCAATAATTTCTTCTTGGGAAGCGCAAAAAGATTTGTCTTTCGTTGCAGAAAAAGCCAGACCAACCGATGGCGCTCAACTGTACCACAGACTGGACAAAGCGCGTTCCGAGAATTTAGCCCAAAAGGGAGAAATTCTCGCACGTGACTTTGGCAAACTGGGCAATAATGAGCTTTACCAAAAGAGGTGATTTTGCGATATAAGCGCAGCGGAGCTGCATTCCAGTAGATTCGCTTAAACTCTTCTTGGTAAAATGGTGGTAGAAACGCTTTCAGACTTTTTCTCAAAGCCGCAAAAACTATGTTGCGCGACGTAAGAAGGGCCATAAAAGATTCTTCCCTTAGTTTCTGAAAAGAGTAAACTTGCTGATTTCCCTAAAATTGCTATAAATGCACATTAAAAGCAAGCGAACGCTGGACAACTTCCTGCATATCCCACAATTCAATGCCCAATTCTTGAGCAGTGAGGCGAGCATTATTACTGAAAAAGCTCGTCGTTACCAGTAAAGCCCCCTCAGCTTTGCGTAATTCTTTCGCGCCCACCATCTTTAGAATCGCGTCGGGCCCCACATTGCCCTGATGTCGCTTGCATTGTACCACATAGAGTTTACCCCGATAAAAGCCCACAATGTCTGCGCCCCGATCTCCACGGCCTCCAACTCGTTTGGCCGCTTGCCAATCAGGATCGGCTTGCAGAATTTGGGTAATATATTCCTCAAAACTATCTCCATCAGTAATGGTAAGGATTTGATTTTTGCGCCAAGGCGTGGAGCCTTGTTCAAAACAAGCATTTTGGGCTTTTTGAAAAGCTGTTTTAAGGCGAGGATGATCATCATCAAGCTCATAAACCCCTGTAGCGCATAAAACCGACATCGGTGAGGGGCAAAAACCAGCGAAAACAATCTGGCCACACCTGGAACAAAGGCCTAAAGTCTGCCCACGATGCTCTTGCTTTTTATAGGGTAAAGCTGCGCCTCCTTTCAATTGCCAATCTTCACAGCCAGCAATTCGGGCCTTTTCTTTGACATATTCCCAGTAGATATTGGGGTCATAAGTCAAAAGATGTGTTAAGACAAACCAATCTTCGCGCTGAATCGCTTGCTCAACGTACCAAAGAGCCTTTGAAGCCAGACTATTGTGTTCTGGCAAGATTGAATCGAAGGAAATAAAGGTGCATTCTGCGGGCCAAGGATTGCCTTTGCAGATATAAACCTCGGCTTTGCGCTCAATCTTCTGTTTCCCCCACATTTTGAGAGCTAAAAGACCTGCTTTGTGAAGGTCAGCCTCGGTGGTGGAGAGATGCAACCAACGTGGGGGCTTAGGGCTGGGCAAATAGAAATCGGGCGTAAACGGTAAGTTTTCGCGGCCCCATTCCAGGGAAAACGTTTTGGGTTGATATTCCCATGCGATTTCCAATGAATCAAAAAATACCGCCCACCGCGCAACCTGAAGGTTGGGGAAGGCGTGTTGCTTATACCAAACTTTTTCACTATCGCTCGTCATCGCTCCACCTATATTAAAATGAGGATAAAAGAGTTTTATCCT
>JFJP01018627.1_pt1 | contig 21906 bp, 12 predicted proteins | sample 431651 | NCBI WGS metagenome assembly JFJP01 (sample SAMN02602958, study PRJNA72255) | Microbial mat metagenome, whole genome shotgun sequencing project. | biome: fresh water; feature: sink hole; material: water; isolation source: purple microbial (photo- and chemosynthetic) mats found in...
TGCTGCTGGCCACCGGACATCTGCACCGGCTTATGCAGGATCCGCTCGCCCAACCCTACCTTCTTGAGCAGATCCACGGCGCGGTCCTGCGCCTCGGACTGGGGCACGTCCGCGAACAGCATCGGCAGCATCACATTGTCAAGCGCGGTCGCCACCGGGATGAGGTTGAACGTCTGGAAAATGTAGCCGATCTTGTGGCACCGCAGCCAGGCCAGCTCGTAGGTACTCAAGGCCGCGATATCGACCTCGTCGATAAAGACCTTGCCTGCATTCGGCTTGTCGAGTCCGCCGATTGCATTGAACAGCGTGCTCTTACCCGATCCCGATGGTCCCATGATCGCCACATACTCGCCACGAGCCACCTTGAAATCAACGCCCTTGAGCGCATGCACCGCCTCGCCGCCCATGGTGAAGGTCTTGCGCACACCGATCGCCCGCACGATGTGCGTGGTGGTCAGCTCCGGTGCCGGAACGTCGGTGCCCGAAGGCACCGATACAGCCGAAACCGGTGATACCTGAACCGGTGACGCTACAGCCGGTGACGCGCGTTTAACCGCTTTATTCTTTTTCTTCTTCACACTCATCCAAGCCTTCCGCTTCCCAATTTTTCAGCCTTTTTCAAACTTCCGTCCGCATCGCCTCCACAGGCTCCATCTTGGCCGCCATCCAAGCCGGGTAAAGCGCACCGCAGACACTCAGGGCCACACCCGCGACAAACGTCCCCGCCAGGATCTTGAACACCGAGGCCACCGGCACCAGCACCCAAACCTCATTACCGAAACGGCCCAGGCCTTCTGCATAGGCCAGTACCAGACCGAGGACCAGCCCGGCCAGCGTGCCGACCACGCCCTGGAACAGGCTCTCCAGCAGGTATAGCTTGACGATGAACGAATCCAGGCCGCCCAGGCATTTCATCGTGCCGATCTCGCGGAAGCGTTCCGTCACACTGATCAGCATGGCATTGACAATCCCCACGAAACTGATCATCAGCGCGATCCCCAGCATCCAGACCGTCTGCGACCGCTGCTCCGGGCTCAGCATCTGCTCCAGCAGACCCTCGCGGGCCAGCCGCTGCTGCAGCGCCTCGGACACACGCTCACCGATATTGGAAGTCATCGCGTTGGACAGGACGATATAGGTCAGGAACGTCAGTGCCAGCGCGATGCAGCAGGTGACCAGGAACGTCTTCAAAAGCCGCACCCGCAGCCCGCGCCAGGCGACCTGCAGGACCTTGCGGTACGGAAGAATGATGATTTTCTCCATTTCAGCCATAATGATTACTTCTCCATCTCCATCACTACCAGCCCCTTCGACAGGAGCGTCTGCATGAATTTCGCCACCGCCATCTCGCTCTCCGGCACACTCACCCGCATGTCCTGGGCGAACCGCTTGACAATCGCACGCACGCTGCGCTTGCCATTGCAACTCTCATAGACGAAACGCCCGTAGGCATCCATCCCGAAGGTACGCTCGCAGACCCGGTCCGCCCCGAGAAACCGCTGCCAGCGGACCCGCTGGAAGGCAACCGTGACATACAGTTTTCCCTCCTTTTCCTCCTGGCGAATGGGTGGAACCGGATGCGGACACCCCCGCATCGCCTTCTCTCTTGCCGCCGGATTCGCTTTTTTCGCCATGGACCTTCCAAACATCCTGTTCTCCCCGGTGCCCCGCCCCCTACCCTCGCCCGCCCGCATGCCCCCCGGCAACGCGGTTCATCTGTTCAATCGCCTTCACGCACGCGCCCTCGTGCGGCAGGCCCGCCGTCACATGTTCCACCATCAGCAACCGGTTCAAGACCGAATCATGGGCACCGATGCTCCTCGCCTGACGCGGGGAGCACCATCCCAGCGGAAACGGGACCCGCTTCCACCCCGTCCGCTGCATTCCTGTCAATTCCTTGCGGCTCTGGTGACGCCATATCTCCTGCCGCATGGTGCCACGCCGGATATGGCGGTGCTCCGTGAAGGGACTGCTATTGAGCCACTTCTCCCAGGACCGCCGCCCCAGCGCCAATTCCCCTGGATAAACCTGCCGCAGAAGCAAGGATTCCCGCGGTCCCTTTACAAACTGCAGGGCGACATCGCCCGAGTACAAATGCCTCTGCGCCAGTTGAAAACCTGCTGGTACGGTGAAGCTAAGGTCATACATCGCCCACACGCTTTCGCCGCCAGCCGGTGTCGTGACCAGCGAAGGCAGCACCTGCTCAACCACGATCCTTCGGTCAGCCGCCGGCAGCACCCCATTCACGGTAATACCGATCAGCAACGCCGCCTTCTCGGCATATCCATACCAATAAGTAGTCTCCTTGTCCTCCTCCGTCTGCACATCGCGCGCCCAGCCACAAGCGGTGAAATACGCCTTGGCAGGCGGATTTGCATCCGACACCACACCATGACGAGTCAACCGCTCCGATACCCACTGCTGCCCATCATGAAGCCGGTCCTTCGTCGGATGCTCCCACTTGACGATGAAGACGGCAACCTCGTCATTTCCCACGATCATCTGTCCCTTTGCCGGCGTTCCGGTCAATTTCAGCGGCTGCCAGTCCGACGGGATGCGCATCTGCCATCCCGCCCAGGCAAGTAGGGATTGCGGATTTTGGATTTTAGATTTTGGATTTGTGTGTGTGTTCTGCAAGCCCTTCTCCACATTCCGTTTTCCGAGGTCCGAAGTCCGAGGTCCGAGGTCAGCAAAAGCCATTGTATGCCTTCAACATCTTCCGTTATGCTTATTCCAGTGTTTCTTCCCTAAAGCGGCAGCACCACATTCACACTCTTCATCATGAACACGATACCCAGCGACATCATCGAGATCAGCCCCATGCCGGCACCGAAACCGGCGGCGAACACGATACGGTACTGGGGCCATTTATCACCGAACCACTTCCGGCAACCGTATTTACCCAGCATGGCCCCGATAATCGTCGGGATAATCGCATGCGGCAGGGTTTGATCCAGTCCGCGAATCACGCCATAAACAAGGAAGACCGGCAGGTTGAAATGCGCTAGCAGCCCGTACAGACACAAGGCGGATGCCAGGCCGATCCCGATATAGTCGAACCGGAACGCCTCCTGGAAGGGGCTGATTCCCGATTCGGGCAAAGTCGACGTCGCGATCAGCCCCTGCTGGTAGGCATTCAACTCCCAGAATTCATTGGCGTAGGGGAACATCTCGCTGGGAACCGGTCCCATCGACCAGATGAACTGGGCAAAGAGCAAGGTACTGATGATCATCAGCGGGTACGTGATCGCCTCGGCCTTGATCAGCGCGGTGAACTTCGTGCCGGTCAGTTCCATCGTGCGGAACTCGAGCACCTGGCTGGCATGGTTATGCAGCGGGATCGGCGCATACCAGATGGCGGCACCTTGATAGCCGGAGAGCATGAACGTGGCCTCGCGCACAAACGGGATTGAGAGCTGCTGACCGACCAATCCTTCCATGCGCGACGACATATAGCTGATGAACGGGGTCCAGATGAAGCCATAGAACAGCAGCAACCAGAGCGGGAAAGGGTCCCCCGCCAACGGACCCGACCCGTAGTTGATAAGGAAGTAGGCAATGCCGACATAGACAAACATCGTTGAGACGTAGATCAGGATACCGACCCAGATCGAGATATCGCCGCGCTCCCGGTTGCGCTCGAACAACTTCGACCAATTGACCTTGGTGGCCCCGAGTTCATCGGCCTCCTTCTTCTTCTGCTTCATCTTGGAATACATGTGCAGGAAGCCGATGAAGGCCACGGCAAACATCAGCCCGAGCCCGAAACTGAAATAGAAGTCGAAATGGTTTGAACGCACCACCTCCATGGCATTGAGCCCAGGCTCCCAACTGGTCAGTATGCCGGTGTGCTGGAGCACTGGATTAGCGACCATAGTGAAGACCACGCCAAACAGGCTGCCGAGCATCGCCATGAATGGCATGACCATCCCCGAGACGATCAAACCTAGGTCGAACGACAGCATGATCGGCATCGCCGGCAGGACACCCTCCGTGTAATTCGTCAGGTCGACAAACGGGATCGGGATGATTCGGATAGGCCTGCCAAAGGCGGCTGCGCTGATGCTCGGCAACCCGATATAGACCAGCCCGAAGAAGATCCCGAGCGCCCCGCCCATGGAGAAGACCTTCGTGCGCCAGGTCTCGCGCTCGTTAGAGGAATCGGCCAGTGCAGTCATGCCGGCGGCACCCACGGGGGCCATCGGGAACGGCAATTCCTCGACATCCGCCGTAAGCTTGTACATCACGTAGCCCAGCCCGAAGTTGTCGATACGCGTCACGAGCATCATCAGGGCACCGACGCCGACCGGCCACAGCCATTCAATCATGAAGAAATTCCGTTGTCCCAGCACCGCCGGATCAGTCGGTACAAACCAGGCTGGCAGGAATTCCGTCAGCCCCATCTTGCGGATTTCCTCGCTCTGGGCGAAGAACTGCCGCCAGAGCCACTCCTGCCCGCCAGCGGCCATCGCCGCCCCGCACATGTAGAAGAGCACGAAAATCTGCGGGCGTTTCAGCTTGACCAGGGCGCGCCGCGCGATTTCCACATAGAGCAGGACGGTCACCCATTTGGCGGCTCCACCCATGTGCAGTCCGGCGACCAGGTTCATGTAGACGTTGGCCGGGGCCATTACCAACCCAACGAACAACCCCATCAGAACCGTTCCCCAACTGATGCCTTCCTCGAAATGATCGGGGGCGGTCATCAGATTACGAAATTCCTGGAATTCTTTATCTTCGCGCATTTTACACTATTTCCAATTCCTGTTAACGCCTTTCAACAACGCGATACCGATGGGATCAGACCGCCGCCGAGCCCTCGGCTTTCATCCGCCCGGAAGCCTGTTCAATATATTGCCGCATCAATTCCTGGCTCAACTTGCGCCAACCGAGAAGCTGGCAGCGCAGATCCATGAAGAACGGCTTGTTGAGTCGCCACCACATATTTGGCGTCCCGGCCTCATGCGAGATCGCGATGGATATGGAACAGACGCCGTCTTCAGGGGCATTGACGCTGAAACGCATATTCTGGCGGACCCCCATATCGAACGGCTCCAGCCATAGCCGCGTCTCGAGAGCCGCCAGCGTACCATCGGTTCCGGCAGGCAGCAGACGGATATGATCGACATCAAACGCACCCAGCACCCCGTCGCGGTGGGCCTCAAGGTATTCGTACATGAACGCGGTCAAACCGGGAGCCGCAGACGGGCTGACCGTGAAGGGCAACATATCGCGGATCACGCCATTCTCCGGCTTGGGCACCTTCCAGTCCATATCGGAAGAAGGAGCCGCGATCCGTCCGGCCGCAATCGCCGGGACAATCGCCGAGAGCACCACCACGCCCTGCACCAGCAGCATGGTCTTGATCACCGCCGTGCCGGAATAATTCAGCGTGATGCCCTCCATCAGTCCCAACCCGGTCAGGACGCTGGCGGTCCCCTGCCCCGCGATATAGCCGAAGACGGCCCCCATCAACCCGTAGGTCAGTGCCTCGGCCACGAACAGGGCACCCACGTGCGTCGGGGCCAGCCCCAGGCTCGTGTAGACGTAGATCTCTTTCTTGCGCTCGCTCACGGAGTTGAGCATGGTGGTGAAGATGATCAGGGCCGCGATGACCAGCGGGATCGCCAGGTTCTTGGGCGGGATCGCCACCAGCGGCGTGGCCACCACCACGCTGACGCCGCCATCGCGGTTGCTGTAATAGGCTGGATAGACAATCGTCTTCATCAGTTCGTTCGCGACATCCGACGCCTGCGCCAGCGACGAACAGGCAATACCGACACTACGCAAGGTCCCGCCAAAACGGCGAATGTTGTCCGTCGGCAGGATGATCAGGGAGCGCGCGGGGATCAACTGGTCCAGGATGTTGCCGGACGGCTGCATGGCCGCGGCCGAGGCGGTTTCCTGCTCGATCGCGTCCTGCGAATCGCGGTTGATCCAATCCTGTTCCTGCCGCGTGTAATCGTATGGCATGATCGGCTGCCCATCGAGCATCCGGATCTCATCCTCCAGCCGAACCGGATCGAAGACGCCGCGCACGACCAGTTCGTCACCACGGATGACAACTACATCACCGACCGCTACTCCGAGCAATTTGGCGGTATCTTCCGGAAGGTAGCAGCCGCCCGCCTCGGCAAAGGTCTGCCAGTTGGTCAATACGCGGTCGATTCCCGTCAGCTTGTGCTCGATCGGCGGCAGCCCCAACGCGCCCAGCATCGGGACCTGCTTACCTGTACGCGGGTCGATCACATAAAGCCGCCAGGTCGCCTGCCCCTGCGTCCCCCCGAGCCAGGCACGTTCACCGATATCGCCCTCACGCCCGCCCAGTAGGTTGTGGATTGCAGGCACCGCCTCCCAGGCTAGCGGACCGGACGTCGGGCGCCGCACCAGCACCGACGGGGTTGCCGTCTTGACGTTCTCCAGCTTGAAATCCTTCTTGTCGACATAGCTGCTGGTGGATGAGAAGCAAAGCAGGGCGAAGGTCACCAGCACAATGGTCGTGCCGGTCAGGAGCGTGCGTACCTTGCGCTTGCGCATGTTGGCAATCCCCAGGAAGATCGCGCTTCCCACGACACCGCCCCGGCTCATATTGGCACCGCTGCCTTCGGCCAACGAGCTCTGGAACTCGCGCACGGATGCCTTGAAACGCTTGAGGACCATGCTGATGACCACCACGCTCATCGAGAGGATGGTGAACGACATCACAATCACCAGCGGCTGGGCACTGATGCGGAAAGCCGGATGGAAACTCCACAACAGGACCGTCATCCCCGCGAATATAGACAGGGCACCGGCGATCTGGCGCTCGATACGCGCACTGGCAAACAGCAACCGCTCCATCGCCACGCAGAACGGCACCAGCATCAGCATCAGGAAAATCGCCCCGCGCGAAATATCAAGGCCCATGTCCTTGACCGCCTGATAAGCACGGATCTCATTGGCCAGAGCCTGCGAGGCGGCCCTCTTCAGCGTCGCGCCGTCATCCCGCGCAATCGCCGCGTCAGCCGCCTCCATGGCCTCACGGGTCGCCATGCGGATCGAGTCAATCTTCTCGCTCTTGATCCCGGCGGCACGGAAGTCCGTCAACCGCCATTCGTTGAGCGCGGCGATATCCCGCACCGATACCAGTTCCGGGATCGAGGCGAGCTGCTCGGTCACGGGCATGCCACGCTGGAAGGTCTCGCGCAGGGTCTTGCCCAGCTCGCGCCCGTCCGGCAAGGCATTCAGCAAGGCCATCCGGATCCGGGCTGCCCCCGCCTTGAGGATGAGCTGCCAGCGGATCCCCGGTTCCACCAGTCCCCACATCTGCCCGTCCTTGCCCACACTGAAACTGGCCTGTTTCGGGCGTCCGCCCCGCACGGCATCCAGCAGGGTGCCTTCGCGCAGCGGCTCAAGGAACCGGACATCGAAAAAGGACGGACCGTTGAGCTCGGCACACTCGAACGTCACCACGCGCGGCAGTTGCTCGCCGGGAGGCGTCGTCAGGCTGAATGTTGTTGCCAAACGCGTGCTGACAAGCGATTCGGTCGTCGTGAGTGCCTCGACAATCGCTCCGGTGCCGTCCAGCCTGTAGGCAACCATGTTCAATATCTTATGGTCCTTGTACACCTCTCCCGGGATCAACGGGACCCGGAAAGAGCCATCGTACTCGGTCCAGGTAAACTCGTGGCGGCGGATGCCATCCTGATCCGCGGCCACCCCGCCGAGGGTGACCAGGAATCCGGGGCGGGGCACGCGCGGGACGGTCTCACCGGCCGAGATACCGACCACCCGTCCCATGCCATGCCGCCACGGGGCGGAGATCTGGTTCAGCGGCTTGAAATCGGGACGGAAGTCATCCGTCTTGAACAGCCATTCCAGGAACCGTTGCGTCGCGGCAAACTGGGGTTCGATCCGCCCCCAGTCCAGGCGATCAAAATCATCCAGCGGGGAATCCATGCGCTGGCGATCCGCATCGTCCGTGACCCAGGTCACCCCCTGCAAACCAAAGCTCAAGGCGGCAGAGGTGACCAGGGCACGCCGCCCCAGCCATCCGGCACCACCTTCGCGCCCCCCGATGGCGTCGATGTTCACCACGCGCCGCATCGGCGAATCCTCGGGCCAGATATCGCCCCGCTTGACCGCGAAACGCATCGCCCGCGTGAGGTCACGACTGCTGGTGTCGATCCGGTTGTAGCCACAAAGCGAGCCAGGACCGACCTGGAAACCGCAATCGGAAAGGTCAAGCCCCACGACGAACGAGGCCGCCGGCAAGGTTGCCAGATCGCCCTCCAAACCGAAAAATGAAACGATGGCCTGCCGCAACTGATCCATCGGCTCAAAGAACACGCCCCGCTGCTCCTGCACGCCAAGCTGCCCCTCGATCCGTTCCGTCATGCGCGACCACAGCATCCTCGCCACCGGCAGGTCATTGGTCGCGACGCTCAGCTTTTCACTGTATACCGCCTCAAGGATCCGATTGCGCGAACGCAGCGGATCCGAAAAGACCGCCAGCAGGCTTCCGGCATGCGCCTTGCCTTCCTCGAACGCATCCCAAGCGCCGATGGTTTCAGAGTTGGCGGGCTCCTGCTGCTTCACAAACGCCTGTGCGGCGTGAATAGCCTCATAGGCGGTATCGGGCAATTCCTGGCGATGATGGGTCAGCAGCCATGCCGTGGCCTCCGCCAAAGTCGAGAGTATATCCTCCCTGACGGCGGGCGTGTTCTCCGTGGCGATAAGACGCTTCGAGGCCAGCCGCAGCTCGCCCTGCAGTTTTTTCAGGCGCAGCAATTCCGGTCCGACGGCATCCTTGTAGAGGCGACGGATATGCTTGGCGGCATAACGGTCATGCAGAGTGGCCAATCCTTCATCAACATCGTTGAAATGGTGCAATTCCTCAGCCGCCGCCAGATAGTCATCCAAGTGCTCGGTTTCGATATCGGCATGCTGCTTCCGTGTCCGGCAATCAGGCGTTACCGTGAGCATTGCCGCCATGTAGCGCATCCCCATCTGGTTGATGTGGTACGCATCCAGGAATCCGAACACGAGGTTACGGGACGGCTGGACGGCCTCATCCCGCAGGAGATTCAGGACCGTGGCCAGATCCAGCGCCGCATCAGCTCCAGGGGCGATTCCGGCAACCCGGCTCATCGAGTCATACGGTGCCACCACCGCATAGGGTGTCTCGGCTTTGGCGGCATCCGCCGGCTTGACTCCCGCGTAGATATTGCGCGCCATCGCGCGCTTCCATTCCCCGCGGCAGACAATCCGACCCTGCGATAACGCTCCCGCACGCAGCGCTTCCGCCAGCGGGCCCGCCGGCACATAGTAGCGCGGCTTGAAAAGCGATTGGCTGGCCGAGACGAACGGATCCCCGATCATATCGCTCTCCAGGAATATCACGGCTGCCGCCCCGAAATCGAACACACGGCGGTACGCGTGGTAGGCCGCCATCTCCATCACGGCAATGTTGCCTTTCAGCCCCTTGGCAGGCAGGCTCTCGAACGCAGCCTCTTCCACATAGACCAGCTTGCCTTGGATGCCGCCAAGCGGCGTCGTGTTCAACCGGGCAACATCCGGCCAGATGGGGAATATGGCATGCTTGCCCGCGAGAGTCTCCCCCTGGATTTCAATATAAGTTTCCCCATACACCGGCACGACCACCGGGAACTCATGCGTCCACACCTGCACACCCGGGATCTCGCGCACCCGAGCCAGCAGGTCGTCCTGCAGGCGCGCATGTGCCGGTGTCCCAACCTGGCGGGTCTCATAGCCGCTCAGCCACTGCGTGTCGGCCTTCACCCGGTCCACGAATTCATTCGTCCCAGCCGCCGACATCCGCCCGCAAGTTCCCGCCAGCACCAGTAGTGCGGCACCCCGTACCAATCTGTTCTTTAACCCGTATCGCATCTTACTCCACATTCAAAGGGTTTGAATTGAAATCCACGCCGCCAGCCGTCCGTCAGGGATACTGCATCAAGGTATAGCGGGGAACCTCCGCCGGATCCGCCCCCGTGACCAGGATGATAATCACGGGCACTAGCGTCCAGACGATTACCGTCAGCAGTTCCCCCATGATCAACCCCAGGAAGAGCGGCCTCGCCTTGCGGTACGCCCCGCCCCCGAATAGCCGCGTGATCGCCGTCTTGAGCAGCCAGCCCAGGAACACGCTGAACCAGAGCAGATGCCCGATCGAGACCCGGCAGAACAGGATGCCCACCGGATGGATCGGCCAGGCCGGGAACCGCGAGCACAACCAAAGCAGTCCGGTACCGATACCGAGTCCAGTGGCCTGCTGGCCGCGCTGCGCTGTGAAGAACGAATAATCATCCCGCGCGGCGCGTTCCCACCCGTTGATGGATGTTCCGCCAACTTTCGCCTGTGTGCTGACGTCGAAGTGCTGGTAATGCATATTGAGGTGGACAACACCGCAGACAATGAAACCGATGATCAGGATCACGACCCCGCCGAGAATCAGGCGCCGTTGGTGCGCCGGCGTCGCCTCACGGTCGATCCCCATGGCCAGCGTTGTCATCACCGCCGCGCTGACCGCCGTGGTACGGGTCAGCAGCGCACTGAACACCCCAGCGAAGAGCAGGACCGACGGCGACAGCCAGGCCAGCGGAAACAGGGCCGTCAAGCCACTCACACTCATCCGCCCGACCCACAAGGTCGGCATACCGGTTTCCGCGATGATGCGGGCCATCAGCAGGGCCACCATCGCGCAGCCCAGCATCGCCAGCACGCTCCACCAGATCGGGGCACCGGCCCAGTAGAGCCAGAAGACAATCCCCGCGCACCCGAGCACGAACATCCAGCCGGCCAGTGAGTTCCGACGGGCCTCCGCCTCGTTGCCTGCCCGGCCCAGCATCGCCCGGCCCACTTTTGCCCAGTGGGCGCGCCCGAGCCACAGCACCCAGCCGATAATCGCCAGCAGCGCCCCGAACGCCTGGTCCTCAACCTGACCTTCATGGAAGGCGGGAATATAGGCCTTGCCGAACGTGAGGTACCACGCGTAGCCGAAACTCCACCCCCATATGGAAATGGCATAGCGGTTCGGGATAAAATAGGCGACACCCACCACCGAGAAGAAAATGGCCTGGGAAACGAGAGGGTATGCCGCATGACGCATGAGGCCATCCGTGTAATAATCCTTCAGCGACCAGCTCAACGGGAAGGAGGGAAACGCTCCCGTGAACACGTTCAACCCCCGGAACGCATGGATCACGAACACGACGGTACAGCCGATCCAGAAGGCCCGGTTGTAGAAGATGGCCGGCAGCGCACGCTCGGAGTCATCATCCGAATCGCCGATAAACGCCTGATAGACATTCAACAGCGGGAACGGAAGGCGCTCGTTGTCCCGCCATTGCGGGTAGACCACCCCACCCAGACCGAGCATCATGATCCACATCGCCAGGATCAGCATCCCCCAGGAGGCCATCGGCAGGAGCCATGCTTTCCAAGGCACAGAGGCTCCCTCGTCAAGTCCCTCGATAAACTGGTCGGACAGCGGCGTCGGCTGCGTTACCACGTTGCCCTCGCTGTCCAGCGTTGGCAGCGCATCCGGGAAAAGGGCCTGCCGGAAATCCGAATTGGCGGCAATCCGCGCGGTCGTCAGGTTCTGGTTGAAGTCCCGGTTGATTTCAGCCACCATACGCGGGAACATGCGCATCAGTCCGTTGCTGGGAATGATGGCGGCAAACAGCAGCAAGCCTGAGATCAAGGCCAGTTGATGGCGGTCAAGCATCCAGCGCCGCCCGAGCAGGCGCAGCAACGGGTTAAGCCCCAGCACCAGCAGCAGAAGGAATGCCACGACGATCTCCGGCAGGTAGCTGTCGGAAATGTAGGTGTTCTTCAGCAGGAAGTTGTTATAGGGTACGGCAATCCAGACAATCACAGACCCAATCAAAGCGACCACCGCGGCCACCAGAATACGCCAAATAGAGAAAGATGCTTTCAAACGATAACCCCTTGTGTCATCAAAACCAATCAAAGGCATGCCGGACGGCAATGCCTACCCCCCTTCACCATCTGCTTACGATACGCCGACACCCCCAACCCGCTCCCGCTAGGCGGACACATGCGTTAACAGGATAACGCAACATCGCCACTCAGCAAACGGCGGAATTGCGACAGCCGTATTCGCTAATCACGGCACGATCGGCAGCAACTCCCAGAGCTGCAAACCGTTACCGTTCCATCTGCCAACGATCACCGGCACCCGACACAAGCATGACATTGCCCCAGGCGGTGAAGTCACCGGTCCGGACAATCGTCTTCACCGCATGACTGCGCGCTTTCAGTTCCGTATGCGCGATGACCTCGACCTCCACGCCGAAGAGTTGCGACACCTTCGCGAAGTAGGCCGGGTTGTGATCCCGTGTATCAGACGCCATGACGACTTTCTCGACCGAATGATACTTCTTAAGCTCAGCCAGCACATCCAACACCGATGGAACACCCTCGGAAAGCGCGATATCGATCAGTTCGACCTCGTCCGGGCAGGGGAACCCCGCATCAACGACCATCATCAGGTCCATGTGGCCCTGACGGTTCAGCGCCGAATCAATTGCCCCGTTCAACATTCCGATTTCCTTCATCGATTCCCTTTCTATTTCATTCCAGTGGTGAACATATAGCCTAACTCGGCTTGTCCGGGCAATCTTATTCGACACCCTATCCGACATATTTGACCTATTTACCACTTGCCGTAAGCGGCGTCAATTGATAGCGTTCACGAATGAAAATCAAGACGATCACTCCGTTCGCGTTGGTTCTGCTCTCCGGCTTTGCCTGCCTGGTATTCCAGTTGCTCTGGATGCGGCAATTGGGACTGCTGTTCGGCAATACGGCCTATGCCGCCGCCATGACCCTGGCGATCTTTTTTGCCGGGCTTGCACTCGGGAGCTGGTTCTGGGGCGGCAAGTCCGCCACCGTGCACAACCCCATGCTGGTCTTTGCGGGGCTTGAAGCCGGCATCGCGGTTACCGCCCTGCTCTACTTCGTGTTGATCGCTCTTTTCCAGGCCATCTATCCCGCTGTCTACCAGGCTATCGGATCCCCCCCTCTGCGTTTCGCCATGAAGTGCTCACTCGCCTTGTGCCTGATTCTTCCTCCCGCCTTCTTCATGGGCGGCACGGTGCCTATGATCGGACAGGCGCTGATCCGCAAGAGGAACGCATTCGGCCGTCGCGCGGCCGGGCTTTACGCCATCAACACCATCGGGGCAGCACTGGGGGCCTTTAGCGCCGGTTTTTTCCTGGTGAGACTCCTGGGCTTTACCCGGACCTGCATCATCGCGATCGCGATTACCGGGGTCACGGCGGCAGCGGCCTACCTGCTTGCACATGCGCGGGAGGACGACCCACAGTCCCAGCCTTCAGAATTCGATGAAGCCCCGCCGCCGCGCTCACCGCGTGCCGTTTTCCCCCTTTATGCAATCGGTTTCGTGTCGGGGTTCGGTTTTCTGGCCCTCGAAGTGCTGTGGACCCATCTTCTGGCCCAGATCCACACTAACTCGGTTTACAGTTTCTCTACGGTACTTGTGATTGTGCTGCTGGCCTTGGGCATGGGCTCAGCCGCGGCATCCAGGCTGACCGGATGGCGTGCGCATCCCATGCGGGTGCTGGCCACCCTGCTGCTGATTGGAGGCATTGCGGTAACGGCTTGCCCGTTTGTGTTCATGGCCGCGACAGGCGGGATCAGGATGCTATACACGGGCGGCAAACTGCTGCCTTTCCTCTTGGACTTGTTCGGCAGGGGAGCCTTGACCATCGGATTGCCCGCTTTCCTGCTGGGAATGGTTTTTCCTTTCCTATTGAAGGCCGCCGAGTCCCATGCCCTGCAGCCCGGCGTGACACTGGGCCGACTTGCCGCGATCAATACGGCGGGCTCGATCCTGGGCGCCCTGCTCTGCGGGTTCTTCTTTCTCGAGCAGTTCGGCATCTGGCGCACCATGCAGTTTCTCGCCGCACTTTACCTGGTCGCGGGGATGCTGCTGCCGATCGGGCTGTCCAGGGCGTCCATGGCCATCCGTTCCGCTGGCACGCTGGCCTTGGTACTGCTGTTCACGGTCATGAGCCCGGCCGACCTGCGGGTAACCGGACGCGATCCTGCCCGGCCACCGGAGCCGTTTCTCGACCTCTGGGAAACCAGCCACGGTACGGTCTCGGTGATACGTGACGAGCACAGCGGTTACGTAATCAAGTTGAACTCGAACTATTGGCTGGGGTCAACCGGCGCCGCCTGGCAACAGCACTTCCAGGGACGGATCCCGCTCCTCGCCTACCCGCAGACGCGCAGCGTATTCTTCCTTGGGATGGGTACCGGTATAAGCGTGGGCGGTTCCCTCGACCCGAGGTTCGAGCAGGTGGAACGCGTGGTCGCCTGTGAACTGGTACCGGAAGTCGTTACGGCCGCCCGGAAATATATGACTGGCGATTTCAAAATAAAGGGAGCCGCCCGTGTGGATTTCACCAGCGGGCTTTTCCAGGATCCACGCGTGGAAATCGTCGTGGAGGACGGGCGGCATTACCTGATGGCCAGCGGGGAAACTTTCGATATGATCAATGGCGACCTGTTCCTGCCCTATCAACAGGGAACCGGAAGCCTCTATAGCCGCGAACACTTCAAAAATGCGAAGGCCAGTCTCACCCCGGACGGTGTCTTCGTGCAGTGGCTGCCAATGTTCCAGCTCACCGAATTCGAATTCGGTGTAATCGCCAGGACCATGCTCGACGTGTTCGGGCAGGTCACGATGTGGCGCAACAACTTCAATCCGGGACAGGAGGCGGTGGCCCTGATCGGGCACATGCACAACAACCCGCTGCCACCGATCGCCACGGAATCCATTCCAGCGAGAATGGCCGAGCTTGCCGGGAAGAACCCGCTGCAGATGGACCGGCTGGATCTGAGTTTCGACGTGGAGACTGCGCTCGTCTTCTACTGCGGGAATCTAACCGCCGCCGCGGAGCTTTTCCGGCAGTACCCGCTCAACACGGATGACCGCCCGATCATCGAGTACGCCGCACCGCTTTCGATCCGCAAGAAAGTGGATGGCTTTCCGCCCACCCTCGTCGGCCCCCGCTTCGTGACGCTGGTCGACACACTGCTCCAGCACTGCCCGCCGGAATCCGACCCCATGCTTGCCAACCGATCAGCGGCCAACCGACGCCTCGTCACAGCCGGCGCGGAACTGCACCGGTTCTGGTTGGCAAAGGCCATGGGCCAGCCCAGGCAAACCACAACCGCCTGGCAAGAGTTTGTCGCGGCATGGACCAACGAGTAAGGGCTCTAGAGCAATATATCACTTAGATTGCCGTCGAAGCCAGCCTGCTTGAGAAGGTCGATATGATACGCGAAATCGCCGATCTCGGAAAGGTCATGCGCGTCGCTGGCAAAAGTGAATTTAATCCCGATATCCAGGCAGATCCTGATGAATGCAACCGGCGGCAGATTGGTATGGAAGTTGATCTCGGCGGCAACACCGTATTGTTTCAGCAGTTTAGCCGTCGGCAGGAACAAGGCTTCCGGCACCGGTGCGTGGCTGCGCCCGAATACACGGAAGGGGTGCGCCAGCGAAACAACACCCTGCTGCAGGGTCCTCTCGACCATGAAGAGGAAGTCGTCGTACATGACATGGGCTTGTGCGGGATCCGGCAGCACACGGGGCAGCCCATGCAGCGCCCCCACGATATGATCAAAACGGGCTCGATCGCTGTCGGCAATCAGCAGGTTGCCATGGTAATCGCAGTCCGCCTCTAGCCCGAAGCGGACGTCTTCCTGACCGAAAGCATCCTTCAAGGCTATGTATTCCGCCATGCGATTGTGTTCCGGCGAGGCGGATCCCATTCCCTCCTGCAGGCACATTTTGCTCCAGTATTCCTTTCGGCTGAAATAGAGTTGACCGGAATGCTCCGTGATGCAGATGCCGGCAAGACCAAAGTCCCGGGCCAGCCTGATGGTGGTGGCGACATCCATATCATCGCTGCAGTAGGCCATCTGCGTGTGCATGTGCGTATCCACTAGCTGCAGCATTCTCGGCATGGACAGGGAACGCCGCTGCGTCTCGATCCGGCCCTGGGAATCAAGCTCGATCATCATGTAGGCGAAAGGGGCCTCGCAGAATGCCGGGGCATTCACGAACAGGATCTTGTCATCGCGTATATCCTCGACACCCCGGTGGTGATGACCGCTTACCGACAGACCCACCCCGTTCGCTCTCATGGCGCGGATAACGTCAGGCGCATTCGTCAGGTTGTGCGGGGCGTGGGCCCGCTCGGGCGGGAAAAAACAGGTATGCTGCAGGGAAACGATAGGCCCAATGAAGCCGCTGCGGGCCGCTTTCAGTCGATCCATGCCCTGCTGGCTGCGCTTTGCGCAGAAGTGAGGTTGCTCCTCATCCAGAAATGGCAGGAAACGAACCCCGCCGACTTCCTCAATATCCTTCGGGCGGGCAAAGACTCGGTAGAATTCCTCCACATCGCCATCGTGATTACCGGGGATTACGATGCTGGGGGACTTGAGCTTGTCGAGCATCTCCTTGAGAAGCGTCAACCGCTCCGTGGCATCGGGTAGGTCTCCGTCGTTCAACAGATCGCCAAGCACCAGTGTCAGGTCCGGGTGCTCCAATTCATTCAGACGACGCACCGCCCGTTTCAGGAGAATGGGAACCATTTCGCAGCGGCGCGGCGATCCTTCCATCGCTTCGCCGTAGTGCAGGTCGTTGAGTATTGCGATCTTCATGGTTTATTACGTCATTAAGCCTTCCGCCCGCCCTCCGCATTCAGCCGTTCGCTACGCTGCTCCTGTTCGGTCATGAAGGCCGCCAGTGCCCCGGGTGACTGCCGGTGGCGGAAGGCTTCAAGTGCTGGATCGTCAACTGCTACCATCCACGCCTCCAGTTCTCCGCGCAACCGCGTCAGCTCGTCTAGGTACTGCGGATCATTGATCAGGTTCACAAGGGCATCGGGATCATTCTGGAAATCATAAAGTTCCTCGACCACGCGGTACTGGAACAGCCGCACACGATCGGCAATACCCGTATCCTGCACGGCGGCCGCCTGCATGGCGGCAAAGGTCCGTCCGGCCTGCGACTCATTATGAAGCACGCGTTTTCCGTCAGACCACGGGTTGAAGATATAACCGAAACGCTTGTCCTGCACGCAGCGCATGGGGTAGCGGTCGCGCCCCCAGGTCTCGTGGTACTGCGTGAACACGCGATCACGGCCAGCATCGCGACCGCCCCTCAGCAGTGGCAGGAACGAGTGCCCGTTCATACCCGCCGGCAGCGCGGTACCGGCCACCTCCAGCAACGTGGGCATGCAATCGATACCGCTTATGAAGTGCTCGCGATCAACCGTGCCCGGCGCGATATGCCCCGGCCAGCAGGCAATCCAGGGCGTGCGGGTGCTGTGCAGGTAGCAGTTGGACTTCGAGAAGGGGAAGGCCATGCCGTTGTCTGACAAAAACAGGATCAGCGTGTTCTCGTACACCCCGGCCTCCTTTAACGCATCGATAATCCGCCCCACGACATCGTCGCAGCGCCGCACGCTGCTGGCGTACTCGGCCATTTCCTGCCGCACCTCCGGCAGGTCGGCAAGGAATCCTGGCACCTGCACCTCCTCCGCGTTGTAGACGCGCGAAGGTGGCGGGAACGTGATGCCGTCGCGACCATATAAGTTAGCATCATTGCCGTGGAACGGCCGATGCGGATCATGGGCGTTGGCCATCAGGAAGAAGGGCTGACCTTTATCGTGTGCCATATCCAGGAACTGCCGTGTGAAACGGTGATACAATTCCTTGTCACGCCCCCAGGCTAGCTCCGGCATATCCTCGTGAAAGTCCCACTGGAACGCCTGCTTCGGGGTCGAATGCCCGATCTTGCCCAGAATACCGCTGAGATAGCCCGCCTTGCGCAGCTCTTCGGGCAAGAGTGGCACGGGCTTGCCATCAATGTGGAAAAATCCCTCCTGTCCACTGCAATGCGGATAACGCCCCGTCATCATCGCCCCGCGGCTGGGCTGGCACACCGCTACCGTGACGTGGGCATATTCGAACCGCACGCCGTCATTCGCCAGCGCGTCGATATTCGGCGTGCATTCCGGCGTACGGCAACCGTAGACCCCGACCGAGTCCCAGTTCAGATCATCCGCGGTTATCAACAAAATATTCGTTCTTTTTATCACATTTCACCTTCGGCCAGCCAGTGGAGCTGCGGCCAGTACCGGCCACCGGTGTTCGGCTGCGGTGTGCCCGGCGTACTGCGGCCATTCCTGACATAGCGCGTCAACAAGGACTTGAGTTCCTCGGCGACTTCAGGATGCTGATCCTGCACGTTGTGCGTTTCGGCAATATCCGTCGAGAGATCGTAAAGCTGGATCGCAGGCAACCCTTCGGATTCCTCCGGATGGCCAGGGCGCGGCACGCTCCACCCGCCGGAATCCGGACACATTTCCAGCTTCCATCTGCCCTTGCGGATCGAGAAGGAACCGTTGATGGAATGATGCACCGTCGCCTCGCGTACCGGAGCCGTAGCCGTGCCATCCCAGACGGGAAGGCTGCTGACACTGTCTTCGGCTGCCGTATCAGGCAACGCGAATCCCGAAACGGCCGCCATCGTCGCCGTCAAGTCGCTGAGGCAAATGGTCTGGTCCGAAACGCTGCCCGCGGCAATCCGCTTCGGCCAGCGGACAATGAAGGGGACACGGTGACCGCCCTCGAAGATGTCTGATTTCATCCCCCGGAACCGGTAGCTGGGATGGTGGTTGCAAGCCGCCAATTCGTCGAAATCCGCCATTGGGGAACAGCCATTGTCCGCCGTGAAGATCACGATCGTGTTCTCGCTCAACCCGTTTTTCTCCAGCGCCTGCATCACCCGTCCGACGGTATTATCGACCTGTAGACAGAAGTCGCCGTAGGCATTCGTGCCGGATTTGCCACGGAATTCCTCGGTCGGCAGGATCGGCGTGTGCGGCGCAGGCAGCGGGAAGTAAATGAAGAAAGGCTTGCCGCCTTGCGCGTAATCGCCAACCAGGGACTCCACCTTGGCCGTAAGCGCAGGCAACACCGCTGCCGGTTCGAAGTCGTCGCCGATCACACCGCTGCGCATGAATTGCTTGTCCTTCATGCCACTGAAGCGGCGGGTCGTTGCTGCGGTCACCTTGTCATTCTCGATATACACGTAGGGCGGCATATCCAACGAGGCGCTGATGCCGTAGAAGTAGTCGAAACCATGGTTGACCGGTCCATTGGTAACTGGGGCGGTAAAGTCAACTTGAGACTCGTCCTGGTAGGTCGAGGCGATACCGCCATCCTTCAGGCGCCACTCCAGCCCCAGGTGCCACTTGCCGATGCAGGCCGTGCGGTACCCCTGCTCGCGCAGCATCGAGGCCACGGTCAACCGGCCATCCTCCAGGATCGGCCGCGAGTAACCGCCGGTAACGCCTTGTTTGAGTACGGAACGCCAGTTGTAACGGCCGGTCAACACGCTGTACCGCGACGGGGTGCAGACCGCCGAACTGGAATGCGCATCGGTGCAGCGCATGCCTCCGGCGGCCAGTTTGTCGAGGTTCCCCGTCTTGAAAGCCGCCGCTTCGTTCAGGCACGAGACATCGCCAACCCCCATGTCATCGGCAAATATGTAGACAAGATTCGGTAGCGACTGCATCATGTTCAGGACCTCCATATTCCGATATTTCCTTCCAACGGGAGGGACAGCGGCTCGCTGTCCACCCGCCCGTCTATCCCCGCACCTGTTCTCAAAAGGCATCACCACTCACCGTCTCATGCGCTCCGGACGCCGAGGCCGGCGTCCCTCCCGCTGCTCGCCAAACAAACCGCCTTCAGGTGGACCGCGCATGAGCCGCACCGCATCCGCTAAGCACCGGCGGTTACCGGCGTCAAGGCCAACGCCTCGTTCGCGGCGACGCCCAGCGTGATCTTGCCATCCGTGACGGCGATCTCGCCCACGGGCTGGTTCCCTGCATCAGTGATCCGGGCCACGGCCACGCGGCGCACGTCCGCCCACATGGATGGCAGGGTCCAGGTTTTATGCGCATACCCTTCCTGGCTGTAGGCGATGATCGTCCTTGAAGGGCACCAAAGCGCAGGCATGCAGATGTCGGTACCATCCAGCATCGTTTTCGGATCCTCGTTCCCGGCAGGATTGTTCTTGTAGAACCAAGGCAAGAATATAAGACAGAATTCCTCCGTGAATTTCGGATGAATCCCGTTGTCAAAGTCGAAACCAGGGTGACGGGCGTCCTTCATCGGATTGCTACAGTAGAGCGAGTCCGGCAGGTCCTCGACAGCGGAGCCGCCATGCCACGCCCACGCCTGCAGGCCGACCATGCGGTCGCCGCGGAATCCGTCCACCCACTCGGAGGTGATATCAATCCCCCGGTCACGCCAGTAGCGGTAGATCTTGCGCTGGGTCGCCAATTCCTCATCCTTGGAATACCCGAGATACGGACTGATCAGAGCCTGCCTCTCCAGGGGACGTGCGCCAAGGAAGGCATCAATATGAATCGTGCCGCCCTCTCGCAGCTCTGGGATCATCTTGATGATTCCATCAATCCGCTTTTGCGCCATTCCTGTCTTCCACTCCTGGGTATAGCTCATCTGGTACGACGCCATACCACCCCATTCCTTGCCCTTGATAATCTGCCCATCCTTGTCCTTGGCAATGATATCCTTCTCCACGTACTCATTCCAAAGCGGACTGTCCGGGTAGGCGTCCATCATATTCAGGTGAAGGCTCACAACCGCGTTATACTGACGGGACTCACGGATCAGCCAGCGCAAACTGTCGAGCGCCGTTTCATCACAATCGCGCTTGAGATGACGATTCACTTCGCTCCAGTCCGGGTACTTCGAGTCATGGCCCTCGTGATGCCATCCGACGATGTAGTTGATCTGGGGGACTCCGCAGGTCAGATGGTACATCTTCCGCATCATCTCAAGCGTGTCCTCAAAGCGCTGGTATAGCTTATCAAGCTTCCCGTCGCCGCCACGTGTGCAGACCATGGTCAGATACACCAGGCTCTGATGATAAGGAAGCAGCCACGGCCGCTCCGGCTTCATGGTCTTGGTATAGTCGTAGTAGGCACCCGAAATATCGTCTGGCATGAGTCGTCTCCTGTTATTGAATTGCCCCGATAGAGGCTCTTGCAAAACCCCTCGCTGTGCCCGATTGAAGCCGGGCACAGCGAGGGGATTTGCAAAGTATAATGTTTCAGCTCCGAACCAACGAAACGTCTGGCATATCCTCTGCGCCCTTGTTTCCTGCGCATTGCCATACCACGACTAAAACAACGGGGGGAAAATAGCATGGCGGCTACTGATTTGCCTACCATTTGTTTTTTTAGCTTGGTTATTGCCCGTGCAGGAGTCTGAATTCAATTGTCCGGGGTACCGTCCTTATCCTTGTCCCGGCTGTTCAGCCAGATCAGCGCCTCGAGTTCACCAACTTCCAGAACCTTTTCAAAAAAGGTCTGCTTCTCCGCCGGAGGGAGCAGGAGTGCAGCATCACTCATGAGCGGGAAGGAGCGTACAAGAGCATAACGTTCCTCAATTTCCTTGGTTCGTTGGGCGGCCGTTGTCCCTCCGGCTACAAGCTCAGTTTCCGGGGGCAGCAACGACAAGAACCCCTTCTCAACGCTCATGCTCCCAAGTTCCTCAACAAGATACTGGCTCATCTGACTCTGCATGCTTTGGGCAAGGTGCGAGCCGGCGATGGCCCACGTCCTGGCGGTTTCCTCGTTGTCGCTTTCGACTGCTATGTCGCCGACCATACTCGCGAGGTGCCGCGTGGTCCCCAGCAGGCGCTGTTCTACATTGAAGCATGCCTGTGCAAGAGCGTCATCCGGCGGAACACCCGAAGCCTCGAGAAACTCCTTCGCGTCGCTGATCATCTCGCTGACGTAG
>JFJP01005439.1_pt2 | contig 21902 bp, 21 predicted proteins | sample 431651 | NCBI WGS metagenome assembly JFJP01 (sample SAMN02602958, study PRJNA72255) | Microbial mat metagenome, whole genome shotgun sequencing project. | biome: fresh water; feature: sink hole; material: water; isolation source: purple microbial (photo- and chemosynthetic) mats found in...
GTCAGGTCGCCGCCCGCCATGCGCTGCACCACGCCTTGCACCTCCTGCAGCGGGCTGGTGATGGCGTCGAGTGTGTCGTTGAAGCCCTGCACCACTTTGCGGAAGTCACCCTCGTGCCGACTGGCGTCAGCGCGGATTTGCAACTCCCCTTGGACACCGGCCTGCGCCAGCACCTGGGCATCGCTCACCAGGGCATTCACCGCCGTGATGGCGCGATTCAGATTGGATTTGATGGTGTTGAAGTCGCCATGAAAATCGTCTTCCACATGGGCAGGAATGTCGCCACGGGAAATGCGGTCCACATAGCTGGCCGCCAGGTTAAGCGGCCCGATCACGGCGTCGAGCGCGGCATTGACGCCGCGGACGATCTTGCGGAAGTCACCGTTGTGCCGGGAGTCGTCGGCACGCGTTGCCAGTTTGCCGTCCACTGCCGCCTGCGCCAGCATGTTGGCATCGGCCACCAGCGCGTTGACCGACGCAATCGCCAGATTCAGGTTGTTCTTGATGGTGTTGAAGTCGCCCTGGTAGCTGGCGGTAATGGGCGACGGAATATCGCCGCGCGAGATGCGCTCCACATAGTCGGCTGCCACGTTGAGCGGCCCGATCACCGAATCCAGTGTGGCGTTGACGCCCTCAATGATTTTCCGGAAATCGCCGCGATGATGCCCGACGTCGGCACGCACGCCCAGGCGCCCTTCCACCGCGGCCTGCGCCAGGGCGTTGGCGTCTTCGGCCATGGTCCGCACCGCCAGCTGCAAGCTGCGTACCGAGTCTGCCAAGGCCCCGATTTCGTCACGGCCATGAATATCGATAGTGAAGTCAAAATTGCCCGCAGCCATCTTGTCGGCACCGACCACCAACTCCCGAGTCGGCACGGTAATGCTGCGGGTAATGAGCACACCAAACAGCAGGCACAGGCCCGCAGTCACCAACGTCAGCACTTTGAGCGAACTGTCGGCCTCTTCAGCAGACGCGCGAGCCGCCGCCCCGTCGGCCTCCATGGTCCTGGAAACGATGTCAATCAGCGTGTTGATGGACGCGACGTAGTCATCCTGAATCTGGCGCGTGTCCTCCATAAAGAACCACAGGGCCTCGTCCAGTTTGCCGGCGCCCACTTGCGCCAGAATCTGGTTTTGCGCCTCCACGTAGCTTGCACGCAAGACCTTGACCTTCTTCAGCACCGCACGTTCCTGGTCGGTGGTGGCCCCTTGCTCCAGCTTGTCCAGATTGGTGGCGATGACGGCGCGCTGCACCGGAATACGCGCCACTTCCGCTTTGACCTGGTCCAGGCCCTTGGCGAGCAGGATGTCGCGCAGGTCCCTAGCAATCATGTTGACCGCGTTAATGACCGCGTTGGCCTGCACGGTTTTTGGATAGCTGGTGTGGCTGATGGCTTCGATCGACTCCGCCAGCGACCCGATGCGCACAACCCCCACCCCGGCAATCACGACCAGCAAGGCGAGGGTGACGGCAAACCCGATCCCCAACCGTACCCCAATTTTCAAACGACTCAACATGCTGTGCTTCTCCGGTTTCTTGTGTGCCACCCGGCCACCACGTCCCCGCAGGCGACGGCGCGGCATTGCGGCGTTGGAATTGAATTATCATCTGCGATGCACGTTTACAAATTTGATCCAGATCAGGCCGGTCGCAATCATCCCAGCCACTATCATCCATGCCTGCTTGATAACCACGAGCCGCCATGATCCGTATTTCCGAACTCAAACTTCCCTTGTCCGCTCTGCCGGTGGTGGCGCGCCGCGCTGCCGACGCGCCCAGTGAAACCGAGGCCGACCGCGCCCCTACCGCGCACCCGGCCGCCCAACTGGCGCAGATGTCAGCCAAGGTACTGGGAATTGCTGGCACCGACATCCTGCAACTGGTCGTCTATAAGCGCAGCTTCGATGCCCGCAAAGCAGAACTGCTGGTGGTCTACATTGTCGATGTGGATCTGGACCCTGCGCTACAGGTGCAGGTGTTGGAGCACCTGGCGGGGCACCCCCGCGTGGGACCCACGCCGGACATGCATTACACCTTGCTGCCCTGCCAGCCCAAGGATCTGAAGGACCGGCCGGTGGTGGTCGGATTCGGGCCGTGCGGAATGTTTGCGGCACTGTTGCTGGCGCAAATGGGACTGCGCCCCATCGTGCTGGAGCGCGGCACTACGGTGCGCCAGCGCACCAAGGACACCTGGGGTTTGTGGCGCAAAAACACGCTCAATGCCCAGAGCAACGTGCAATTCGGTGAAGGCGGGGCCGGCACGTTTTCCGACGGCAAACTCTACAGCCAGATCAAGGACCCGCGCTTTCTGGGCCGCAAGGTGATGCAGGAACTGGTCAAGGCCGGGGCACCTGCTGAAATACTGTACGAGGCCCATCCGCACATCGGCACCTTCAAGCTGGTGAAGGTGGTGGAGAGCATCCGTGAACAGATCATTGCCTTGGGCGGCGAAGTACGGTTTGACCACAGAGTGGTTGACTTGCTATTGAATAAAGAGCGCTCTACGCTTTCCCTGCGCGGTCTACAGGTCGAAAATGCTTTGGATGGCAGCGTGTCCGAGCTTGCCGCAACCCAGGTCGTGATGGCGCTCGGACACAGCGCACGCGACACCTTCGCCATGCTGTATCAGCGCGGCGTGGCCATGCAGGCCAAGCCTTTCTCGGTCGGGTTTCGCATCGAACACCCGCAAAGCGTGATCGATCGTGCGCGCTGGGGGAGGCATGCCGGGCATCCGATGCTCGGCGCGGCCGATTACAAACTGGTCCACCACGCTGCGAACGGGCGCTCGGTGTACAGCTTCTGCATGTGCCCGGGCGGCACCGTGGTGGCCGCTACCAGCGAGCACGGCCGGGTAGTGACCAACGGCATGAGCCAGTACTCGCGCAACGAGCGCAATGCCAACGCCGGCATCGTGGTGGGCATTGACCCGCAGGATTACCCCTGCGACGAGGCCACTTTCGTGGCCGCGTTTGGTGCTGCAGAAGGTTCGGAATTTGCCAAAGAGGCCATCGCGCTGCGCGCCCGGGACCCGCTCGCAGCACACCCCCTGGCCGGGATTGCCCTGCAACGACAGCTGGAGTCAAAGGCCTATACCCTGGGCGGGGCCACCTACGAGGCCCCCGGTCAATTGGTGGGGGATTTTCTGGCAGCACGACCTTCGTCTGTGCTGGGCAGTGTGGTGCCATCGTACAAGCCCGGCGTCAAGCTCGGAGACCTGGCGCCCAGTCTGCCTGCCTATGCCATTGAAGCCATCCGTGAGGCACTGCCAGCCTTTGGTAAAAAGATCAAGGGTTTTGACATGGCCGACGCGGTGCTGACCGGCGTGGAAACACGGACCTCATCGCCCCTGAAGATTCCCCGGGGCGACAACCTGCAAAGCACCAACGTGGGTGGCCTGTACCCGGCCGGTGAAGGTGCGAGCTACGCAGGCGGCATTCTTTCTGCGGCGGTGGATGGCATCAAAGTGGCCGAAGCGGTGGCGCGCAGCCTGAGCGCGTAAAGCTCCCGCTGTAACGCTCCCGCGCGCGCGGGCATCGTGCTTTTCGCTGACAATGGTGGCGATTTTTCATTGACCTTTTGAACCATGCAACTTCCTTCGCGTTCGCGCACTCTTTCCCTGCAGCTTGCCACCGCACTTGCGCTGCTGGCGTTTGTGCCGGTCAGCCACGCGGCCCTGGGTGGGGACGCCGCGGCGCTTGACGCCGAGCAAAGCCTTTTCGGGGCGCCGTACGGGGTCACCAAGTCCCCCCTGTATTCTGTGCATTCCCTGACCACTCCCGCGGGAGTGCGCATTCGGCAATATGCGGGCACCTCGGGTCATGTTTTTGCCGTGGCCTGGGATGGCCCGGTGCTACCCAACCTTGAGGTCCTGCTGGGGTCGAGTTACACCGCCTACGTGGATGGACAGCGCCAGCGTGGCCGTGGCGTACGTATCCAGACACCGGCACTGGTCGTGGAGTCCACTGGCATGATGCGCGCCTTCGTCGGCAAGGCCTTGCTGCCAGCGCACATGCCAGGCACCGTGTCTGCGCGAGACATCCAATGAAAACCACACTTTGTTTCTTGCTGACTATGTTGCTGGTGGCCTGCGGTGGCGGTAGCGGTGGCGAATCATCCACCGAGCCCCCCCAAGCCAAGGCCAACAACGTGGTTGCCGTGACCGTGGAAACCGGCCCTGGCAACAACATCAACATCCCGTATGTCACGGTCACGGTGTGCATTCCGGGGGCGTCGCGTTGTCAGACCATCGACCGTGTTCTGGTTGACACCGGCTCCACCGGTTTGCGGCTGCTGTCGTCCGCACTGAGTGGCCTCCCGCTTCCTGCGCAGACCACCAGTACCAGCAACACGGTGGTGGAGTGTGGCCAGTTCATTAACTTTGTCACCTGGGGGCCGGTCAAGTTGGCCGACGTGCTGATTGGCGAAAAACGTGCCAACAACGTCCCGATTCAGGTGGTAGCGGACCCGGCCTACACCGTCATTCCGCATTCCTGCGGTTGGACTGATTCGGCGGCGACCACGACCGCTGATTTGGGTGCCAACGGCATCCTGGGCGTAGGCCTGTTCGTCAATGACGGACAGCTGTATTACAGCTGCAACCCCAGCTCGCGCTTCAACGATTGCACGACCAACCTCGCTGCGACGCAACAAGTGCAAAACCCGGTGGCACTGTTCGCCAGTGACAACAACGGTGTGGTGCTTCAATTGCCCGGTGTTGCTGCCGGCGGGTCCGTACGTGTCGGCGGCCAGATGGTCTTTGGCATTGACACCCAGGCCAACAACCAGCTGGGCAATGCCAGGGTCATTCAGGCCGATGCCTCGGGGTTTTTCACAACCACGTACAAAGGCGTGGCGCTGCGCAACAGTTTTATCGACAGCGGCTCCAACGGTTTGTATTTTGACGACGCCAGTCTGGCACCATGCACCGGCAGCAGCGCTGGTTTTTACTGTCCGACGAGCACCCAGAGCCTGAGCGCAACGATGACGCTCAAGGGAAACACCACCGACATTGTTCGGTTTGAAGTTGGCAATGCGACCAGCTTGATCGCGTCGCCCAACTGGGTGTTCAACAATCTGGCCGGGCCGTCCGGAGATGGCTTTGATTGGGGCCTGCCCTTTTTCCTGGGCCGCAGCGTTTACACCGTGATCGAGGGGCGCAGCACCAGTGCCGGCCCCGGGCCGCTATACGCCTATACGAATTAGGCCGAGGCTACTGGCGCGCAGCCGTAGGCAATGCCTTTGCGGGCCGGGTAGCACCCCACAGCCCGGCCAGGCACAGGACAATGCCCGTGGTCGACAGCGGCGTGGGTCGCCACCCCTCCAGCGCCGCCGATACCAACAAGGCAATGACTGGAATCACCAGACCCATCAGCGCGGCACGCCCCGGCCCCTGGCGCTGAGCCAGTTTGAAATACAGCAGGAAAGCGGCGACCGACCCCAGACCACTGAGGTAGAAAAGCGACAGCCAGTAGCTCGGGCGCAGGTCCAGATGGAACTTCACCTGCAACGCTGCAGCGATAGCCAGCAGAGTGACAGCGCCAAAGCCCATGCTCCAGGCCAGCAGCGGCACCAGCGGGATGCCCTGCCGGGTGAGCCGCAGGGTGAGCATATTGCCCACCGATGCCAGCGTCACCGCCGTCATGGCCAGCGCCACACCCAGCAGCACGGAAGCGTCACCGCGCGCAGCAACAATGTCGGGCCAGAAAATGAGTGCAATGCCGACTACGCCCACCGCGCCCGAAAGCCAGAAGCGCCGCGTCATGTGCTGTCCGAAGAACAACGATCCACCGATCGCATTGGTAAAAATCATCAGCGAGAACAGCACCGCCACCAGTCCAGACGCCAGGTGCTTCTCCGACTCATAGGTGCACAGGTAGTTCAACCCGTATTGCACGGCACCCGTTAGCAGCAGCCATGCATGCACAGAAACTGGCATCCGAACCGCCTCGCCACGCCAGCGCGCAATGGCAAACAGCATCACGCTGGCCAGGCCAAACCGGAACGCCACCGAGTGCAGCGCCGAAGTCTCCCCCAACTGGTACAGGATGGCGTGCCAGGTGGTGGCCCAGATCAGCGTGGGCACCCAGAACAGGGTGCGGTCCGACATGCCCGACTGCATCAGGCAGCGCGCTTAAAGAGTGCGAGCAGCGTGCCAGCGGCCACGAACAGGCTGCCAAAGACCCGGTTCATGGCGCGAATGTGGTACGGAGACTTCAGCGCGCCGAGCACTTTGGAGGCCAGCGCGGTGTAGCCCGCCATCACCACCAGGTCGGTAAACCCCAGCGTGCAGGCAATCACCAGATACTGCGGGAGCAGCGGCTGGGTCAGCACGATGAACTGCGGCACCACCGCCAGCAGAAACACGGTTCCCTTGGGGTTCACCGCATTGAGCATCCAGGCGCGTACCACCATCGAGCGGCGTGATTCGGTAGCGCCCTGATCGCGCAGCGCCACCATAGGGACGGCTGGCGCACGCCATTGCCGAATGCCCAGATAGATCAGGTAACCCACCCCAAGCCACTTGATCACCGTAAACGCCGTTGCGGAGGTGGCAATCAGCGCCCCCAGACCGACGCCCACCACCAGCACCTGGGTCCAGATGCCCAGCACCAGGCCAAACGTGGTGAAGTAGCCGCGGCGAAACCCGTGGTTGAGACCAGCGCTCATGGCCGCCACTGCGCCAGGGCCGGGAGAGATGCTGATTGCCCAGGATGCGGCAAAAAATGCCAGCCAGGTCGAGAGTTCCATGGTGTGTTGGTGCGAAAGGGGAAACTGAAGGGAATGGGAGGTTGTAGCACAGCCGTGCGGTGTACTATCTCCGCCCATGCCCGTCGATCCCGCCATTGTCAAAATTTTTGCCGAAAACGTTCGCGCCGACGTGATCCAGCGCCCGGCCGGGCTCAACCTCGACGCGGCAATCGTTCAAAAGATTGCCAACCGGGTCAAGGTGTTCAAGGGCATGAGCATGGACTGCCTGATGAGCACGCTGGCCATGGCCGAGCACCAGCCCCATAAGGCCGGTGCCATCGTTTTCAACGAGGGAGATATCGGCAGCTCATTTCACGTGCTGATTGCCGGTGAGGTGGTGATCGAAAAGAACAAGGGTGGCCAGGTGGTGCAGCTGGCGCGCCTGGGTGCCGGTGAATGTTTCGGTGAAATGGCGCTGGTGGGCAAACACCTGCGCACGGCCACAGTGCGGGCAGTGACCCATGCTGCCACCATGCGCTTTGACCGGGAACGGGTGGACGCCTATGCAGACAGTGCCCAGGTCATCTACCGCAACATTGCCAGCGTGCTGGCCACGCGGCTGGACGAATCCAGCGAACTACTGGCCGATCTGGTGGTACGCACTGGCGAGACCGGACACGCTCCGCTGTCCTGATCAGCCGTTTGACGCCTGCAGTGCGGCGATGCGCTCTTCGATGGGCGGGTGGGTCGAGAACAGCTTGCCAATGCCCCCGGCAATACCCATCGCCGCCATACTCTTGGGCAACTCACCGGGCGCCATGCCACCCAGACGTGCCAGTGCGTTGATCATGGGCTGTTTGCGACCCAGCAACTGCGCAGCACCCGCGTCGGCACGGAACTCACGCTGGCGTGAGAACCAGGCCACCACAATGGCGGCGGCAAAGCCGAGCACGATATCGAGCACGATGGTGGTGATCATGTAGCCGATGCCGGGCCCGGAGCGATCGTCGCCCTTGCGCAAAAAGCTGTCCACCGCGTATCCGATGACACGGCTGAGGAAGACCACAAAGGTATTCATCACGCCCTGAATCAGCGTCATGGTGACCATGTCGCCGTTGGCAATGTGCGCCACCTCATGCCCGATGACGGCCTCGATCTCGTCCTTGGTCATGCCTTGCAACAGCCCTGTGCTGACCGCTACCAAGGCAGAATTCTTGAACGCACCGGTAGCGAAAGCATTGGGGTCTCCTTCAAAAATGCCCACTTCGGGCATACCGATGCCAGCTTTCTCGGAGAGTTTGCGCACCGTTTCCACGATCCAGGCTTCGTCGACGTTCTGCGGCTGCTCAATGATGCGCACGCCCGAAGTCCACTTGGCCATGGGCTTGCTGATCAGCAGGGAAATGATGGCTCCGCCAAAACCCATCACCAGGGCGTATCCCAAAAGTGCTGTCAGGTTCAGCCCGTTGGCCGTCAGATACCGGTTTACGCCCAGCAAGCTGGCCACGATGCCGAGCACCGTGACGACCAGGATATTGGTCAGGACAAACAACATAATGCGTTTCATGATTTCCTTCAAAGTGGGCTCGCACAGCAAGCCGATGGCGCGAATGGTAGGGGCGGATGCCGAAAATTCAAGCCAGCCCCGCCAAACTCCCGCGAAGTTTACGGGTTTTCAGGAAACTGGGCCTGTGGAGGCACGCGGAGCACGAAACACGCTGGCATCGGCGTAGTACGCCGGGTCGGCATTTTCGGGGCTCCAACCCGGCACCCCGAGCACCGGAAGATGTGCGAAAGGCTTGCTGGCGAGTTTCTCGGCGGTCAGGTCATCCGCCACCCAAACGTCCAGATCTGCTACTGATTTGCTAGCTGCTCGCGCACGGTAGACGTGCGCTGTGATCGGTTTTCGTGGGTAAACCAGTTTCTCCAGCAGTGCATGACCAAACAGCACCAGATGGGCCTCATGCCACAGCGGGCGAAGGGTCACAAACAGGCGTTGCCAGTCTTTGGCGACCAATGCGTCCCAGAGCATGTCGGGGCACTGCAGGAATGCGGCGTTTTCGTCGAAAACGGTAAGCGCATCGCGCGCCGGGCCACGCACCGGCTGGATACCGGTGTGTGCGATCTGGGCCACGTGCAACTGGTTCAGCCGGCGCTTGGTCTGGGGAAACAACAGCCAGGCAAGGCCATTGAAAAAGTCGTGCAGCCCGTCGCGCGTGGGAACCTGGTCAGTGCGGTAGATAAAGGCTTCATAAGCCTCACCGGCGGGTAACGCATTCTGTGGAACGAAGCGCACGGGTGAAGAGGCGCAGCCCGTCAGGACAGGTGCTGCATTGAGTGCGTCGGCGCAAGTGCACTCAGCTGGGAGGTTGTGGGGCAGGGTGTTCTGCGCAGGTAAAGGAGGAGAGCGCACAGCGCTCGGGGGACACGGAGCAGAGCACGCTGCCTCACAGCCTCCCGGCGTGCGAGCGGCTAAGGGCTCCCCTATCGCACGCCAAGGCTCCAACCAGGGCGCCTGCCAGTTGATCTCCACGAGGAGGCGGGGTGGCACCGACTTCTGCTCCGTGTCCCCCGAGCGCTGCGCGCTCTCCTCCTTGACCTGCGCAGAAGCCGGTGCCACCCCGCCTCCTCTCCTACGCCATGCGCCACGCTAAGGTCTCGCCCGCGCACAGCGGCTTGAGGGTGGCATCGCCAAAGGCAAAGCTCTCAGGCACGGGCAGGTTCTGACGACACAGGGTGATGGTGCCGGTGTTGCGTGGCAGTCCGTAGAAATCGGCGCCATGGAAACTGGCAAAACCCTCCAAGTGGTCTAGCGCGCCGACGGCGTCAAAGGCCTGTGCGTACAGTTCCATGGCGCTGAACGCCGTGTAACACCCGGCACAGCCGCTGGCGTGCTCCTTCAGGTGGGCAGGGTGCGGCGCGCTGTCGGTGCCCAGGAAGAACTTGGCGCTGCCGCTGGTGGCAGCTTGCACCAGCGCCTGACGATGCACTTCGCGTTTGAGCACTGGCAGGCAGTAGTAATGGGGTCGAATTCCGCCGGTGAAAATGGCGTTGCGGTTGTAGAGCAGGTGGTGGGCGGTGATGGTGGCACCGGTGAAGCGGTCCGCTTCTGCGACATACTGCGCCGCCTCGCGTGTGGTGATGTGCTCAAACACAATCTTCAGTTCCGGAAAGTCCCTGCGCAACGGGATGAGTTGCGTGTCGATGAACACCGCCTCGCGGTCAAACAAGTCGATTTCAGGTGCGGTGACCTCGCCGTGCACCAGCAGTGGCATGCCGGCACGCTGCATCGCTTCGAGCGTGGCGTAGGTTTTGCGTACATCGGTGACCCCGGCATCGCTGTTGGTGGTAGCGCCTGCCGGATACAGCTTGAGTGCCACCACGCCCGCATCCTTGGCGCGCCCAATCTCTTCTGGTGGCAAGTTGTCGGTCAGGTAGAGCGTCATCAATGGCTCAAACGAGGCGCCTGCTGGAACAGCTTTGAGGATACGTTCACGGTAAGCCACGGCCTGGGCGGCGGTCGTGACCGGGGGACGCAAGTTGGGCATGACGATGGCCCGCCCAAACTGTGCCGCGGTATGCGGCACCACGGTTTGAAGTGCTTCGCCATCACGCAAATGCACATGCCAGTCATCCGGTCGGATCAAGGTCAGCGTGTCGGTCATAGTGTCTGAGTTCTGAATTGCAAAGGGTTTTTTATGCAGCGGTCAGGTGCGCCCACAGTGCCTGCGCTGCGCTCTTATGGGTCTTGCCACCGGCGCGATGCGCTTCTTTGCCAACGGGCCGCTCGCGGTAGGCCCGCACATCCATGGTGAACTGCATGGTTGGAAAGCCGTGGGGCACCGCACTCACCAGCTTTTTGCTGCGCAGTTCCTTGCGAATGGCGCTTTGGGGCAGGAAGGCAATGCCATGCCCTTCCATCGCCATCGCCTTGAGGCCTTCGGACATATCGGTCTCGTACACACGGTCCAGGTGCATGGGGGTAATGGATTGCTTCAGAATCAGATCCACCACCTGACCCAGGTAGGCCCCGGGCGCGTAGCCCAGGTAGGGCAAGGGCTTGTCGAGCTTTCCAGGGAATGCAAACAGCGGTTCGCCATCGGCATCGGCTCGCACGTAAGGCGCAATCACTTCTTCGCCCAGGCTGACCATTTCGTAACGGTCGGCATCGAGCTGAAATGGCTGGGACGGATGGGTGTAGGCAATCAGCAAGTCGCAATTGCCTTCGACCAGGCGCATCACGCCGTCGTGCACATTGAGCGCGATCAAGCGACTCTTGATCGGGCCAAAGTGCTCGCGCAAACTGGTAATCCATGCCGGGAAAAAAGTAAACGCCAGCGTGTGCGGCACGGCGAACTCAATGAAATCATGCCCCGCCGCTGTGTGTGCGCGCAGCATGGCACGGGTGCTTTGCAGCGCCTGCAAAATCTCCATCGACTGGTCGTAGAGCGTCTCGCCCGCAGGGGTGAGCCGCGTTGGGTAACTGCTGCGGTCCACCAGATCGGTGCCGGCCCATGCTTCGAGCGACTGAATACGCCGGGAAAACGCCGGCTGCGTCACATGGCGCAATTGGGCTGAACGACTGAAACTGCGCGTCTCCGCCAGCGAAACAAAATCCTCAAGCCATTTGGTTTCCATGGGCAAGATTATGCGCGGAGTGCATGATGCATCGAGCGCTGCCCAGCGCTACACTTTCAGGAGCGCATTGCGCTTATCCTACGGGCGGTGGACCCTCAACCGTCGGTCGGCTGAGTAACCACCCAATCGGCGAGACGGGGCCCGGTGAAAAAGAGCGGCTGTCTGACAGATCGTTTGAGGATGACGATGGCACGTGGATGCTTACGTCACATTGGGAGCATCTTTGCACCCACGATGTTGCTCTGTTAGATTTCCCGCTCTTACCTGACCTAAAGACGCGCCGATGACTTCACTTGACAACGCACACCACGGGCTTACGCGCCGCATTTTCAGTTCGCCTCCGGCACGCATTTTGGCGCTCGGGTTCATCCTATTGATGATGATGGGCCTCAATACCGATGTGATGACCAGCTATGCGGGAGACCCGGGAAAGTCTGTTCAACACATCGTGGCGTTGGCCATCGCCGGCTTCGCGGTGTATCTCGCTTACGCCCACTTCATTGAGCGGCGTGTCGTCTCCGAACTTGCATTGCCGGGCATGGCCCGCGAACTCGGCATCGGCCTGCTGATTGGCGCAGGTCTGTACACCGCTTGCGAGCTGATCCTGATGGGTCTGGGCATCTACCGTATCAGTGGCTTGAACCCGCTACGCTACATGGTTCCGGCGATCGCCATGGCGCTGAGCTCGAGCGTCTTTGAGGAGCTGCTGTTCCGTGGCGTGTTGTTCCGCTCGATCGAAACGTGGTTCGGCAGTTGGGCCGCCTTGGTGTTGTCTTCACTCGTGTTCGGCCTGACCCACCTGCTGAACCCGCAAGGCACGATGGAGGGCGCGCTGTTCATCGCTGTCGAGGCCGGCATCCTGTTGGCTGCAGCCTTTATGTTGACGCGCCGCCTCTGGTTGAGCATTGGCTTTCATATGGCGTGGAACTACACACAGTCGGCCATTTTCTCAGGCATCGTTTCCGGCACCGATGCCCAACAGGGGCTCATCAGGTCCACCATGAATGGCCCCGACTGGCTTACAGGCGGTAGCTTCGGCGTCGAGTCGTCCGTGCTTGCGCTGGTCATATGCACCACGACCGGAATTGTTATGCTGGTTATGGCCGCCCGGCGAGGAAAAATCGTTCCCCCAATCTGGAAGCGCCCGACCTGATTCAGGCGTTTCCAAAACGTTCTCTTGTTCAAATTGTCTATTGCCGCATCGTGCCTGATGGCACGCATTGCGAACCCGCGAGAGAGTTAGTTGGCAATTTCTGCGAGGGAAAGCACCATCGTTTGTGCCAGCACGTCACTCCCTTCACGTATTGGCTCTTTCGCTCCAATTTCACAGAACCCCGCACGCCTGTACATCCTGACTGCGGGCGTATCGCCGCAGGTTACGCCCAGCTTGGCGAACCGTGCGCGATGTTGCTTTGCCCAATTTATCGCTGCACTCAGTAACGCACCTCCCAACCCGCGGCCACGAACTTCAGGAGCTACCCACATTTGAAAGATGTTGACCGTGTCCGGGTCGCTTGCATCGACCTTTGCCCAAACCAGGCCAGACGGAACTCCGTCAACTTCCACGAATAGCGCGCAGTCGTTGCCAGAAGTCGGGGAGAGGTTTACCCGTTCCGTCCACTCATGATCCGGTCGAGACAACTCGAGAGCCAAAGTGCTGCCAAATGCGCTGGGCGCGTCTTGGAGTGAGCGAAGCCGCAACGCTTTGTACGCGGGCCAATCATCGGGTCTGAGCGTGCGAACGATGGTCTGCATCATGTGTTCTCCTGCCTTTACGCCCTGCTCTGTCGATTTCCTTGCTGGCAATGCATCAAACTAATTCATCAAGTCGTCAAGTCCCCAGGGCTGCTTCCACTGCAAAGCCTTAACCCGAGTACGTGAAGTATCTGTGTGAATCCAACGCTTAACTTGCACCGTGGAGCACAAGGCCCCCTTTGAGCAAAAGCTGTTCAACTTTTGAAAAACCGGCACCCATCAAGGCTTCCCTTTGTTCAGCGATCGTCATGTAGAGCTGGTCGTTCGTCATTCCGCCTTCGCCGACGTAGTGATCGCATACCAAATACTTCCCGCCAACAGTGAGCAATTCCCTGGCTTGTGAATGAAGCGCAGGAGCATAGTGTTTGTGCCGTAATTCGTGAACAGCTTGATTGGTAGTGATGGCCTCAAACAACCCAAGTCCCTGCGACCATGACCGTTCCTTGAAGCTGCGTTCTACGAATTGAATCCTTGAAGTGCGCACGCCAAGGCGCTTGGAAGCAAGTTGGTGCATTGCAGCCGAGAAGTCCAGTGCGACGTATGTGACATTTGGCATCGCCTGCAAAAGATAGTCAGCCAGGAAGCCCGGCCCTGAGCCAAGCTCCAAAACCCGATTCACAGAAATAGGTGACGACTGGATCGCCACGGCAAACTCAGCGAAAAATTCGGTACGCCATGGTCGTTTGAGCAGGGCCGTTGATTCCCACTCGGTGGCTTCGCCGATCAAGCGCAGGTCGATGGGACTCGGTACGTCGATGATCATGTATTTCAATCAGGTGCGATGGGTTTCCAAAGCTTGCGGGTGTCTTGTGGCATCCAGCTTATCACTGCAAGACAAGGTGCCATAGCGAATACGCTGCAAACCCGCCCCCACGCTGGTGGACCACGCAAGCTGGCCACGTCTGTCCGCTATACATTCAGGAGCACTTTACGCTTATCCAGTGGACGCTGGAGGCTGATTTCACTCCGAACTCTGCTGCAAAGCCCACATCTCGGCATAGCGCCCCTGCAGCGCCATCAAGGCGGCGTGGTTGCCGCGCTCAATGATGCGGCCCGCCTCCATCACCAGGATTTCATGCGCATCCACCACGGTGGACAGGCGGTGCGCAATCACCAGCGTTGTCTTGTTACGTGCCACGCTTTGCAGTTCGGCCTGAATGGCGCGCTCGTTGGCCGAATCCAATGCCGAGGTCGCTTCATCAAAAATCAGGATCGGCGGGTTCTTGAGCAGGGTGCGTGCAATGGCCACCCGCTGTTTTTCCCCGCCCGACAATTTCAGCCCACGCTCGCCCACCATGGTGGCGTAGCCCAGAGGCGTGGCAGCAATGAAGTTATGGATATGCGCGGAGGCAGCCGCCTCCTCCACCTGCACCCGGGTAGCGCCAGGTTTTCCGTAGGCGATGTTGTACTCCACGGTGTCGTTGAACAGCACGGTGTCCTGCGGCACGATGCCAATGGCTTGGCGCACGCTGGCCTGGGTGACCTGCTTGATGTCCTGACCCTCAATCAGAATGCGCCCCTGCTGCACATCGTAGAAGCGGTACAGCAGGCGCGCCAGTGTGGACTTGCCCGAGCCGGACGGCCCCACCACCGCCACGGTCTTGCCGGGCGGGATTTCAAAGCTAATGTGGTGCAGGATCGGGCGCGCCGGGTCGTAGTGGAAGCTCACGTTCTCAAATGCCAGGCTGGTCGACTCCGACAACTGCAAGGCTTGCGCCCCCGCCACGTCGGCCACTTCGCGCTCGCGCTCCATCAGGCCAAACATCTTCTCCAGGTCAGTCAGGCTTTGCTTGATCTCGCGGTAAATCACACCCAGAAAGTTCAACGGCACAAACACCTGGATGGTGAAAGCATTGACCATCACCAGGTCGCCCAGCGTCATGCTGCCATCGACCACGCCCTGTGTAGCGCGCCACAGCATGGCCACCAGCCCGGTGGCGATGATGAGTTGTTGCCCGGTATTGAGCAACGACAGCGTGGTCTGGCTCTTCAGGCGCGCCTTACGCAGTTGCTCCAGGCTCACATCGTAGCGGCTGGCTTCGAACTGCTCGTTGTTGAAGTATTTGACGGTTTCGTAATTCAGCAGAGAATCCACCGCTTTGGTGTGGGCCGCCGAGTCAAACTCATTGGCCTCGCGGCGAAACTTGGTACGCCACTCGGTCACCAGTACTGTAAAAATAATGTATGCCACCAACGCCGCGAGTGTGATCCAGGCGAACCACAAGTCGAATTTCACGCTCAATATGGTCACCACCATGATCACTTCCAGCAGGGTGGGCAGCAGGCTGAACAGCAGAAATTGAATGAGTGACTCAATGCCGCGCACACCGCGTTCAATGTCGCGTGTCATGCCGCCGGTCTGGCGCTCCAGATGAAAACGCAGACTTAAAGCGTGCAGGTGCTCAAAGGTCTGCAGCGCAATGCTCCGAGCGGCACCCTGCGTCGCCTTGGCAAATACCAGCTCGCGCAATTCGTTCAGCATGGTGGCAGACAGGCGCAACGCACCATAGGCAAACAGCAGCGCCATGGGCACCACCAGGACCATCGCAGGGTTGCCCGGCCGGAAACTCATGCCGTCCACAATGTCCTTGAGCAGGATCGGCACCGAGACATTGGCCACTTTGGCACCGACGACAAAGACCAGTGCCACGATGACGCGCCACTTGTAGGTCCACAGATAGGGAAACAGCCGGGCCAGTGTCGCCCAGTCGGATTTGGGAGCAGCACCCGGCGCAGATGCCGTATTGGGTGCAAGGGGAAGTGAATGGCCGTGTGGGCGCATGGGAGACAATCGTTGTTTTCAGCAGGATAGGATTGTGCCCATGTCGAAAAATGCCAGCCCCACCGGCGTACAACTGCCCACCGATGAGGAGTTGGTGCTCAAAGTCATCCCCATGCCCGCCGACTGCAATGCCAATGGCGACATCTTTGGCGGCTGGGTCATGGCGCAGGTCGATTTGGCCGGGTCCGTGCTGCCCGCGCGTTACACCAAGGGGCGCATGGCCACGGTGGCCGTGAATGAGTTTGTGTTCAAACAACCCGTGCGGGTCGGCGACATCCTGAGCTTTTTCTCCAAGGTCAGCCGCATCGGGCGTACTTCCATCACCGTGAAGGTGGAGGTGTATGCCGAGCGTTTTCGGGCGCAGGGCCAATACATCAAGGTGACGGAAGCTTCTGTCACCTATGTGGCGATTGACGACAACGGCCAGCCACGGGAAATCCCGAAGGACTAGCGCCCGCGAAGCTCACTATCAATTGAATAGCTGCCCGCGCAATCCTGGCGCGCTTTGGCACGGGTTTGTGTGCTTGCGCAACATGGGGCCTGCCAGACTCAGGGTTTGCACTAACTGCGCATGCTTGTATAGCGCAGCACGCGCAAGGAACAGCAACAAATAGCCGCACCAATTCGCGGACATCAGTGACAACCCTATCGGCGAAACACCAATTTGCGCCTATAAACGGTGATCGAAAAATGAGGAGACATGGTGCAGGTATTTCAACTGCTGATCAGCGGTATTGCCCAAGGTTGCATATACGGATTGATTGCTTTGGGTTTCGTACTCATCTACAAGGCGACCGAGACCGTCAGTTTTGCCCAGGGCGAGCTGATGATGCTTGGTGCCTTCGGCGGACTCGTCGGGCTCACGATGCTGGGTTTTCCTTACTGGCTGTCGGTCATTTGCGCGATTGTGGCGGTGGCGCTGGTTGGCGTCGTGCTGGAACGTCTGGTAATCCGCCCAATCCTGGGGCAGCCGGCGTTTTCGATTGTCATGCTGACCATCGGCATTGGCTATGTGGCGCGGGGTTTGATTACGATGGTTCCGGTGATTGGCACTGAAACCATGGCACTTCCGGTGCCCTACAAGGACGAAATCTGGAAGCTCGGGGGCGATGCCAATGGCATCGGTGCCGTGGTTTTCAACGTCGAGCACATGGTGGTGATTGCTGTCACGGCGGTTTTGTGCGCATTGCTGTTTGCCATTTTTCGCTACAGCAAGCTCGGTATAGCGATGCAAGCTGCATCACAGAACCAGCTGGCCGCCTACTACATGGGTATTCCGGTGAAGCGCCTCAACGGCATCGCATGGGGCATGGCAGCGGCGGTGGCGGCCATCGCCGGATTGTTGCTTGCGCCCATTACCTTTGTGCACGCCAATATGGGATTCATCGGGCTAAAGGCGTTTCCCGCTGCAGTCGTGGGTGGCTTCAGCAGCTTGCCAGGTGCCATTGTGGGCGGCTTGGTGATCGGCCTGGTCGAATCGTTTGCGGGGTTTTACTTGCCCGACGGCTTCAAAGATGTCGCCGCCTATGTGGTGGTTCTGGTCATGCTGATGGTCAAGCCCAACGGCCTGTTTGGCGAAAAGTTAAGGAAAAAAGTATGAGGCAGGAACATCGCGACGAGCGACGTGAATTCTGTCAGGGCCAGCGCGGAACCGGCTTTGCCGGGCCGCTGGTGGTGCCCTCCCTCGGGGGGAGGTGCCGAAGGCACTTCGGTGGGGCAGCCTTAACATGAGATTCATATTCAAGACCGATTACGAGCAGGACATCAAGCTGGCCAAGCATGGCGGGCATGTTTTCTGGTACAGCGCCCTGATGTTGCTGCTGGTCGCAGCCCCTTGGCTCTTTGCCGAGTACTGGCTGGCGCAGCTTACCTTCGTGCTGATCTATTCCATCGCCGGTCTGGGGTTGATGCTGCTGGCCGGCTTTACCGGGCTTTTTTCGCTGGGGCATGCCGCATTCCTCGGAGTCGGCGCGTATACGCAGGCGGTGCTCACCAACGCAGGCATGCCATTCCCCTTGGCCCTGGCTTGCGCCGCTGGGCTGTCTGCTTCCGTCGGCATCGTGGTGGGCTTACCGGCACTGCGTCTCAAGGGCATTTATCTGGGCATGGCGACCCTGTCATTCGGCTTTATCGTCGAGGAGGTTCTGGCGCGCTGGGAGTCGGTGACCAAGGGCAATGCCGGCATCACGGTGAAAAAACCGGAGATGTTCGGATGGGTGATCGACAGCAATGAGGGTTTTTATTTTCTGTGTCTGGCGCTCACCGTTGTCACCACACTGGGCATTCTCAACCTGCTTCGCGCGCCCACGGGCCGTGCGTTTGTAGCCATCCGGGATTCGGAGATCTCTGCCCAGAGCATGGGCATCCACCTGGCGCGGTACAAAACCATGGCCTTCTCCATCTCCGCTGCATTGACCGGCGTGGCCGGTGCCCTGTATGCCCACAAGCTGCAATTCATTTCGCCCGATCAGTTCAACATCCTGCAGTCGATTGACCTGTTGCTCATGATTGTGATCGGCGGCCTGGGGTCGGTGCATGGCGCATTCCTCGGGGCTGCATTCCTTATCAGCATGCCGCAGGCCATCTCACTGGTTAAGGAGTTCCTGCCCGATGCCATCGGGCAGGCGCCCGGCCTCAAGAACGTGCTGTATGGCGGTGTGCTGATCCTTTTCGTCCTGTTTGAGCCCATGGGTATTTACGGGCGCTGGCTCAAGATACGCACCTATCTGCAGATGTTTCCTTTCTACCGGCAAGGCATGTTCAAACGGCAAAAATCATTCCAGAAATCGGACAGATTGAAATGAAACACCCCCGAAGCGCCTTCGGCGCCTCTCCCGATCCGACACATACGGCGGAGATGCTGCATGTCTGAAGTCCTTTTGTCTGCCAAGAATCTCAGCGTGCGCTTTGGCGGCGTGCTGGCGGTCAACCATGTTTCTTTCGACGTGAAGCAGGGCGAAGTGTTCACGCTGATTGGCCCCAATGGCGCTGGCAAGACGACGGTGTTCAACCTGATCAGTCGCATCTACACGCCCACCGGTGGCGAAATTGACTACCTGGGGCCGAAGGGAATGGTCAAGCTGACCACGCAGCCACCGCAGGATGTGGCATCGCTGGGCATTGCCCGCACCTTCCAGAACATCGAACTTTTCGAACATGCTTCGGTGCTGCACAACCTGCTGATTGGCCGGCACACGCACCGCCAGACCGGCTTGTGGCAGGACATCTTCTTTACCTCCAAGGCACGCGAAGCGGAGTTGCTGGCCCGTGAAAAGGCCGAAGAGGTCATCGATTTTCTGAGCCTGCAACACTACCGCGACACCTATGTGGCGGGGCTGCCTTACGGCGTGCGCAAGGTGGTGGAGCTGGCGCGTGCGCTGTGCACCGAGCCCAAGCTGCTGCTGCTGGACGAACCCTCCAGCGGCCTGAACGTGGAAGAAACGGACGATATGGCCTTCTGGATTCAGGACATCAAGAACGAGTTGGGCATCACCGTCTTGATGGTGGAGCACGACATGAGCCTGGTCTCCAAGGTGTCGGACCGCGTGCTGGCCATGAACCAGGGCGAGGTGCTGGCCATGGGAACTCCGCGCGAAGTGCAGGCCGACCCAGGCGTGATTGAAGCCTACCTCGGTTCCATTGACGATGTCACATCGCTACGGCGCGAAGCGGCTAGCCCCGGTGCGAGCGATAGCGAGCAACGCATGGGGGCGAACACACCATGAGCACGCAGCCTCCACCGATCAGCGACCAACCGGTGCTCAAGCTCCTGAATGTGGAGAGCGCCTACGGCCCCATCCGGGCGATCCGTGGCGTGAGTCTGCAGGTACGCCGCAGCGAAATTTCCACCGTGTTGGGGTCCAACGGCGCGGGCAAGACCACCATTCTCAAGACCATTTCCGGCATCATCGATCCGCGCAAGGGCTCCATCGAATTCAAAGGTCAGAGCATCACAGCCCAGGACCCCGCCTACATCGTGCAGCAGGGCCTCTCACATGTACCGGAGGGTAGAGAGGTGTTCCCGCTGCTCAGCGTGCATGACAACCTGTTAATGGGCGCCTACACCCGCTCGGACCGCGATGGCGTTGCCAAAGACATGGAAGCAGTGTTCAACTACTTCCCCATCCTGCGTGAACGTGCAACACAAGATGCCGGTCTGCTCTCCGGTGGGCAGCAACAGATGCTTGCAATCAGCCGCGCGCTGATGGCCAACCCCGACCTGATGCTGCTCGACGAACCCAGTCTGGGCCTGAGCCCGAAGCTCACCAAGGAAATCTTCGAGATTGTGGTGCGCATCAACCGCGAGCGCGGCACGACCATTTTGCTGGTGGAGCAAAACGCCAACATGGCGCTCAACGCTTCGGACTACGGCTACGTGCTGGAAAACGGCCGCATCGTGATGGAAGACACCTGTGCCCATCTGCGGGAAAAAGATGACATCAAGGAGTTCTATCTGGGACTCAAGGATGACGGCGTACGCGGCGAGCGGCGCTGGAAAAAGAAAAAGACGTGGAGGTAATAATGCACGCAGCGCTGAGCCGCCTCAAGCAAGTGCGCGCCCCCTTGGGGGGCAGCGTCGTACACGCAGTGACAAGCGTGGGGGCACACCTATGAGTCTTTGGGATACCTCCGATATACAACCCTGCCGGGACATCGTCATGGCGGGCGAGACCATCCCGGCGATCTTCTGGAACGCCGTGGCGAAGCGCGGGCCGAATATCTGGATGCGGCAAAAGCACCTTGGACTGTGGCGCAGCTGGACTTGGAACCAGACAGCAGAGGCCGTGCGTGAAATCGCTGCGGGCCTGATCAGCCTGGGCTTTGAGAAAGGCGAAACTGCATCGATTCTGGGCAACACCGTGGTCGAGTGGGTCTGGGCCGACCTGGGCGTGCTGTCCTGCGGCGGCGTATCCAATGGCATTTATCCTACCGACGCCGCATCCCAAGTGCACTATTTGTGCGAGGACTCACGCACTGCCGTCCTGTTTGTGGAAGACGACGAACAGCTCGACAAGGTCCTCGAAGTGCGTGCACAGTTGCCCCTGTTGCGCAAGGTGGTGGTGTTTGACATGGAGGGCCTGCGTGATCTGCAAGACCCCGGTGTCATCAGCCTGGACGCTTTGCGCTCCCTGGGCCGCACCTATCTGGCGCAAAACCCCGACGCAGTGCACCAGCGCGTAGCCGCTTGCAGGCCCGAAGACCTGGCCATTCTGGTCTACACCTCGGGCACTACCGGAAAACCCAAGGGCGGCATGCACCTGCACCAAGGCCTCGTCTATACCGTGCGCGGCTACAACACCTTGGTGGCGCAGGACGAACGTGACGAGCGCATGTGCTTTCTGCCGCTGTGCCACATTGCCGAACGCATGGGCGGCGAGTACTTTGCGCTGTACACCGGGGCCAAGCTCAACTTTGTGGAAAACCCCGAGACCATTCCCGAGAACGTGCGCGAGATTGCTCCCACGGTGTTCACGGCGGTGCCACGGGTGTGGGAGAAGTTCTACTCCGGTGTGATGATTTCGCTCAAGGAGGCCGGTGCCCTACAGCAAGCGGCCTACGGCTGGGGCATTGGCGTGGGGACCTTGATTGCTGACAAGGTCCTGGCCGGGGAGCCCGTGAGCGGCTGGCTCAAGTTCCAGTTTCGCATAGCACAGTCGCTGGCGCTGAACAATGTGCGCAAGCTAATCGGTATCCACCGCGCCCGATTTCTCGTGACGGGAGCCGCACCCATTTCGCCTGATCTCGTAAAGTGGTACCTGGCCCTGGGTGTGCCCATGCTGGAGGTTTGGGGCATGACCGAGACCTGCGGCGCGTCCACCGGTGTGCCGGCCAACAAGATCAAGCCTGGCTCGATCGGGCCGGCTGCCGCCTACAACGAAATGAAGCTCGACCCGGCCACGGGTGAAATCCTGGTGCGTGGCAAGAATGTGTTTGCGGGTTACCTCAACCTGCCCGAGAAGACCGCCGAAGTCATTGACAAGGATGGCTGGTTGCACACCGGCGATGTGGGCGTGGTGGACGCCGATGGCTTCTACCGGAT
>JFJP01037933.1_pt1 | contig 21899 bp, 15 predicted proteins | sample 431651 | NCBI WGS metagenome assembly JFJP01 (sample SAMN02602958, study PRJNA72255) | Microbial mat metagenome, whole genome shotgun sequencing project. | biome: fresh water; feature: sink hole; material: water; isolation source: purple microbial (photo- and chemosynthetic) mats found in...
TTACAAAGCATATACAGGACTTAGTCGTATCTGTAGACTTTGACGAGATAAAAATAAGATAATAGATATGGTACGTCTCTCTAGCCAATGAAAACCTGATAAAGCATTGCAAGATATATCTCCAGATGAATTAAAAATATTAACCACAAAAACCTATACCACCTATAAACAGGACTTTATAAAAAATCAAAAAGACTTTACTGACAGTTTTTCAGTGGAAGAATTTCATTATACGTTGAGTGATTATATTGAGCGTCTCGAATACGAACTCAAAGTAGTCAAAGAAATGTGATTCAATACCTATATGCTCGTTGTATCTGATTTTACCACATGGGCAAAAAACAATAGTATCATGGTTTGACCTGGAAGAGGTTCTGGAGCATGATCACTCCTTGCGTATGTGATAGCGATTACTGATGTCAATCCTTTTGCTTATGATCTACTTTTTGAGAGATTTCTCAACCCAGCCCGTATCTCTATGCCTGATTTTGATATAGATTTTGAAGATACCTTGAGAGGTAGAGTAGTAGAATATGTGACTGAAAAATATGGTCGTGATAAAGTATGTGCTATAGGAACCTATATGAAACTTGCTACAAAAGCAGCATTCAAAGATGCAGCGAGAGCAATTGGAATTCCATTTGAAAAATCAAATCAAGTATCTAACCTCATGGGGGAGATCAAAAGTCTCAAAGATATTATCAACAAAAAAGATGATGTAAACGAAGAGTTGAAAACATTGTACGATCAAGATAAATACCTCAAAGCATCCATAGATCAATGAGCAGAACTTGAAGGGAATTTAAGACAATTATGAGTACATGCCTGTGGAGTTATCATATCTCCAGATCCTGTCACAGCACATACTTCTACTCAAATCATCACAAAATGAAAAGAAGAGACTCTAGTTAGTCAATTTGATGGACCTACATTAGAATATATAGGATTATTAAAGATGGATTTTCTTGGGTTGAGAAATCTTTCTGTCATAAAAAATTGTATCAAAATACTAAGAGCTAAATACAAAAATCTCAATCAAGAAGATAAAACCAATATACAACAGATAGAATATTACAAAGAAGATTATAGTCTCTTTGAAGATTTTATGAACACAATGTCATTTAATCCAGATATGAATAAACAATCAGTATTTGAAAAAGTATTTATGACTGGAGATACTACAGGGATATTTCAATTTGAATGAGAAGGTATTAGAAGATTTCTTATTGATCTCAAACCTAATCATATCAATGATCTTGTAGCGATGAATGCATTATATCGTCCTGGTCCACTTGAATTTATACCGAGTTATATCAAAAGAAAACATGGAGAAGAACCTATAGAATATATGTTGCCAGAACTTATACAGTTATTACAGGATAAATACAAATCTCCAGAGATCATACAAGAAGAAAAAGCAAAATTAGAAACGGATCTCTGACCTATTATGTGACTTACCTATGGTATCGCTGTATATCAAGAGCAACTGATGTTTCTTGTGCAATCTATGGCTTGATTTTCACTTCCAGAAGCGGATATTTTGAGGAGATGAATCGGTAAAAAAAAGAAAGAAGTAATCGAACAACTCAAACAAGAATTTATCGTGAGAGCAGAATCATACAAACACTACAAACCAGAGACATCAAAATTCATCTATGAGAAAATGATTGAACCAGCAGCTTCTTATTCGTTTAACAAATCTCATGCCGTATGTTATGCCCATATTGCTTATCAAACTTGATATCTCAAAGCACGTTACCCAGTAGAATTTTACGCAGCATTATTAAGATCTGTTGAAGAAGATACTGATAAATTATGATTGTTTATTGATGAAATTCAGCTTCATAATATAAAAATTTCTCCTCCTCACATCAACAAAGCATACAATCATATCGCTGCCCTAGAAGATACTATCGTCATGTGATTTTATGCATGTAAAGGTATAGGATTTGAAATTTGAGATATGATTGAACAAGAGAGAAAGACTAATTGAATATTTACTTCATTAGGAAATTTCCTAGAAAGATGCCCACATGTTGCTAATAAAAGAGTACTTGAATCACTCATTAAATCAGGTGCATTTGATGAACGATATGATCGTAAGAGTTTACTCATCAATCTTAATCTCTTATTAGAATGGTATAAAACTACTAGTAGTCTCGATATGTGATTATTTTGATGATTGTCAGCACACCAAGAATTAGTATTACAACAAATAACAACAACTAGTGTGATAGAAAGATGTAGATATGATATGGAAATTTTTAAAAATATGATTTCCTGACACCCATTGGACGGCCTATACTTGTATTGTAAAAAGTTTTGATTTATTGAACAATATAAAAAATCCCCAGATCCTTGTTCTTTTGAAGTCGCAGTGATGATAAAAAAGATTACAAGAGCAAAGAAAAAATGATTTTTTATTATGGTAGAAGATATTACAGATTCGTTTGAATTTTTTGTAAAAGAAATACTAGATCTCAAAGTATATGATATTCTCATAGTATCTGGATATAAAAGTAGAAACTGGTGAATAGATATGATGATAAAAATATCAATTGAAAAATTTACTGCACAAGCTATAAAAAGTGGTAAATTTGATGCTCAACGAACAGTCTCAAAAGTCAGAGCAAGCAGAAAAGGTACTATTGTCTATACACCTATAGAAGCTGAGATACAAGACGACCAAGAGATACAAGATCAGAATACTGATAGTAGTAAAACGCCACATAACGATAGCAATGATTGAACAGAGAAAAAAACGACAGTAGAAGAAAATCAAAAAAATATTATCATACCACTACCTGATTCATTAGATAAAATAAATATATTAATTTCTCTACTACATACCCATCCATGAGTAGACCACACCATTACTATAAATAATAACACATATCAAATTTCAGCACAAGGTATGAAACATATTCAATCACTATACATGTAAAAATACTATTTTATCATTATTTCTCTTATGATCAATCTGTATGAATCTCTCATATCCCATACTTTTATAGATCAATTACCTACTACTACACCATACACTATCTGTACGGATGGGCAAAAATGAAAAAACACCAATCATGTCACGTGGTACTCATTCGTAGAATTATTAGAAGATCAAAAAAAATCTATCTTTATATCAGGCAAACTCATCTGTATATCATATTCTATCACAATACAAGACATAGTATTGATCGATAATCTCTTACAATATCCCTGCACACGAATCAATTGTAATCCATGAGTAATGAGTATTATCAAAAAATCTCTTCCTGAAGAGAATGATATCTTACCCATGATTGAACGTTGATATATAGTCAAAGAACCGATCAATGAATATGATCTCATCACTTCATTACAACCAAAATCATATTTAAGAATATTTGATATGCCCATCGCACAAAAACTATCAACTCTCTCACGAGACACAGGAATATGATATATCTCATGATCTCAGTCTCAATCACACTTTACTGTACTTTCGACAGTATCATGTAGTGATGCAGTAGGAGGAGCATTGACTCAATGTAGCAAATGATCTGACAATATTTTTGAATTTTTTATACGGTCTAGTATCAGTATCCATCTCAGTCAGGAAATAATTGCTAGTATTCAGAGGACACAACATATTATTCTCATCATTGACCACAAAGCGACAGAGGAGTTGTGGTTATTTTGCGATACATTGATTAAACAACATTGTGGGAAAAACATAACCATACAATATATCTTTCCTCAATTTCATCTTGTATCGAGTATCTTAGAAGATTATATTCATGAAGAATCTCAATTTGATCAACCTTCACTTGAAGCATATATCTCTGAAAGTATAGAAAGCTATAATTAAAAAATATTACATTCAGGTTATTTTAAGGAAAAATGATTATGATGAACATCATGAAAAATCTCAAGACTTCAACACAAATAGCATTAAAGTTCACAATATATTTTGCGATTATTTTTTCAATATTATGAATCATAACAAATGGCGTCTTTTTTAGACAATGGAGTACAAATGAATATAATAGAATCAAAGGAAAAGAAACTATAGTAGAGCCACTAAATCGTAAATGATTGTGATGAAGATTTAAAGAAATTGGTTCACCAGTTATTACATTAGATTATGTTGAAGATATAGAGCAAGAGCTTAAAAAAAATGCAATTACGCAAACAATCAGTCAAATTGATGGTATGTATATCATGTATTTTATAGGAGAAAACAATATTAAAATTATGGACGTATCTCGTCCAGTAGAGATGCAATATACATTATTTTGGATCACCTTACTGATTATCATTGCTGGTACTGTTTTTACTTTTTGAATCTCTCGTAGATTTGCAAGGTCTTCATTGCAAAAGATCAATGAATTAGTAGATTATACAAAACAATTAGATATTCATAATCTCACCAAAAAAGTGCCAATTTCTTGACCTGAAGACGATGAGATACGTATCATCGCATGATCCTTTCAAAAAAGTTTGGATATTATCAAAGAACAAACCGATAGTCTCAAAGATTTTGTATCGTATGCAAGCCATGAGTTGAAGACACCTCTGAGTACAATTCGCGGATTAGTAGATCTAGGAATAAAAACAAAAGATAGTGAAAAAACATGACCAAAAATAAAAAAAACTCTGACTGAAATGAGCGATCTTCTTGATAGTTTACTTCTCATTACAAAACGAGAGTTTAGTGATATACACAAAGAAGAAATAAATATAGTACCTATCATACAACAAGTGGAAGAACAACTTAAAATTCAATACAAAGATAAAAAAATATCTTATACTACACAATTACCAAAACAATATACTGTATCATGAAAAAGTGATATTATAAAAATAATCATATCAAATCTCTTAAACAATGCGTATAAATTTACACCAGAATATGGTACCGTATCGATCTATATAGAAAAAAATAAGTTAATCATAACCGATAGTGGAATAGGTATATCAAAAGACGATCAAGAAAAGATACGGAAAAGATTTTGGAAAAAATCTACAGAAAATAATACTGGATATGGACTATGACTCTATATGGTCAAACTACTCGTAGAAAAACTCGAACGATCTATTCAAGTCAAGAGTAAAGAAAATCAATGAACTACTTTTACTATCACTTTAATATCGTAATATCTGCATCCTCTCAATGTCTTAATATTTTTAATGTCTTAATAGTACACAATGAACATCTTATTAGTAGAAGACACCATCGATCTCTGAGAGACGATACGTGACTATCTTATAGCTTGTGATTATATTGTAGATCGAGCAAAAAACATCAGTCAGGCAAAAGAACTTTTATCCAAAAAAGTATTCGATTGTATTGTATTGGATCGAATGTTGCCAGATGGATCTGGAGATGAGTTATGTAGTTATATAAAAAAAGAATATCAGACTCCTGTGATCATGTCGACTGCCAAAAATCAAATAGAAGATAAACTTGAAGGTTTTGATGCTGGTGCAGATGATTATCTTGCCAAACCCTATGATCTGAGAGAACTAGAAGCTCGCATCCATGCACTAACCAAGAGAAGCGACAATATAGTTGCAACACAAAAGTTTGGAGATCTGACCATCAATGCTGAATCAATGCAAGTATGGAAAAATAGCGAAGAGATACATTGTACCAATACAGAATGGATCGTCATCAAAATATTGGCAGAAGATACGAATAGAGTCATATCCAGATCAGATCTTATCGATTATATACGAGGATGAGAAGGAACTCGATGATTTGAAAACAAGCTCGATGTGCTGATTTCCGGATTAAGAAAAAAACTTGGTAAAGATAGTATTGAAACAGTCAAGGGTTTTGGTTATAAAATAAGATATTAAATAACTTAAAATTTAACACTTCTCACTTTTTATGATCCATCCAAAGAACGCTGAAATTATGTCCCCAGCTGGTAGCTATGAATCTCTAACTGCAGCTGTTAAAGCTGGTGCTGATTCTGTCTATTTTGGCGTAACTCAACTTAATATGCGTGCGAGAGCAGCAGCAAATTTTACACTCAAAGATCTTGAAAAGATTATGGAGATTTGCCATAAAGCGAAGATCAAATGATACCTCGTAGTCAATACCTTACTCTATGATCATGATGTCGTGATTATGCGCAAGCTCGTCGATGCAGCGAAGAAGAATAATGTCGATGCAATCATAGCATTTGATTTTGCGACCGTACAATACTGTAATGAAATTAATATTCCTGTTCATATTTCTGTGCAATTTTCTTTATCAAATTATGAATCAGTGAAATTTTTTGCACAATTTACCAATCGTGTCGTCCTTGCGCGTGAACTTACGGTTCCTCAGATCAAAGCTATCCATGACAAAATAATCGCAGAACAACTGATGGGACGTGAAGGACATCTGATGGAGATCGAAGCATTTATCCATGGAGCGCTCTGTGTAGCTCAGTCAGGACGTTGTTTTATGAGTCTCTATACTCACAATGCGAGTGCAAATCGCGGTGCTTGCTTGCAAAATTGCCGTACTGCCTATAAAGTCACTGATATGGACACGGGGAAAGAACTTGTTGTGGATAATCACTATATCATGAGTGCAGCAGATATCTGTACGATCGATTTTTTGGATGAACTGCTTGATGCTGGAGTGATGGTCATGAAGATAGAAGGTCGTGGTCGTTCTGCAGAATACGTCGATACTGTGGTAAAGACATACAAATTAGCTCTCAAAGATATTGAAAATTGAGCATATACATCTAAAAAAATCAAAGAATATTATACCAAACTCGAGACCGTGTATAATCGTCACTTATCGAAAGGTAATTATTATCTTGGGAAAGAACTTGGTGACTATAGTGATGCTCATGGATCCAAAGCAACGACTGAAAAAGAGACGATCTGACGCGTGACACATTTCTATCCGAAAGTGAGTGTTGCAGAGATTATTATCGATTCGAGTAGTATCAAAGCAGGACAGACTGTACTTATTATCTGAGCGAGTACTTGAGTCCTAGAATTTATACCAGAAGGATTATATATAGATGGAATAAAAGTCGAAGAAGCGAAAAAAGGACAGACACTGACAATTAAAGTCCCAGACCGTGTCAGAGAGAATGATAAATTTTCTATCATCAAATCACGCGTGACGCTTCAACAATCAACTAATAATTTATAATTCAAAATTTATAACTTATAACTTCCATCATGTGATTAAAAAAAATAACAGTTTCTCATAAGAGAGAGGAGTGCATAGGTTGTGGATCTTGTGTCTTGATTGATCCAAATAATCGAACGATGAATGATGATGATGGTAAAGCTACGCTTCGTTGATCTTGTCGAAAAGGAAAACAATTTATGACAGGAGGAATCGATGAAGATGATATCAATAAAACAAAACAAGCTGCTGATACCTGTCCTGTAAATATTATCAGAGTCAGTTGATATAACTTGTAATTACCTATTTTTTCATTAACATAGAAGTAATAAATTTATAACTCTACACTTTTAACTCTTAACTTTACACTTCTCATGGATCTTCACCCTATTATTATTCATTTACCTATCGCAGGACTTGCTTTGTATACTTGTATTGAGATTATAAGTCACTTTTCTAAACCTTTCAACGAGAGATTTCTGAATACAAAGTACTTTTTACTCTTTGTTGGTGTAATTGGTACATTTATGGCACTTCAAACAGGAGAAATCGCAGAACATATCATGTTATGACATTCAAATCTCGTAAAAGTTCATTCTACATTTGCAAATCTTACCCATTTTTCTTATATGGTCATTGCTATTCTTTATGCACTTACACTCATTATTAACCATAAAATTTGAGCAAAATATCGAATAAAACCTCTACAAAAATATCTACCAAAGATCACTCAATTTCTCACCCATATCTATACTCACTACATTATAATTGTCGTAAGTATACTTTGATTTTTCTTTTTGAGTATCACTTGAGCTTTAGGTGGTGCTATTACTCATGGCACTACAGATGATCCAGTTTCAGCTTGGGCAGTCAACACTTTTGTAGGACAATAATCTATATAAGAACAAAATATTTTATCATATTTATTATACTAATGAAAAAAATATTATTATGAGTAGTGATATGTTTAATTTATTGAATATTTACTTGAAAAATATTTGCTGCATTTTGAGATGCAACAATAACATCTATTATAGATTGAAATCCTCAGACCTCATGATATACAACACCAGCTCGTATCTATCATATACATACAGGATTAAATATAAAAATTACTGCACTTAAAAATTTAGATTTCCCTATTGCAGCTCTTGCATTTACAGGTGTATTTAATAATACTGGAGATGTTTCTATTACTTATAAAGTAAGATTTGATAGTCTAATTTATTCAACTAATCCACTAACAAAAATAAAAATTGATTATGTCAATAGTCTCGTAGCGAACTATGACAATCATCCAGTAGCACAATTTGAGGACGAAATAAATCCGCTGCTAAAGGATATAATACCTCGAAGGACAATAGCAAATATATATATTACAGCACGATCTAAAGTAACATGATCTGGAACTATAATATATAATCTTTATGATAGTGGTATGAATTTATTAGCTGCAACATGATCTATAAATTTAGAATTTACACGTCCATCGCTTACATTATCATGAACAGATCCAACGTACTATGAATATAACAGTTGAATAAATCCTAATCTTGATGTAAACATAATAGAGACAGGTTTATATCCAAATCTTACACCTATTGGTATAGATATAAATAAATTATCCGTATCTCTTAATAGCTGAACATCAACATCACTCACATGATTATATAATACTATACCAACATTATGATTATGAGTATATAATATAACATACCACTATACAGGGGCTGATGCTGATACTGTTGCATTAGCAAATACTGTTTCATGAACCTATGTTCATGCAGTACCTCTTACTCGTCAACTTATTGTGCAAGATACTACAGCACCTACTATAGATATTCTATGACCTATAAGTGGTACAAGTATTACAGATGGTAATTCTATCACTCTCACATTTACTGGTACAGACAATAATATTGCTTCTTGAATACAATTCGAATGTAAAATAAATTCATGAGTTTGGACTAATTGTTCATCACCTATGACGTATGCTGGTTTAATAAATGGAAATTATGTAATTAATTTAAGAGGAACAGATATATCATGAAATACAAGTAACGAAAAAAATGTATCTTTTACAATAAATTATTCTACTTCATCAATACCGCCTTCATGATGAGGAGGATGAGGTCAATTAATTAAAGACAACTGCCCCGATGGGGATTATAGTTATAGCTATTATGATAAGATATGTTGAACCAAGCCTACAAATGCAACATGAGCAGTAGATATTATATTTAGTGATAGCGATGTATATAATGATACAGTACATAATGGTTATTGTTATGAGAGGGGGGAAAATATCAGTATTATAGATTCTAGGACAATTTCTACTACACAAGAATTTAAAAAAGCATTAACATTCTTGTACGCTCATGATATGACGATGTTTAGAGCGATAGATGATTTTGATCCTTATAGAACACTAACAAGAGAAGAAGCCGCGAAGATATTTACTAATTTTGCTATGAATGTCTTGTGTAGAAAAACAGATACAAATCTTCAGATATCTTATAATGATATAAAAAATAGTGATTCTACATTACAAAGTTACATCACATTAGCATATCAGTTATGACTTATGAAATGATGAACAGATGGAAATTTTAGACCATTTGATAAGATAACAAAAGCAGAGTTTAATGCAGTGTTGGTGCGTATGATATTAAAAAGCTATCTACCAGAAGATACAGGTGATACATGGTATAGTGAATATAATAAAGTATCTACCACACTTGGAATTATAAAATATGGTGCTAACAATACATCTTTATCAAGAAATAATGCAGCGTTAATGTTATTTAGAGCATATAAAAAACAAATATTTTCATTACAAAATATTGATTATGAGTCATTTGTATTAGATACTCGTGATAAATTTATAAACTAAAAAATCTACCTCACAAAAAAGATAGATTCAAATTTTGTATACTTTCAATTATTGAGTTAATAGAAGATCAAAATTAAATTCAAGATAATTATTTACTTTACCTTCTCGCATAGTCAGTCCTCGTAACAATCTATCAATAGCAAATGCAGCTTTAAATTGTGCTGATGTAGTATCTGTAATAAATTCAGCAGGGAAATTGATAGATTTTGTAATATCTTTTATAGTAAGATCACCATATACTACTAATCCACTACTTTGATTCTCTGTTTTTGTGATAACAAAAGATGCTTTTGGATATATAGTCGCCTCAAAGAATTCATCTCTAATTTCTCATTCAAATTTTGGGTTTTGAATATCAAGAAGTTGAATAGAAGTCATATCAATATCAAAAGAGCCTCCATTAATTACACCACTCTCTACTGAAAGAATACCTTTGCTGATCACAATTGAACCCGTATGTTCACCTCATGGTTTTGTTGCCTTCCATCCTAAAAGAGATCCGTTTTTTGTAGTCAATACAGTACTAACGCCTGTCACAACATCTCCTGTTATTATATCACCAGTAGATATAATAGTATCAGTCGCAACATAGACATCTGTTGGTTTTTGTTGTGATTGAAAATACACATAACCAGCTCCAGCTATTCCAATAAGAACTACAAATAGTACAATTTTTTTAAGCATAATTTCTATAATAATAATATAAAATGATTCAGGATAGCGAGACTCGAACTCGCGACCTCAAGACCCCCAGCCTTGCACTCTAGCCATCTGAGCTATATCCTGACAAATAAGTTATAAAGTCAAAAGTTATAAAGTTCATAAAGTATTTTTTTACTTTACAAACCTTATAACCTTACAAACCTTATGAACCTTTCTAACTCATTCCAGGAATCTTCCCTCCAACCATCATACCAGCCATATCAGAAGGATCAAATCAGAGAATTTCTTTGGTTTTCTCTCCAGCGACTTCTTGAGCTTTTGATTGTGCTTTTACAAACGTCTTTACGATGAGAGATTCTAGAACTTGTTTTTTTTCAGGAGTAAGAAGTGAAGTATCGTTGATCACAAGAGCACTGACTTTCATCTCACCAGTCATATCAACCACGATAGCATCCTCACGTTCAGTACCGTCAGTATCTATAAATTTTCCTTCTTTCGCTCTGATAAGAAGATTTTTAAGTTTATCTTGAAGTGTTTTATATTTATCATAGAGTTTTTTCATTTCACCGATTTGTCAAAACATTGTTTTATAGTTAAGAGTTAAATACCTCACCCTCGTTCCCTCTCCTTTCAGAGAGGGATGACCATCGCTATCGCGAACATTCAAATGCAATAGCCCCTCTCCAGCGAACGTAGTGAGTGGTCTCCGAGGAGAGGGGTTGGGGTGAGGTTAGACGATCTTCGCATACAAAGCTTTTTCTACTTCACCTTCAGCATGATTTTTATTTCGATCTATATCTAACTTCAATTCATCACAGACATATTTCAATACGAAATATTTGTGAATACTCGTGATAGCAGCTTGTTTGATAGTCTCAATATATGCTTGTGATTCTTTTTCGCCCATACGTTCAAGATACGCTTTGAGTCATTTTTCACCTCCAAGTTGTTTCCCAAGATGATCTAATCTATTTTTCATCTCCTCATCTACAAGTGTCTGTGGAATTTTTACCTCAAATGATCCATCAATCGCTTTGAGATAGATATCTACCCATTCATATAAGGCATTTTGTTCTTTGTTTGCTGATAGAGTTTCTTTGATTTTGTCTATCAATACATCTACTGATGTGATATTATCGTCCTTCGTGAATGTGTTATCAACAAACTCTTGAGTCAAGTCAGGAAGGATTTTCTTTTTAATTTCTACAATCTCACATGATACAATATTAGGAACATCTTCACCTACATGTACCAAAAGTTTGATCTCAGCAGCCTTTTTGTAATCTACATCGACCACATCACCTTTCTTTTTACCTATAAATAATTTTTGCACAGCAGTATGTTTTGAAAGTTCTTCTTGTCAGAGATATTGGTTTTTGGTATGTCCTATTTGTCATCATTTATTATCTATATGAGACAATTTTAATCTCATTAATGAATCTGCATCTACTACATCCACATCATCAAACTGTGCATATGAAGATCTCAATTGATCAAGAGTAGCATCGACTTCTTCTTTGGTAACTGCAGTAGAATAAGCTTTTTCTGTATGCTTTTTCCATTTGTCATTTTTTTCAACAACCTCAGGAAATACATCAAGATGAAAAGATATAGTACCTGACTCACTATCTTCTTTATAACCAGCAGTATCAAGTCAATATACTTGTCAGATCCATCTCTTGTCTGGATAAACATCTATAGTTTGTTTCACAGCTTGGTTGACAATCTCTTCTAAGACTGCCATCATCACAGAAGCAGGGTTAAGCATCTCTTCTACCATAGGAAGAGGGACATGACCTTTTCTAAATCATGGTTTCGTAGCTTCTTTTTGATATTCAAGTACTACAAGATCACGATATTGTTTCTTTTGTTCTGCAGATACAGTAGTAGTAATAACATAATTTGACTGATCTCATTTTTTTACATCAATCGACAATGGTGTTTTCTTCATCAAATGTACAAATAAATAAAAATATTTTGCTTGTATAACAACGTCTCCATTGTAGCGAAATAGTCTGCAATTGCAACACAACTATCATTTTTTATCTTTAGTATAATAAAAAACATACCTTTGCAGTGATTTTCTCTTGTATTAGCAAGGTTTTTGTTTACATTAGTCCTATTTATTGATACTATAATCATCATTTTACTGAATAATTCGTTACATGTCTATTTTTTGAAAACCACAAGGAGAAGAAGGGAAAAAAGCACCAATCATTATCAAGAAAGTACCAAAACCTGTTGATGGAGAAGAAACGAAAGTTGAAAAAACAGTCGTTAAAAAGACGGGGTCTCTTTGAAGTGGAACAGACTCCTTCTTTTGAGGATTAGGATTTAAAAAAGCACCTACTCCTATAGCAAAACCTGTACTCAATAAAGTACAAGAAGAAGAGAAAAAGATAGAAGAGAAAAAAGAAAAAGAAACTCTAGCAAATGATGAGTTTTTTGCACAAGCATCTCAGATAGCAAAGAAAAATGCAGTAGTTATCCGTAGTTCAGAACCAGCTACTCGCAATAATACTCGTACCAATACAGGAGGAAATAATACCCCAAGAAGAGCCCCTGCATCGTGATCATGAGGAGGAGCAAATATTAGTTTCTGACAAGGACAATACAAACCAAAACCACAACATGGAAATACTAATAGTTGAGGATGATATAGAGGAAGACCATCATACAATAATAACAATAATTCTCCTGTAGTCAAAAAAGAACCTATAGCCCAAAAACCCAAAGTGATCAAGCAAGCAGCAGTATCAGATTCATTGATTAAAAAAGATAGTATCCTGATCAAAGATGTCATCTCAGTCAAAGAATTTTCCGAAAAGAGTGGAATTCCATTTCCACAGATCCTCAAGCATATGCTGGCAAACAAAATCTTATGAGGTATCAATACAGCACTTGATTTTGATACCGTATCATTGATTGCTTTAGAATTTGACGTATCAGTAGTCAAAGAACAACAAGGTATGTCGTTGGACAACGTGATCATGGGAGATCTGAATGCTATCGTCACTCAAGACAAAGACGCAGAACATACGTTACCCAGAGCTCCTATAGTGACCGTGATGGGACACGTAGATCATGGAAAGACTTCGCTTCTGGATTATATTAGAAAGACGTCAGTAGCTGGTGGTGAATCATGAGGTATTACCCAATCGATCTGAGCCAGTAAGATTGTACACAATGGTCATGCTATCACATTTATCGATACACCAGGACACGAATTATTTACCAATCTCAGATCAAGAGGTGCAAAAGTGACTAATATCGCTATCATTGTGATCGCTGCTGATGATGGACTCAAACCGCAAACCATAGAATCGATCAATCATGCCAAAGAAGCTGGAGTACCTATTATTATCGCTATCACCAAGATAGACAAAGGTGAACCAAAAACAGAACAAATCAAATCAGAGATCGGTAATTATGGATTGATCCCTGAAGAACGAGGAGGAACTGTACCACTGATCGGAGTATCTTCAAAAACTGGAGAAGGTATGGACAAATTACTTGATCAAATCTTATTTCAAGCAGAACTTCTTGATCTCAAATATGATCCAAAAAGACCAGCTATAGGAGTCATTATCGATGCACAAAAAGATGCAAAACAAGGTATCCTGACTTCTTTGATTGTCCTGACTGGTACATTGAAAGTAGGAGATATCGTCGTCGTGCACAATACCTATGGAAAGATCAGAAAAATGATCAACTCCCATGGAGTAGCAACCAGGACAGCAACCGGTGGAGAACCAGTACAGATCTTAGGTATCAATCACATACCCGAACCTGGTAGAGTGGTAGAAGTAGTAGCAAACGATAAGGAAGCTCAAAAAAGAATAGAAATTATCAATGCATCGTCTGAGAAAAACAGTGTCAGTACCCTCGGATCATTTTTGGAACAAATGAAGAAAAACGAAGGAGCAGTACTGAAGATCGTCTGTAAATCAAGTGGACCATCCAGTCTAGAAGCGATGAATCAAGCACTCAATAATCTCCCACTTCCAAAAAATGTATCATTCAAGATCATCCATAGTGGTATCGGAGATATCGTAGAATCTGATATTGGACTAGCACAAGCGGCAGAAGCGATAGTTTTGTGATTCAATGTTGCCTGTGGTGGTATGATCAAGAAGAGAGCAGAAAACATGAAAGTATCGGTTAAATTATTTGATATTATCTATCACTTGACTGACTATATCGAGCAAGTCATGAAAGATATGGTAGAGAAAGAATATAGAGAAGTAGAGAGAGGTAAACTCAAAGTACTTGGTATCTTCTTCAAAAAAGAGAAAACCATGATTATCGGAGGAAAAGTGATCGAAGGAAAAATTGGGAATGGTATGAAATTCAGAACTGAAAATGAGGATCCAAATCTTATCATCAGTGGTGAGATTACATCACTGCAGAGAGAGACGAATTCTGTAAAAGAAGTAGCAGAAGGATATGAATGTGGTATGAAAGTCAAAGTATCGAAGAAAGTATGAGAATGAGATATCCTTACTTTCTATGAGATGGAAGAGATTACAGACAATAATTAATATAGATCACATCCCGACGTTGCTCGGGATTTTTTGTGCTTGATTTTACAATCCAAATAAATACAATTCATCTTAGTAGGTAATAAGATCATATCTTGTTATCATACGACATATCCAGAGTAGATCGGAGAGAAAAGGCTCGATGATGATCTCAGCAACCGGTGGTGAAATTCCACAAGGTGCTCCTTCCTTCCATGAAAGTGGAAAGATATTTCTTATGATAACTGATATCGTCAATCAGAACATCATCGTGCATTGTGCACATATCTTGAAACTTTCAGTCAGAAAGTTTTTTTGTCACTCTGAATGAAATGAAGAGTCCAGTCAATTAAAAAATCAATTGTTTATTTTTTATACTGGATCCTTCGATACCTCAGGATGACAATCTTTTTACTTGTTACTTTCCACTATCATGTATTACATCACTTCAGAATCAGTTACCCCAGGACATCCAGACAAACTCTGTGATCGTATCTCCGACGCAGTATTAGATGCGTGTTTTGCCCAAGATCCATTATCAAGAGTAGCTTGTGAATGTTATGCTACGACTGGAATCGTGATCGTAGGAGGAGAGATCACGACGAAAGCTATCATCGATATCGAAGCTATCGCCAGGAAAGAAATCATCGCTATCGGATACGACAGTCAAGAGGCATGTTTTGATGGTAATACGTGTGGAATACTCAATCTCGTTCATACCCAATCTCCAGACATCGCTATGGGGGTAGATACCGGTGGAGCAGGAGATCAAGGGATCATGTTTGGATATGCGACGAACGAAACGTCGAGCTACCTGCCTCTCTCTATCCATCTCGCCCATCGTCTTGCAGAACAACTCACTACCGTCAGACAGTCTCATCTTTTGGATTACCTCTTACCAGATGGAAAGACACAAGTAACTATTAAATATAATGATGATTGATCAGTTATTGTACATACAATTGTACTTTCTACACAACATAAAGCGTCAATAGATCAAGATAGTCTCAAATCAGATATTATCAATCATGTGATCAAACCAGTATTAGGAGATTATCGACATGACGATATTACCTTCCATATCAATCCAACAGGACTATTTACTATTGGATGACCGACAGGAGATTGTGGACTCACAGGTCGTAAGATTATCATCGATACCTATGGAGGGATAGGAAGACACGGTGGCGGAGCATTTTCTGGGAAAGATCCAACGAAAGTAGATAGATCTGGTGCTTATATTGCTCGTTATCTCGCGAAGAATATTGTCGCTGTTGGACTCTGTGATCGTTGTGAGATCCAACTCAGTTATGCTATTTGAGTAGCACAACCTCTCAGTATTTTCTTAGAGTGTTTCGGTACTGAAAGAGTAGCGATCTCTGAAATATTAGATACTATTCATAACAATTTTGATCTTTCTCCAAATGGTATCATCAATAAGCTTGATCTCAGACATCAAGAATATATAAAAACAACAGCCTTCTGACACTTTGGACGTGAAGGATTCTCTTGGGAAAATCTTGATAGTGTGGAAGTATTTCAAGCATTGTTGAGATAAATTTTCTCTTGGTTTTTGAGAAGAAAATGATTACTATCATTTTAATTTTTTACATGTATACTCTATCAATGCCAAATTCTTCGACTACCATATCATCAAAACTCGCTTACGATTATTATTCAGATACTATTAATCTTATCTGATTATGAATAGAGCTTGAGTGAGATAAAGATTTTTCTGATTATATATATCATAAAAATACAACAAGAGATCTTGTTACTGCGATGCTCAATACATCTTATACGACAGAAAGAATTGATCATCCCAATGGTACATACAGCGATCAGATCGCTCTTTTATATGAGAAAATCGACGAAAAGATAGAGATCGTCGAAACATATATCACAGAATTTTCAAAAAGAAATCAACTGGCACCATGAGTATATAGTGATGAGATCAGTGTTCAAATTACATCTATAGAACAGCAGAAAGAGAAGATACTTAACAATATGCAGATATTTAAAGTACGAGGCTCTACCATACAGACTGAATCACAACGAGAGACATTCTTAGAAGCATATCACCGTATGATGCAAAAATTATCAGACTGTATACAGATAGCAGAAGACATCATATAAGAGAGTATTTTCTCTTGGTTTTTGAAATAAAATTATCCCTATATTGCCCTCAAGGATAAAAAAGAGCAAAAATTATCCTTGAGATAGGTAAAGTAAATTTTACGTATCACGTAAATAGGTAAAAAAGGTAGTGATTCTTTTTACATATATTATAATTATATATGCAAGAAGTAAGTATGAAAGCAGTTCAAAATAAAAACATGTAAAATGATGTTTACCTATCATATAATACGTAAAAAAAATAATGATATTTTTTACATATTCTCTTGCAAAAGAAAAATAAAAAGATTATCATACTATGAATTTATTTTCTCTTACTTCCATGTTTGATCCTAAGCAACCATATAACGAATTACCATTACTGCCAGGATGATTTGACTACCATAGTACTGATATCCTCAAGGCAGCAATCAAAGCAAATAATGCGCTTGCCAAACTCAATGGACTGACACTACTTTTGCCAAATGTGAATTTACTTATCTGTCCTCTTTTGACCAAGGAATCAGTAGAGAGTAATGCTATAGAAAATATCAATACTACTACTATGAAAGTACTACAAGCAGAAGCTATGAATATTGATACGAATAAAATAACTGGAGCAGAGAAAGAAGTGATTCATTATCGTAGTGCATTACTATGGTGAATAGAACAAATGAAGAAATTTGGAGGTATACCTACTAATCTTCTTGTTGAATTACAACAAAAACTCGAACCATCCAAAAGAGGTATAAGAAATCTACCTGGTACAGTTATAGCAAACAAGAAAGAAGTACTCTATACGCCACCTGTATGAGAAGAATTACTACGTTCTCTCCTTACTAATCTAGAAAAACGAATGCATACCAATAAGGATGATATCGATCCACTGATCAAAGTTTGAGTGATTCATTATCAATTTGAGTCTATCCATCCTTTTTATGATGGTAATGGAAGGACAGGGAGAATGCTGATGATATTATATCTCATCATGATAGGAAAGCTTGACCATCCTATCTTATTTCTCAGTGAATATATAAACCAAAACAGATCAAAATACTATACCTTACTGAATAGAACATGAAAGACGAGTGATTATAAAGATTTTATCATCTATACTTTAGATGCGATAACGCAACAATCACTCCTTACTCAAAAGAAAATCATCACGATCAAAGATCTTATCTCTTCTACAGAACAGAAAATAAAAGACACTGGTATCGTAGATTATCATCGTGTTACTAGTGTTCTATTTTCACAACCATTTATTACTATCAATAATCTTGCTGATCAATTACAAGTAACGAGACAAACTATCACCAATCATATCAACAAGCTCTCTCAACACCATATCATCAAAGAGATCAAGATAGGAAGAAACAAACTTATCTGTATACCAGAATTTATCCATCAACTCATCTAACATGTCATCCCTCTTCTCAAAATCAGCTATCAAAGAAAAAAAACATATACTATCAGACTGATCTTCGGGTCAGTTTTTTTAAGTATTTTCTCTTGGTTTTTGGGAAGTAAATAGTTAGAACTATTACAATAATTTTATATATATTCTACCATACTTCATGGCGAAAGAGACTATAGCTAATTTCGAAGCACAATTATTTAAGGCTGCAGATAAACTTCGTAAAAATATCGATGCAGCAGAATACAAAAATGTAGCACTTGGACTGATATTTCTCAAATATATCTCAGAATCTTTTCAAGAACTCTATGATGAACTTGCCTCTGATCAATACTCAGATCCAGAAGATAGAGATGAATATATCGCAAAAAATATCTTCTTCGTACCTGAACAAGCGAGACGAGCAAACCTGCAAGCCAAAGCAAAACTCCCAACTATCTGACAAGAACTCGATGATGCCATGGAAGCCATAGAAAAAGACAATCCAGAACTTCGTAATGTCTTACCAAAAGTATTTGGAAAACCAAACCTGGACAAAACATCTCTCTGAGAACTTATTGATCTCATCTCCAATACTTCTCTGCAGATAGAAAATGAAAAATCCAAAGACCTTTTTGGGCGTGTCTATGAATACTTTCTCTGAGAATTTGCCAATGCAGAAGGTAAAAAAGGAGGGCAATTCTACACTCCAAAATCTATCGTCAAACTTATGGTAGAGATGATCGAGCCGTATAAATGACGTGTCTATGATCCTGCATGCTGATCTGGATGAATGTTTGTCATGTCAGAAAAATTTGTTTTGGAACATAGTGGAAATATCAAAGACATCACCATCTATGGACAAGAATCCAATCAAACTACTTGGAAACTCTCCAAAATGAATCTTGCTATCCGTAATATCAATTCCAAATTCGTCGCTTGGAATACGGAGTGATCATTTCTCAAAGATTCACATCCAGATCTCAAAGCTGATTTTGTCATAGCAAATCCACCGTTTAATCAATCAGATCGAGGACAAGATATTCTCCAAGATGATGCGAGACGAAAATATGGTATCCCACCAGCAGGTAATGCAAACTTCGCTTGGATGCAACATATGCTCTATCATCTCGCACCTCGTGGAGTGATGGCAACCGTCCTAGCAAACTGATCTCTGAGTTCTAATACTTCAGGAGAAGGAGACATTCGTAGATCTCTCATCCAAGCCTGACTCGTAGAATGTATCGTCGCACTTCCAAAACAACTCTTTTATAATACTGGTATCCCAGCTTGTATACGATTTTTGCGTAGAGAAAGAACCACACAAGAGACGCTCTTCATCGATGCATCAGAGATGTGATTTCTCAAAGATCGTGTCCATAGAGAATTTACACAAAACGATATGGATAAGATTACAACCACGTATCACAACTGGAGAAAACAAGAACACTATGAAGATCAAAAATGATACTGTAAATCTGCAACTTTAGCAGAGATAGAAAAACACAACTTCGTCCTGACTCCTGGTCGTTATGTGGGGATCACGGATGCGATCGATGATGGTATCCCATTTGCTGACAAGATGGAAGCTCTTACCAAAACTCTCTCAGAACAGATGGCGAAAGAATCACAGATGAATGAGGAGATAAAAAGACAGTTAGCGAAAATTGGTTTTAGTTTATAATATACAATATGTTTTTCTTTGTAGACGAAAGTGGTGATCCCAATTTTTATAACAAGCAATCCAAACTTATCGTAGGTACAGAGTGATGTTCTAGTATTTTACAATTGTGATTAATCAAGACAGATAATCCCTGAAAAATCAGAAGATCATTATTATCATTACAAAAAGAAATTCTTAATGACAATTTTTTCTCTCATGTTCCCTCCATAGAAAAAAAGAAAGCTAAATTTTTCTTTCATGCAAAAGACGACATCCCTGAGATCAGAGAAAAAATGTTTCGCCTCATAAAGACACTAGATTTTAGAGCATATGTAGTAGTAGCTAGAAAGATTGAAGCGATTTTCCAAAACAAACATAATAGCAATCCCAATACTTTTTATAATGCTATGGTGAGTCATTTGTTTAAAAACCAATTACAAGAATGATATGAGCATAACATATATTTTGAAAAAAGATGAAATAAAGACAAACAAGTTGCTTTAGAGAACACAATTCATTACAAGATTACGAAGACAAACATGGCAAAAAACTGAAAGTAAATTTTAATGTCTTTGTACAGATACCCACAGATGAACCATGTCTACAGATAGCAGACTATATCAACCGAGCTGTACAAAGAGCATATATTATTTAGAATTTATCCAGGAGAAGATTCATCTGATACGAGATATCTATGACACAGACAGATGGCCAGACAACTTCTATACACAAAACAAAAATCCATTTGATATAAAAAAAATATCCCCTATAAAGACTACTATAGAACTTAATCTATAAACGGCATGAAGCCGACTTCCATCTAAATAGGAGATATTTAAGTGATCCCAGTATAGAGAAAAAAAAAATAATTGCAAGAGATTTAACGAGACATATTTACTATAATCGATATAATATGACAGAAAAAATACAATCTGACACGATAGACGATCAGCTACCAGTACGATGGAGAGAAACGACTTTGGGAGAAGTGATACAAATTTCAAGTGGGAAAATCCGTCCAAAAAATAAAGGAAATTTTCCTGTTTATGGAGGAAATGGAATCCTAGATTATAGTGATAATTATAATTTTGAATGAGAAACTATAATAGTGTGAAGAGTCGGAGCTTATTGTTGAGCTACCTATTTTGAAAATAATAAGTTTCGATTATCTGATAATGCACTTGGTATAAAATCTAATCAGCAATCAGATATTAAATTTTTATATTACTTTCTCATAAATCAGAACTTAAATAAAAAAGCTATTTGATGAGCACAACCTCTATTAACACAAGGAATATTAAATTGAATAGAAACAATAATTCCCCCTCTCCCAGAACAAGTCGCCATCGCCTCGCTTCTCTCATCATTCGATGATAAGAGTGAACTCCTCAGAGAGCAAAATAAGACTCTCGAAACTCTCGGTCAGACTATCTTTCAGGAGTGGTTTGGAAAATACAGCGTAGATGAACCTGAGAGTTTACCTGATGGGTGGAGAGTTTATCAACTATCAGAATTAGTAGAAA
>JFJP01038240.1_pt1 | contig 21892 bp, 20 predicted proteins | sample 431651 | NCBI WGS metagenome assembly JFJP01 (sample SAMN02602958, study PRJNA72255) | Microbial mat metagenome, whole genome shotgun sequencing project. | biome: fresh water; feature: sink hole; material: water; isolation source: purple microbial (photo- and chemosynthetic) mats found in...
CAAGGTGCAGAACTTTACCTGAAACTGTATTATCGCATAAACCGGAATTCCAATACCTACATTCACATCAGGCATGGGCAAAAACCTGAAAACCTGGCCGACCAGGGCGACAATATAATCAGCTCGCCGGTAGATGTGACCAAAACCAATATCAGGCTGCAGTTTGTATCCAAAATCAACGCATTCATCACCCTCAAAAACAGAATAGAATACACCATTTACCGGAAAGAAATGGTAAAACCCGAGTATGGATTTCTTATGTACCAGGATATAGCATTGAACTTGCCGGAATATAAATCGGTGCTCAATGCCAGATTTGCCATATTTGATGCTGCTTTCAATGCACGATTGTATGCCTATGAAAGCGATGTGCTCTACGCTTTTGGATTCCCTGCATATTTCAATAGGGGAACTCGCTGGTATCTCACATACAAATATACCATATCTGAGCAGGTAGATGCATGGTTAAGAGTATCGCAATGGTATTACAATCAGACAGAAAGCCTAAGTTCGGGACCTGCCGAAATCGTGGGGCAAACCCGTACAGAATTGAAAGTACAACTGCGTATAAAATTTTAAAATTGTATACCAACTACAAGCACATCATCTACTTGGTCATAATCTCCGGCATTTATCCAGTTTTCAAATTCAGTTTGTATACTTTCCTTTTGTTCGGGAATAGATTGTTGATGTATTTGCAAAAAAAGTTCTTTCATTCTCTTCGATTTGTATTTATCCCCTTTAGGACCTCCAAATTGGTCGCCGAACCCATCTGAAAACATATAAATCAAATCCCCGGGATGAATGTCCAAGGTCTGACTTTGAAATGGCACTTCCTTGAGATAGCTACCAATGGGATTTCGGGTAGCCTTCACTTCTATCAGGCTATTGGCACGTATGATATACATTGGGTTGTTGGCCCCTGCAAATTGCAGTTTCATGTTCGCCTGATCCACTATACATAATGAAATATCCATGCCATCATGTGGTGCATCCTTTTCTACAGATTGCTGGAGAGCCTGCTTCACCTTCTGTCGGAGTATATCTAATACGCCTCCACTATCGGTGGCATTGTAATGGGTGATGATTTCGTTGAGGAAAGACATGCCAAGCATACTCATAAACGCTCCGGGTACACCATGCCCGGTGCAATCTGCTACTGCTATTATTATAAGGTCGTTTAAATTCCTATTCCCCTCAAGATTTTTCATTCTAGACATCCAGTAGAAATCGCCACTTACTATATCCCGAGGCCTGAAATATATGAAATGCTCAGGCATGCTTTCTTCGAGATACCAGCCAGAACGAAGCACAGCACCTTGTATACGCTGCGCATACCGTATGCTATCTGTGATTTGCTTTTTCTGGTGATAAATTTCATTCCGTTGTTGTGTAGCCAATTCGTGCTGCTGTATGAGATCTCTCAAGCGTTGTTGGTATAAATCGAGCACATACTTTCTCCACGATTCATATTTATTCATCCATATATCAGCCATTTCGGTAGGTATGGCAAGTATCTGACCGGGAGTTTCGGCAATTACATTGGCTCGCTGGTCGGGCGACAAAAGCATATGTTGCCCCCAGGCATTGCGCAAAGAAGCTGTGATAGAAAGAATGCAACACTCAAGCTTATCTACCGGATAATATGTGATTTCTTCCCCAAAACTATCTATTCTGGAAATGCGTACCCTACCTTGCAGTACAAGTGGCAAGAATGGTCGTCCAGAGGTAGCTACACTCAGATTTATACCCGCAGGAAATTCCATCTTCTCGTATTGCAACATTTCATTTACAAGAGATGCTTCGAAATGTTCGAGCAACATTTCCTTATCGCTTATATTATTGGCAGCTAAAGTGACACTCATAATACGGAGTTTTTTTAGGTGAACAACACATAAAAATCAATTATTCAAAAATACTAAAAAACCACTTCTTTTCCTAGTTTGCCATGCTATAGTAAAGTGTTGATGAAGTGTTTTTACTTAAAAAGCTGAATAGAGCCACCTTGGTTGTATTTTTTATCATCAAGCCCTTCTCCGCGCAAGTGGTAGTAATACACTCCGGGAGGCACTACGGCCGAACCATCATTGCCTATGCTGCCATCCCAACCTGCTTCAAGTGCATCTACCCCTTTCAGAACGGCCAATCGGGTGCCATTCCTGCTAAAAATTGCCATTTCTATATTTCGCATCCCTTCGGTTTTTACCGAAAAATTATCGTTGAACCCATCGTCATTTGGCGAAAAGGCATTTGGCGCATTGATTGTAGAAACAGGTGCTGTGACCACAATGGTTAATGTATCGGTATTGATGCAGCCCGACTGCGAAATTGCAGTATATATTACTTTGTAATTCCCTTTTTCTTTGTAAATATGGGTGATGGTATCGGTCAGATCGGCAGAAGATCCATCGCCAAAAGTCCAATAGTATCCGGCATTGGTCCATTTGGTTTCAGATTCAATGGTTACGGACAACGCGGTATCATACTCACAATTATAATCATCAGTAACTTTGAAATACACCATTGCTACCAAATCTTCAATGCTGGTTTTGGCTACAGCATCGGGCAAATTGAGCCCTTCGGTTATTTCGGCACCAGTACCGGCCTCCCAATAAGTTTTGGGGTAGGTGTGTGAAATAGTCCACTTGGCAGGTCTTTCGTGCAAGTACAGTCCCCATTGCCTTACAAACCCATTGTTGTTGAGCCCATTGTCAACCACCAACAAAGTCCAGTTGCCATTATACGGGCAGCCCACCAGTGCGTCAAATCCTTGCTATAGCTTGCAGCAGAGTAGTTTGTATCAAGCACATCGCTATAATCGTGTACATACTTTCCTGCCTCGTTGCTCATGGTATCGAAATCGGCTTTCAGTGTCGTAAAAATATAATTGTAAGGCTTGCCTTTGGTCAAAAGATTCGTAGCTAAATCAACAGGCTCACCAAAATTTGCAGATGCATGAAAAGCAGGCTTCAACAGAACCGATTTGCCGCTGGGGCAAGTCAGGGTTATTTCCAATTCCGAGGCATCTGAATGCTCAATTTGGATTACCAACGAATCAATCTCTGATGCTGAAGTAATGTATTTGGAGGATGGGTAGGCTTCTTGCAAAATATCTGAAATAAATGGATTTCCGGTAGATATTTCTTGTGGAATACTGAGAAACGCAACTGTATCGGGCTCATATTTCCAGGTACGGCTTGCCACTTTTCCGTGCAGTGCAAATGTATCTGCCACCAATTCGCTGAAGCATAAAGTATTTTCGCCAACCGAGGTGATAGTGCCTTTAAATAATGGTTTCAGGGAAACAGCTACAGCACACGAAGCGTAAAGTGTATACCACCTTCGCTATACTTGTGCGTAACGGAATCGGCCCCTTCGCCCGATTCTTGCACTCCATCGCCAAAATACCAATAAAAACGTGTAGCCTCGTCCCACTCAGTGGTAGTGAGCGAAAAAGCCTGCAGCGTAATTACTGAGTCGGCACATATACGTATAGTATCGGCCAAATAATAGTCCGGAATACTCTTAATTTCAACATCTTGCGCGTTGGCATTAGAATGTATAATGAACAATATAATACCCAAAACCAACTTTTGAACCGAAGCCAAAAAACTTATATTCATTTCACGTAGAGTCATCACAATTATTTCGTTTTCAATGGCAAAATTAATACATAGCTTCACAATCGCAATTTAGACTGAGCGAATAGTGCTATTATTTATTTTATACCTGATCATAATGCATGCAAAAGACTACTTCCTAAAATTTTTATACCTACCTATTATATATGTTTACATATATTTGTACCCGAAAATTTAATGGCGAAAGTATATAATGACAACCGATTTCCTAAACGAACTGAATGAATCGCAACTTGCTGCAGTAACCTCTGTAGATGGTGCTTCTTTGGTAATAGCGGGGGCAGGCTCCGGAAAAACCAGGGTACTCACCTACCGCATAGCTTACCTGCTGAGCAAAGATGTAGCCCCTTGGGAAATAATGGCGCTCACATTTACCAACAAAGCCGCCAAAGAAATGAAAGAACGTATTGGCAAACTGGTTGGAAACGAAAGGGCCACAAAGTTGGTCATGGGTACGTTTCACTCCATTTTTGCAAAAATACTTCGAGCCGAAGCGCATCACCTCAATTTTCCTTCCAGTTTCACCATTTACGACACCCAGGATGCCAAGAACCTGATAAAATCGATAGTAAAAGAACTTAAACTAGACCCGCAGACCTACAAAATAAACGATATTGCTTCACGTATTTCCTCTGCCAAAAACAACCTTATTACCGCTGCCGGATACGAAGGAAACGAACAACTAAAATCAAGCGACAGGCAAGCCCGCATGCCGGAAGTAAGCCGCATTTACAAAATATACCAACACAGGTGCGCCGCCGCCAAATCTATGGACTTCGACGATTTGTTGCTCAATATGAATATTCTGCTGCGCGATTTCCCAGAAGTACTTGAAAAATACCAGAATAAGTACAAGTACATCATGGTAGACGAGTACCAAGACACCAACTTTTCGCAATACCTGGCTATTAAAAAACTCTGCGCCCGTCATCAAAACCTTTGTGTGGTCGGCGACGATGCCCAGAGTATCTATTCGTTCCGTGGTGCACAAATCGAGAATATTCTCAATTTCCGGAACGATTACAAAAACTATAAACTCTTCAAACTCGAACAAAATTACCGTTCGACCCAAACCATAGTAGAAGCCGCCAACAGCATAATAGCAAAAAACCGGAACCAGATAAAAAAAGACGTATACTCTGAAAATGAAGTTGGCAGCAAAATAATTATAAAAGAAACAGTTACAGAAGTTGAAGAAGCATACATCATCAGCAATGAAATAACTGATCTTCGCCTGCGCGATCATTACGACTACGCTGACTTCGCAATACTCTACCGCACCAATGCCCAGTCGAGGGTATTTGAGGAGGCACTACGCAAGCGCAACATCCCGTACCGCATATATGGCGGACTCTCTTTTTACCAACGAAAAGAAGTAAAAGACTTGCTGGCTTACTGCCGGATGATAGTAAACCCCGACGATAACGAATCGCTCAAAAGGGTTATCAATCATCCCAAACGACAGATTGGCGATACAACAGTTGAAAAACTAGAGGAAGCCGCAGCTGCCCAAAATCTGAGTATATGGAACTTGCTACACAGCCCCGAGATAACAGCCCTTGGCATAGGCGGAAAAACTGCAGGCGGAATAAAGAAATTCATAGAAATAATAACTTCGTTTCAGAAAAAACTCAGCAACACCGATGCATATACGCTCGCTTCGGAACTAAACTCTGCATCTGGGCTTAATAAAGAAATATACGAAGACAAAACTCCGGAAGGAATAAGCCGCTACGAAAACGTACAGGAATTGCTCAATGGTATCCGCGAATTTGTGAGCTCAAACAACAGCGAGGAAGAACCGCCCACACTCGACCGCTACCTGCAAAACGTATCGCTGCTCACCAACGACGATATGAACAACAAAACCGAAACAGACCAGGTAAACCTCATGAGTATACACTCCTCAAAAGGACTTGAGTTCAAAAACGTTTTTCTGGCGGGTGTTGAAGAAGAGCTTTTCCCCTCAAAACTTTCCATCAATTCGCTCCGCGAACTGGAAGAAGAGCGCCGCTTGTTTTACGTGGCAGTAACGCGTGCAGCCCAAAACCTGATGATCAGTTTCACCAAATCGCGTTTCAAATACGGCAATCTGCACAGTTGCAGGCCAAGTAGGTTTTTGCAGGAAATAAATCCGAAATACACCGATTACAAAGGCTCAGGACTAAAAAGCAATTTCGATTATGAGCCAGAACCAAATACCGAAGATACAGTAATAAGTACGGATACTAACCCCCGATTAAACTTCTCCAAACCACAAACCACCCCTCAGATAAACATCAAGAAAGATACCGCTTCGAACGCTGCCCCATCTGCCGGCACTACCAACGCCAAACTGGAAATAGGTGCCACGGTTGAGCACGAGAGATTTGGTAAAGGAAAGGTACTTCATCTGGAAGGTGATTTTCCAAACCAGAAAGCCACCATCACGTTTGCAAGCGGAGAAAAACAATTGCTGCTCAAATTTGCAAAACTCACTGTAATAGGATAAAAGCTAATTTGATATTGGCGAGCTCCCATGTACACTAAATGGATACGCAATACTAACAAAACCAGATAGATAGGCATATAATCATACATCATAAAAGTAATTTTGTTATGATGAAATATTCAATTATTTTTGCATGAAGAATAATCACACAATCACATAACATTTTAGTTTGCTTAAAGATGCTACTTGGCATAAGTGCATTATACACAGCATGTATATTCGCAGCAACCTCATTTTATTCAATTTTACATGGAATATAATACTAACAAGAAGAAACTGATATTACCCGAATATGGACGTAATGTTCAGCAAATGGTTGACCACCTGCTTACTATAGAAGACCGCGAGCTACGAAATAAAACAGCGAAAGCCATAATAGGGGTAATGGGAAACTTAAATCCGGCTTTGCGTGAAATGAGTGATATCAAACATAAGCTATGGGATCATCTCCACATCATGGCCGATTTCAACCTTGATATAGATTCACCATACGTAAAACCTACCCGCGAAAGCATATACGAAAGACCTAAAAAGCTGCCATACAACCAACACAACCTCAAATACAGGCATTACGGCTACATCATACAAAGTGTGGTAAAAAAAGTAATAGAAATGCCCGAAAGCCCAGGCAAAGAGCAGTTGGTAGAAGCGGTGATGAGCCATATGAAAAAATCGTATGCAGTTGTAAATAAAGACTCTGTTCCGGATGATGTGATTTTTAATGCATTGCACGAAATGTCGGAAGGACAGATAAACATAAACCGCAACATAAAACTGGCCGATGTGGCAGAACCTATGCTGCGCACCAATAGCAAGACTCAAAAAAACAAACACACCCACAGTAAGCATAAAAAGAGATAATCGTTAAATTATATCCCACAACACAACGCGATATGGGAACGTTCCAAATAATTGGTGGCAAAAAACTAAAAGGCGAATTACACCCACAAGGTGCAAAAAATGAAGCATTACAGATTATCAGTGCTGTACTTCTCACACAAGAGCCTGTCATTGTACATAATATTCCTTCCATACTTGATGTAAACAACCTCATCGAATTGTTGCGCAAACTAGGCGTTAAAGTCGAAAACTTGGGCGATACCACCATCCGTTTCACGGCCAGCGAACTTAACCTTGACTTTTTGAATAGCGCCGAATTTAGAAAAATAACAACTTCTTTGCGCGGCTCTATCATGATGGTAGGTCCATTACTTTCGCGCATAGGAGCAGTAATCGTTCCGAAACCAGGTGGCGATAAAATAGGCCGACGCAGGTTGGACACACATTTTCTCGGATTGCAAAAACTGGGAGCTGAGTTTATTTTCCACCCCGATGAAAACCTTTACGAAATAAAGGCAACAAAACTTAAAGGGCAATACATTTTATTAGATGAAGCCTCCGTAACCGGAACAGCAAACGTACTGATGGCCGCAGTTTTGGCAGAAGGAACCACTACCATTTACAATGCTGCCTGCGAACCGTATCTGCAACAGCTTTCGCACATGCTCAACAGCATGGGGGCACGCATAAGCGGCATAGGCTCCAACCTCCTCATCATAGAAGGTGTGAGCAGCCTGCATGGAACAACGCACACCATATTGCCCGATATGATAGAAATAGGCAGTTTCATTGGTCTGGCCGCTATGACCGAATCTGAAATTACCATCAAAAATGCTGCCCCAGAGCACCTGGGCATCATACCGGGAGCATTCATGAAAATGGGTATAGATCTACAAATAAAAGGACAAGACATATACATTCCATCCCAATCTCATTACGAAATTGATTCTTATATCGATGGCTCTATTCTTACTATATCTGATGCCCCATGGCCAGGCCTTACTCCCGACCTGCTTAGTATATTTCTGGTAATAGCCACCCAAGCCAAAGGCAGTGTGCTCATTCACCAAAAAATGTTCGAAAGCCGCTTGTTCTTCGTTGATAAACTGATAGATATGGGAGCGCAAATAATACTTTGCGATCCGCATAGGGCCACTGTAATAGGCCTCGATCGCAAATTCAGCCTTCGTGCCACCCGCATGACCTCGCCTGATATACGCGCTGGTGTAGCCCTGCTCATTGCTGCCATGTCGGCAGAGGGTACATCCACCATTCACAACATAGACCAGATAGATCGCGGATACCAGAACATAGACCTCCGACTGAACAGCATAGGAGCTTCCATTACTCGTTTTAACGATTAATAACTTTTTTCGCAAAATATTTTAAATCAAATTCTGTTATTTGGTAGTAAACACATTTAGATATAACAATATGTTCAAAAAAATTTCATTTCTATTCATTATCAGCGTTTTGTTTGTACAAGCGTCATCTGCTCAAACCATAGGGCTAAATATAGGTCAACAAGCCCCTGACCTTGAATACAGATCTCCCAATAATGAAAAATATGCACTCTCCGACCTGAGAGGACAACTGGTACTGGTAGATTTCTGGGCATCGTGGTGTGGCCCTTGCCGCCGCGAAAACCCTGTAGTTGTAGCAGCTTACAATGAATTCAAAGATGCGAAATTTGCCTCCGGCAATGGTTTTACCGTATACAGTGTTTCGCTCGACCAAACCAAGGAAGCTTGGGTAAACGGCATTGACCAGGATGGTTTAATATGGCCTTACCATGTAAGCGACCTCAAATACTGGAATTCTGAACCTGCCAAAATTTATGGCGTAAGAGGCATTCCTACCAATTTCTTGCTCGATGGCAAAGGAAACATCATAGCCGTAAACCTGCGAGGAAGCAAGCTTAAGGATACCCTGAGTGCTTTGGTATTAAAAGAAGAAGAGAAAAAAACTGACAAATAATTATTCAGTCTTTACCCTTTTAAAATCCTAAAATAAAGTAAGAAAGCACCGATAAGTCTGACTTTCAGTACTTATTGGTGCTTTCTGTCATATTGACATATAAAATACAATGGCAAACAATTTGGTATGGATGTAAAAGTCATGCTAAATGAAACTCTTTGGAAGCATGAAACTGAAAATGAACCGTAAAAATAAGGATAAGAATATGCAAACTACTGACAATACGATAGACCCTCAAAATGAAAATGTCGAATTGACAGACAACAATGATGTGCAAAATGCGCAAAACAATGTTACTGCTGAAAATAATGAGCCTACTACCAGCCAGACAAGCTCCGAACAGGCAAATTCAGAACAAGCAGCCAATACACATACCATTGATCATACTTTGCAAAAACAAATTGAAGAATTGAACACTGAAGTGAATGTACAAAAAGACAAGTATATCAGACTGGTAGCCGAATTTGACAATTATAAGCGTCGTACCCTAAAAGAACGTTCTGACCTCATAAAAACTGCCGGCGAAGATATACTGCTCAACTTACTACCTGTGATGGATAATTTTGAGCGAGCTATAAAATTTGTAGAAACAGCTAAAGACCCTGAAGCTATAAAAGAAGGTATAAACCTTATATACAGCAACCTGAAGACTTTTTTACAACAAAAAGGCGTGAAAGAAATTGAATCTGTAAATCAGGAATTCAATACTGATGTACACGAAGCACTGACTAAAATTCCTGCCCCGGCTGAAGAATTAAAAGGTAAAGTGGTAGATGTGATTGAAAAAGGGTATTTCCTGCACGACAAAGTGATTAGGTTTGCCAAAGTAGTGATTGGTGAATAAAATATAAAAACGAATATACGCAAATGGCCAAAAGAGACTATTACGAAATATTAGGTGTAGCTAAAAATGCATCTAAAGATGAGTTGAAAAAAGCGTACCGGAAACTTGCACTTCAGTATCACCCCGACAGAAACCCGGGAGATAAGGCAGCGGAAGACAAATTCAAAGAAGCTGCTGAAGCTTACGATGTACTGGGAGATGATAACAAACGTGCCAAATACGACCAATACGGGCATGCAGGACTTGGCGGCCAGTCTGGCTATGGCCAGGGTATGGACATGGACGATATTTTTTCTCATTTCGGCGATTTATTTGGTTTTGGTGGTCAACGCAACAGAGGCGGTGGCCAGCGTGTAAACAGAGGATCAAACCTCAGAGTAAAGGTGAAACTAAATCTGAAAGACATAGCCCAAGGCGTAGAGAAAAAAATAAAAGTAAAAAAATTTATTAGCTGCGACCATTGTTCGGGCAGCGGTGCCGAAACTGGCAGTGGTAAAGACAAATGCCCCACTTGTCATGGCTCGGGACAAGTGACCCGAGTATCCCAAACCTTTTTGGGAGCCATGCAAACTACCAGTGTATGCCCCTCGTGCAGCGGCGAAGGTTACACCATAAAAAATAAATGTAAGCATTGCCTGGGTGAAGGTATAGTGCAAGGCGATGACATCATTACTGTAAATATACCAGCAGGTGTTGCTGATGGCATGCAACTTCAGGTAAATGGAAAAGGCAATGCCGCTGTACGTGGTGGTGTAAATGGTGATCTCATCATTCACATTGAAGAAGAGGAGCACAATGACCTGATACGCCAGGATAACGATCTTATATATTTGTTGGTCATAAGCATACCCGACGCAATACTGGGCACTCAGGTTGAAATACCAACGGTAGATGGAAAAGTGAAAGTAAAAATAGACCCAGGTACTCAACCCGGAAAGGTTTTGAGGCTTAAAGGAAAAGGGTTGCCACAGGTAAACAGCTACGCTATAGGCGATCTGATGGTTCGCATACAGGTGTATATCCCTGAAAATTTAAAAGGCGAAGACCGAAAAGCGATAGAAAAATTAAAGACTTCGCCTGCTTTTAATATTTCAGAAGGACAAAAAGATAAGAATTTTTTTAGTAAAATGAAAGATCTATTCGACTGATAATCATTTTTGTATAAAAATACAAAGCGGGAATATAACCAATGAGTTACATCCCCGCTTTTTTTTAATTTTAGATTTCAATCCTCAGATTTGCCTTCCAATTGTAAGGGTTTATTCACCATTTCTTTACTTAGGGCTATTTCCAAAGCATCTTGTATGGTTTCAATGTAATGAAATTTTAGCCCTTCTATATATAAGGGTTTTATCTCCATCACATCTTTTTGATTGTCTTTTGAAAGCATAATCTCCATGATGCCGGCACGCTTAGCGGCAAGTATTTTCTCTTTTATACCACCCACTGGCAAAACTTTGCCGCGCAATGTAATTTCGCCGGTCATTGCCAAGCCTGATTTCAGTTTACGTTGTGTAAAAGCCGACGACATAGAGAGTACCATAGTTATACCAGCAGATGGCCCATCCTTTGGGATAGCTCCCTCGGGCACGTGTACGTGTAAATTCCAATTCTCGAAAACGGATTCATTGATATTCAAATCTTCTGAGTGCGCTTTAATGTATTCGAGTGCCAATACGGCAGACTCCTTCATTACCTCACCCAAATTTCCGGTAAGGGTAAGCCTTCCACCTTTGCCTCTGCTGAGGCTGGTTTCTACATAGAGTATTTCACCGCCATTGGCAGTCCAGGCCAAACCCACTGCTACTCCTGCGAACTCATTTTTTTTGTATTGTTCTTTCATATACTCTTCAAATCCGAGTATACTTCGTATTTCTGTTTTTGTAAGTTTTATTTGAAAACTGGAGTCAAGTGCCTTTCTACGAGCTATATTACGCATCACTTTCGCTACTTTCTGATCCAACTCACGCACTCCACTTTCGCGGGTATAGCTTTCCACCATAAACTCAATAACATCCTTTGGGAATTTAACGGTACTACCGGTAAGCCCATGATTGTCGAGTTGCTTTGGAATAAGATGCTGCTTTGCAATTTCCACTTTCTCCTCCATGATGTAGCCGGAGATGTTGATAATCTCCATGCGGTCGCGCAAGGCAGGTTTTATAGTAGATAGCGTGTTGGCAGTAGCTATAAACATCACCTTCGATAAATCGAATTCAATCTCGAGATAATTGTCGTGAAAAGCATGATTCTGCTCGGGGTCAAGTACTTCTAGCAACGCAAAAGAAGGATCGCCCCTAAAATCGTTTCCAATTTTGTCTATTTCGTCCAAAATAACCACAGGGTTGCTACTTTTGGCCTTTATGAGGTTTTGAATGATGCGCCCGGGCATAGAACCTATGTACGTTTTTCGGTGTCCCCGTATTTCGGCTTCATCGTGCAGGCCTCCTAAAGCAATACGCACATAGCTGCGGTCAAGCGCACGAGCAATACTTTTTCCCAAAGAAGTTTTACCCACCCCGGGAGGACCGGAAAGACAAAGTATGGGCGCTTTCAAATCACCTTTCAGTTTGAGTACAGCAAGATGCTCAATGATGCGTTCTTTTATTTTCTCCATGCCATAGTGATCTTCATCGAGTACTCGCTGTGCATGATTTAGCTCGAAATTGTCAGGAGTATATTCGTTCCAAGGCAAATCTAGCATGGTTTGCAAGTAATTTAGTTGGGTAGAATACTCGGGTGAAGACTGATGTATGCGAGCAAGGCGCTGCAGTTCTTTTTCAAAGTGCTTAGCGGTATCAGGATTCCATTTCTTTGCAGAAGCGCGTTCGTGCAATTCTTTTACATCTACATCAGTAGGGCTTATTCCCAACTCGTCCTGAATGGTTTTAATCTGTTGATTTAGAAAAAATTCGCGCTGCTGAGCATCAATTTCGTTCTTAACTTTGTTTTGTATCGATTCCTTCAGTCTCAGTTCCTGCACCTTACGCAGAAGTATTACCAATAGCTTATTGGCGCGGGCCTTCAGGTCGTCGGTTTCGAGTAGCGCCTGTTTTTCAATCGTAGGTGCGCTGCTGTTTGTAGCAACAAAATTTATGAGAAATACCTGATTCTCAATATTTTTAATTGCAAACGATGAATCATCAGGTATATTGGGCGTGAGTTGAATAATTTCAATTGCCAAATCTTTGATGGAACTCAATAAAGCAGAGAATTCAGGCTCAGGATCTACTGAGGTCGCTTCAGCGAGTTGTTTTACTTTGGCCACAAAATAGGGTTCAGTTTGCACTATCTCTTCTATTTCACATCTGTACTTGCCGCGTATAATTACGGTAGTAGAGCTATCGGGCATTTCGAGAATTTTCACTATCTGAGCTATGGTTCCTGTTTTGTACAAATCATCGAAACCGGGTTCATTGGCCAGGGCATCGCGCTGAGCTACTGTAACTACTATTTTATCTTTGGCGTATACTTCTTTTAATAATTTAAGCGACTTTTCGCGGCCTACTTGTATGGGTATAAGCACACCCGGCAATAATACTGTATTGCGGAGCGGGAGTATGGGTAAGCCTTCAGTAAAATTTATTTCTTCTTTATCATTAAATACATCTTCGTCTTCTATAAATGGCAGAAAGTCTGCTTCTTCATCATTAAAAGACATTAATTTGAAATCTTTTTTATCTGTATTCTTCTCGAACATATTTTATATTTCACTCATAATTAAGATTACAAAAGTAGTAATAAAAACCTTAATGTTTATCAATTCATTACAAGCGTAAAGATATTTTAAGGTTTGCTTGTATGTGCCCTCAGCACTGGTTTTCCGAGTCCGGCATATGTTTTTTACTACAAATAATGCGACAGGCTTCAGGTATTGACAAAATTTGTAGTACTTATTATTAAAAAAACAAGATTACTGTTGTAATCCTTTGTTTCTCAAAACATATGTAAGTCCTAATGAAAATGTATGCCCCAGCAACTCGTGCGTACTTGCTGCCATATCGACAGTAAAGGAGGACAATCTGACGCCCGCACCATAATAAAACCGGGTAGGATTGGTACTTATGCCCCCACGTACGGCCACTATTTTAGCCAAAGTCTGCTCAAATCCTAATTTGAAAATTGTATTTTTCTGCAAATCTTGCGAAAACTGCGCAGCTATTATTCCTGAATTTGTATACTTGTATGCCGCCCCTAAATTCAATCTGACTGGAATATCGTCTTCACTTCCTAATTTGGCAAATGTGGGATTGTAAATATGTAAGCCAAATGAAAGATTTGGGAAAGCCGCATAATACATGGATAAATTGGCAATAGGAGTTCCTGTATTTCCGTAATCATCGGCAATATATAGATTCATATATCCAACTTGTATGCCGGCACTGAGGTTAGATGCCAGTTTGAGGGCATACGCAATACCGGTATTGGTATAATTGAATTTTGAATACCCGAAATATGCCAGAGAGTAGCCAAAGCTTCCATATTTTGTAGGAATATTTGCAACCAAGGCATATTGCATGAGTGTTTGTGTAGTAAAATAGCTTTTGGTATCAATTCCAATTTCGGTATCCGAAAGTTCGGTTATAGCTGCCTGATTCGACATTACCGACCAAACATCAGGGATTACTACTGAGCCACTTCCCATGCCTGCAAAACGCGAACCTGCCTCTTCAACCTGAGCCATTACTGGCATTGAAGCTGATATTAGAAATAAATATTTGAAAATTTGCCGCGCAAAGTACATTGGAAAGTGCATTTTTGAAATATTTGGTCGCTAAAAATAAAAAGAAAAGGGTAATTATAAAAACTACCCTATCCAACAATTCTATTCAGAAACTTAGTTTACTTTGAACTCAAATTTTACTTTGGCCAGTTCTACGTTGGCTTCCAGTATTTTTTTCTCCAGCGAAGCTTTGAAAGCCACCACTTTTTGATAAACATCAGCATCGCCTGTACCCAATATTTGGGCTGCCAATATACCGGCATTGCGCGCACCATCTATACCTACAGTAGCTACGGGGATACCCGGAGGCATTTGTACAATTGAAAGAATTGAATCCCAACCATCAAGTGAAATTGATGCCTTTACAGGAACTCCTATAACTGGTATAGCAGCCATAGCAGCCACTACTCCGGGCAAATGCGCGGCACCACCTGCGCCAGCTATTATCACCCTTATGCCCCTCGAATATGCATTTTTTGCAAAATCTAATGCTTGCATCGGTGTGCGGTGTGCAGACAGTGCATGTACCTCAAAAGGTATTTTAAACTCATCCAGCACTTTTGCAGCTTCCTGCATTACAGGCCAGTCGCTGGTACTACCCATGATTATTCCAACTTTAGGTTCCATATACAAGTATTTGATTTATAATTTATAATAACTATTTTCAAAGAAAAAATCTACACCTGATTTCTTGGCAAAATAAATGAATGCTATTCAAAATAGCTAGTACTGAAAATGTATTTATGAAAAATTAAGTTATATATATATCTTTGCGCAGCCAAACGGTTTAGGCGAGTATATTGCATACCCGCAAAAACTGCAGGAAGCAACTATCAGTTTATTTAGGCTGTATATACAATAATTTCAATTACTTACAACAAAAAACTTTCTTCTGTATGAAAGAGATTACTTTACTCGACAAAAAGTTTGAACTCTATCTGCCGTCAGATAAAATACAGGATGCAATAAAAAAGGTTGCTCGCAACATGAATATTGATCTCTGCAACGAAGAAGTTGTTTTTCTGGCAGTTCTGAATGGTTCGTTTCTATTTGCAGCCGATTTGTACCGCCGTATTGAATTCAATAGTATTATTTCGTTCATCAAACTTGCCAGCTACCAAGGCACCCAGTCGGTTGGAACCGTAAAAAGTCTGATAGGACTAAATGAAGACATAAAAGGTAAAACCATAGTAATACTTGAAGATATAATAGATACCGGACATACCATTAAAAAAATAATGGAAATACTGAAACCAATGGAACCTAAAAGCATAAAGATAGCCACATTGCTATTCAAACCGGGTGCCTACAAAGGAACTGATGCCATTGACTACGCCGGAATAGACATACCCAATGATTTCATCGTAGGATATGGTCTCGACTATGAAGGATATGGCAGAAACCTGGAAGACATTTACCAGATAAAAAATTAAGCCGAATCACATATATGCATATAATTTTGTTGTTTGGCCCTCCCGGGGCCGGCAAAGGCACTCAGTCAGAGCTCATCACCCAAAAATACAATTTCCTGCATGTATCTACCGGTGAACTATTACGCGATGAAATTCAAAAAAAAACTGAAATTGGTCGCATTGCACAAGAAAGAATAGATGTAGGCGAATTTGCACCTGATGAAATAGCCATCAAACTGGTGACTCAGTTTATTGAACAAAATCGCGAAGCCAAAGGAATAGTTTTCGATGGTTTTCCCAGAAATACTGCACAGGCTGTTCTATTTGACCAATTGCTATTGCCCTACGACCTGAAGGTAGGACGTATGATATCGCTGGAAGTTGAAAAAACAGAACTCATAAACCGAATTCTGCTGCGGGCTTCATCATCTAACCGCCCCGATGATGCCGATACTGAAATCATACATAAGCGGCTCGATATATACAAACAACGCACGGAGCCCCTCAAACAATACTATAGCCAGCAAGGCAAATTTATGCCCGTTGACGGCAATGGAGATTTGACTCATATTTTTGAAAGAATTAGTAAAATACTTGATACCATTTAATATGTCCGACAGCAATTTTGTAGATTACGTTAAGCTTTACCTGCGTTCAGGAAATGGAGGCCCGGGTTCGGTACACCTTCATAGAGACAAACTCACGGCCAAAGGTGGCCCTGATGGCGGAGACGGTGGCCGTGGCGGGCATATTACTCTTATTGGCAACAATCAGCTTTGGACCCTGATACACCTTAAATACAGAAAACACATCATGGCCGAAGATGGTGGCTGTGGCTCTGGTAGCCGCTCTACCGGTGCCAGTGGCAAAGACGTATTTATTGAAGTTCCGCTTGGCACGGTAATGAAAGACGTGAATACCGGTGAAATACTGGCCGAAATAACCCAACACAATGAAACAAAAATAGTACTTCCGGGCGGACGCGGTGGCCTTGGCAACTGGAACTTCAGAACCTCTACATTGCAAACCCCACGTTTTGCACAACCCGGTGAACCCGGAATTGAAGATTGGTATATACTAGAGTTGAAAGTACTGGCCGATGTGGGTCTTGTTGGTTTTCCGAATGCTGGAAAATCGACCCTGCTTAGCAGACTTTCTGCTGCCAGACCCAAAATAGCCGATTATGCATTCACCACCCTTCAACCCAATTTGGGAATTGTTGAATACCGCGATTTCAAATCATTTGTAATGGCTGATATTCCGGGTATAATTGAGGGCGCTGCTGAAGGTAAAGGACTCGGACTGCGTTTTCTGAAACATATAGAGCGTAACTCTCTGCTATTGTTTTTGGTGCCAGCTGACAACGACGACATAAGCAAAGAATACCAAATACTGGTGAACGAACTCGAAAAATTTAATCCTGAATTGCTGGACAAAAAAAGAGTACTGGCCATAAGCAAAGCCGACCTTATTGATGATGAAATAAAAGAAGATATTGAAAAAAATCTTCCGGATATACCATATGTATTTATTTCATCTCTTTCCAGCATTGGCCTAATACAATTAAAAGATTTGCTCTGGAGCGAATTAGGGAAAATAAATATGTTATGAATACCCTGATTGAGTTCGATATATGGTTGTTTCTGATCATCAATGGGTTTAATTCGCCCGTTGCAGATACCATCATGTATCAGGTGAGCGGCAATTATATCTGGATTCCACTCTATATAAGTATCATATATTTGCTCGTCACCAGATTGGGCACTAAGAAGGCTGCTATGGCACTGGGTGCAGTGGTTTTGGCCATAGTATTTGCAGATCAGGGCTCCGTAAAACTGTTCAAAGAAGTATTCGAGCGGTTTCGCCCGTGTCACGAACCCAGTTTAGAGGGATTGGTGCATACGGTAAATAAATGTGGTGGTAAATTCGGATTCATCTCATCGCATGCAGCAAATACTGCTGCGGTTGCATTTCTGATAAGCAACATTTTTAAGCTGAAGTATATGAGTATTATCCTATTCGGATGGGCTATACTCGTATCATATAGCCGTGTATACCTAGGTGTGCACTACCCTGCCGATGTATTAGCAGGTATGTTGTGGGGCGTGCTTAGCGGATATACCGCCTTGCAGGGATATAAATACGCATCATCACGTTTTTTGACCCCAAAAGCATGAACGAACCTCAATTCAAGTTTTTGAACAAATAGAATTTTATCACTTTCAGTAATTCCTGAAATTTGATAGGTTTGGCAATATAGGCATCGCACCCGGCATTCAGGCTTTTATCACGTTCGCCTTCCATAGAAAAAGCAGTTTGGGCTACAATGGGCAGATCGGGTCTTAGTTTTTTGATTAGCCTTGTGGCTTCGTATCCATCCATTTCCGGCATTTGTATATCCATCAGTACCAAATCTATATTCGGATTATTTTTGCAGAGTTCTACTGCCGGAATACCATCTCGTGCCCAGAGAATATTCAAGTTGTCGAACTCCATAAGCGTTTCCTTCAGAAATTCGTAATTTGAAACTTCATCTTCAACTATAAGCACGGTTTTGCTTTTATCCTTTTTAACTTCATCGTCGAATCCTATACTCACTGGTCCAAAATCTATGGTATCTTCATGATTAAAAGGCAATTCGAAATAAAACACGGATCCTGAACCTAAGATGGCATTTGCCCAAATACGTCCATTGAGCAAATCTGCAAGGCCTTTAGAAATGGCTAGCCCTAATCCGGCACCGTCGTACTTGCGGGTTGAAGTGTTATCTACTTGCCTGAATCTTTCGAAAATGATTTCAAGCTGCTGAGAAGTCATTCCAATACCCGTATCGCGAACCCAAAACAAGGCAGACTTATCTAGCAGTTTGAAGCCAAGCTCTACAAATCCGCTTTCGGTGAATTTGATTGCATTGTTTACTAAATTTGATAAAATCTGGCGTAAGCGATTTTCATCGGTAACTATTGCATAGTCATAATTGGCTTTAGGATCTGCAGCGGTGCGCACTTCTAAATCGTTTTTTCCGGCAAGCACTTTTATTTGTTCAAAGTTGCGAATAATGTCATTAACCAAAGGTAGAATGCGAGTTGATGTATGCTTAATGGCTAACTGGCCTGCTTCAATTTTTGAGATATCCAATATATCCTCTATAAGTTTCATCAATATACCAGCATTTTTATGTATCACTTCTATAAATTGCTGGCGCTTTTCCTCGGTCAAATCAGAGCGTTTCATCAAATCAGTAAATCCAATGATGGCATTCATGGGAGTGCGAATTTCGTGCGACATATTGGCAAGGAATGCCGATTTGAGTTTATCTGACTCTTCAGCTTTCCGTTTGGCTTCGCGCAATTCGGTTTCGGTTTGTTTGCGCATACTTATGTCCTTAATAATTGCGAGAGCCTGAGGGCTATCGGCTATAAGAAAACGAGCCATTGAAATTTCGGCATCAAAAGCAGCTCCGTTTTTGTTTTTGGATAAGATTTCGGTTACACCTCCATTTGAATCAGGTAAAGTAGATATATAGTTTCCAAAAAATTGATTGGTATTTTCACCAAAAAGAATATTTGCCTCCTCTCCCATTATTTCTGTGGTGGTATATCCATAAATATTTTCAGCAGCTTTATTCCAAAATGTGATATGCCCGGCAGAGTCAAAAGCAACTATGGCATCATTTGCAGAAGTCGCCATCTGGCGGAAACGTTCTTCGCTGAGTGCAAGGCGTGAAAGTGCACCATCACGTTCTTTTACACGTTGCCCTATTTCAAGAATCATTTCGTTGAAATTATCATATAAATCTGATACTTCATCGGTACCCTCATGCTGCAGGCTGATATCGTAATTGTGTGTTTGCTTTATTTGGTTTGTAATACGGCTGAGTTTGGTGATAGGCACGCTTATAAAACGCTGAAATAAATACGATAGTAGTAACGATAAAAATATAGCAACTAACGCTATACCTAATATGATATATAGTATACGATCTATTTGGGTGTTGTGATAGTCCAGATTTACTTCCATGTAAATGGACCCGAACTGCTTTTTATCGAGCTCAAGCGGTTGGTAAAGCTCAAAAATATCGGTAGTAGTAGTCTTAATAATATCTGTCCCCCCCACATTTTGGAGCTCTGCTTTTTTGAAATATACAGCAAAAGGTTTGTTCTGCATATCATAAATAATGCATTTTTCTATCCACTCCTTTGTATGCAAGTGGCTAAGTTCATCTGCAACCCCGGCGCTATCGTTGAAAACAACACCTGTAATACACAAATCGCTTAAAAATCGGGCATCGAGCTTCAAATTATCCATCAAATCGTTTCGAAAAACAGTTTGAACATAGTAATAGGTTGACAATGCTATGGATATAGCTATAAAGGTACTAATGATGATTGCGAAAACCAGCAATTTGTTACGAATAGATAAATTGGCGATATATTTCATACAAATAGTTATTGGAGTACTTTAACTTCTTTTAGTAATAAATGATTTATCTCAAGTCCACTTTCTTTTATCCGTCTCAGATTTACAGCAAAAGGCATCTTAGAATTCGAATCGATAAACTGAATAGCTGCTTCCTCTCGAATCGGTGATTCTGGAATAGATATAATGAGGATATGGTAGTTTTTGAACTTATTAATATCGATGGATGAAACGGTTTGTGCAAGTATGAGCACCTGTACCAATTGTTGATTGGCGATTTGTGAAGCCGGATGCACTTTTACTTTTCGTTGCTTTATAGTAGAGTTGGCATAGCTGGATTGTATAGTTCGGTATACTTCATCGTTGGCATCTACTGCTATGACAAACTCGCTGCCAGGCTCCAAATCGTTTTGAGGCCAAGTAACGAAATAGCAGATTTTCTCCAAATTCTCAATTACACTTTTTATATGATTGTTCTCCTGGCTTTTGGTACCAACCAGTAGCAACCATACAATTGCGCTAAAAACGTAGATAAATTTGAAGTTCAGCCATTTTTTCTTTGCATATCGATGAATGAACATATAATATATTTACGAAAGAGTCTTTATAATCAACTCTTCAAGTTTTTCCATTGTATACGGTTTCGTAAGAAAGTCGTTGAACCCAACATCGTAGTATTTGTTAGCAAAATCTTCAACAAAATGGGCAGTAATGGCTATAATCGGGGTTCTGGATTTATCCCTATTGTGCAAGTTTCTGATTTTACGGGTAGTTTCAATGCCATTGAGCACAGGCATTTCAATATCCATGAGTATTATGTCATAATTTTTCGCATTGAGCGCATCCAAAGCCAAGGCACCATTATTGGCATAAGTATAATCATACCCAAGTATTTCAGCTATTTGTCCAATTAATAGCCTGTTATCTATATAATCATCTACAATCAGTACTGATATTTTCTTCATAATAATCTCTCAATTAAACTTCAAAATTAGCAAAAATAAATTGAAATCTGTTATGCTGATTAAAATGAACTGCACTAAATTAATATTTGTAACCCATGGGCACTCATAATTTGCCCCCCGACTGCAAAAATGCAAGCCCTATATTGCCATTAGGCTGTTAAAATGCATTTTATGCCGTTTAGACCTGTTTTGGGTAACTCTCAACAATACCTAATACTCGCTGATGATTATTGTTCATTTCATTCATTTTTGTGAGTATGGTTCTATCAATTTTATATCAAAACATTTATCTTCAACATTTTACATATAAAATATGCATAATTTTCTGAAGTACTGATGAAATGTGATTGTTATATTAAATTAATTCTTTTAACTTTAAACATAATTTTATATAAAACTACCACAGATGTCTAATCAACTCAAATTCTGGACAGACGAATCTATTCTTAAATTGTTGTCCATTCTGAATGAAATAAATGAACGGATAGGCATGCTGAATACATTCTCGTCAGAAGATTTTCACAAGTTCAATGCACAGCTGAAAACCAACGCCAAATACATAGAAATGCTCTCTGAGCAT